>Ga0210408_10002600_pt1 | contig 17430 bp, 15 predicted proteins | sample IncBWH4MmetaG_FD_155471 | JGI IMG/M metagenome (GOLD analysis project Ga0210408, IMG submission 155471) | Forest soil microbial communities from Barre Woods Harvard Forest LTER site, Petersham, Massachusetts, United States - Inc-BW-H-4-M | ecosystem: Environmental > Terrestrial > Soil >...
GTCGCGGTCTTTCTCCAGCGCCTTGTTGATGATTTCCTCGAACTTCGCCGGCAGATCCGGGTTTAGCCGCTGGGGAGGGGCCGGCGCGCGATTCAGAATTGCGTCGTTGATGACGCCGGAAGTTTCACCGCGGAACGGCAGACTGCCGGTGGCCATCTCGTACAGCACCACGCCAAAGGAAAAAAGGTCCGTGCGCGTGTCCAGCTCTTTGCCGCGCACTTGCTCGGGCGACATGTACGCCACCGTCCCAACGGTGGTGCCCGGACTGGTCAGCAGCTCTTCGGCGGCGCGCGTGGGCATGGCCGTCAATCCCGCGCCGGCCGCGCCTCCTCCGGGAGAAAGCTTAGCTAGACCGAAATCGAGAATCTTCACGTGGCCGCGCTTGGTGATGAAAATATTCGCGGGCTTGATATCGCGATGAATGATCCCGTGCGCATGCGCCGCATCCAGCCCATCGGCGATTTGAATGCCGAATTCGAGCGCCTCCTCGAGCGGCAAGGGCTTGCCGCCGATGCGGTGTTTCAGCGTCTGGCCATCAAGAAATTGCATGGCGATGAAAGGCTTTCCCTGGTGCTGGCCCGCTTCGAAGATTGTGCAGATGTTGGGATGGTCCAGGGCCGATGCCGATTGAGCTTCCCGCTCGAAGCGTTCCACCGCTTGCTGGTCCCTGGCCATCGCTTCCGGCAGGAATTTCAGCGCCACAAACCGGTGCAGCTTGGTGTCCTCGGCCTTGTAAACCACACCCATGCCGCCACCGCCGAGTTTCTCGACGATGCGGTAATGCGCGATGGTCGCGCCACTGGTTAACTCGGATTCTGTCACGGCGCGCACATATTAGGTTGCGCGTAGAGCCAAGTCAACGCGCGGCGCTGATCGGATTACTTTGTGGTTGCCCTCGCGCTGGTTTTTGCAGACTTAGGCGAGCGCTTACGAGGCGACGCGGTCGAGACGATCAAGCGTGTCGGGAAATCTGCGGACGAGGAGGACGATCGCGGCGGCCTGAGGGTTCGGCCGGGAGCGGCCCTGCTCCCATTTTTCGAGTGTGCGAAGATTGATCCGCAGCTTGCGGGCAAAGACAGCGCGCGAGCAGCGCAGCTTCATGCGAGTATCTCGAATCAGGCGGGCGTCCACCTTCGGTAGCGGGGCGGGTTGGACATGGTAGTGTCGCAAAGTCAGCATGCCCGAGCGATGGCGCTTCATTGCGCCGACGCCCTCCATCAATTCTCGAAATACTCCTCTTTTCTTCCTCACGGTTTTCTCTGTGCCCTCCGTGTTGAGTCGGCCTGAGGCCTGTCTCGCCGGAAAACAAAAAGGGCGCCTCGATTATTTCGATTCGGCACCGGTGTACGCCTCGGGCGTGCAAATCACACCATACGCCATCAGCGTAGAGTGCATCGAGGCCAACGTCTGGTAATGATCACTTGGCGTCATCTTCCCAAATTTCCTGCATGATCATTTCGCGGTAGAACTTCACCGGATCGCCCTCGCGCAGCTTCTTGCAGATGTTGGCGAGCGCGAACTGCTCGCGGCTATCGAGCACGCGCATGAACGACTTCACCACCTTGGCGTGCTTGGGGAAAACAGTGCCGATGAACCGCTCTCCCTCGGGTGTCAACTTCAGCAGCGCCACGCGCACTCCTTTGCGTTCCCGCTGCCTCCGCTCCGTCGGGATCTGCGTCTCCCGCGTCACGCGAGTGGGCAGCACCGCGTCGTCCCGCTGCACCCACCCGCGCTGCTCCAGCCTGGCGACGATGCTGTCCATCCTCTGCGCCGACCACATCAGCGTCTCCGCCCCCTGAAGCATGTAAACCGGTCCCTCCCGGTACAGCAACTCCAGCACGCGGAATCCCTGCATGGTCAGGCCGAATGACTCGAGCTGGCCCCGCAGCTTGCCGCGAACCCACTCCGCCGCGTCCAGCAACTCCAGGTACGCCCGATACGCCCGCAGCGTCTTGCCCTTCTGACTGATCCGGCGTTTCATGGTGGTCTCCTCACGATCCGACGAGGATCGCGATCCCGAGCGCAGCCGAGGGATTCCTCCCCGGCCTTCGCCGTCGTAGCGCCGGCGTCCCGCCGGCTCTTTTGGTTCGCTTTCCGTCAGGGCACGGTTTCAACTGTGCCGGCTCGGCCAAGGTGATAAGGGGTTTCAACCCCCGAGGTCCATCCTAATCAGGGCAACCTGCTCTATCCGACAGCCCGTGCAAAATTCCGCCATTTTTTGCACTTTCCTGGCCTCAATACGCCCTCAAATCGCGCACAGCGATCAATGTTCTTGATGTCTGTGCATGGCGAAACGCGAGCAAACATCTTGGTCTGTTTTTGGGGGATTTTTCTATTGTGAGGATTACGGAATTTGGAACTGCGGTGGTTCCTTACTCGGTGTTCTCTCTCCGCACTCTGTGTCCTCTGTGTTAAATCGGCCCCTACCCACTCTCGCCGGAAAACAAAAAGGGCGCCCCGACGACTTTCATCGGAACGCCCTTTTGCGAATTCTAATTCAACAGCAGATCCCTCGTCGGCCGAAATGCGGCCTCGCTCGGGATGACAGTCGTTGCGATTAGTACATGCCGCCCATGCCGCCGCCGCCGGGCATACCAGCACCGGCAGCACCCTTCTTCTCGTCTTCCTTGATCTCCGCCACCAGAGCTTCGGTGGTGAGCATCAGGCCGGCAATCGAAGCAGCATTCTGCAGAGCGAGGCGCGTCACCTTGGCCGGATCAATAACGCCGGCCTTCACCAGGTCACCGTACTCGCCGGTCTCGGCGTTGAGACCGAAGTTATCGTCCTTGGACTCGCGCACGCGGCCCACAACAACGGCGCCTTCTTGGCCGGCGTTGAGTGCGATCTGCCGCATTGGCTCTTCGAGAGCGCGCTTCACGATGTTGACGCCGATGGCTTCATCGTCGTGGAGCTTGAGCCTCTCGAGAACCGCGATGCAGCGAACCAGAGCTACGCCGCCGCCGGGAACAATGCCTTCCTCGACAGCCGCGCGAGTGGCGTGCATGGCGTCTTCCACGCGAGCCTTCTTCTCCTTCAGCTCGGTTTCCGTCGCCGCGCCCACCTTGATCACTGCCACACCGCCGACGAGCTTGGCGAGACGCTCCTGGAGTTTCTCCTTGTCGTAGTCGGAAGTGGTTTCTTCCACCTGCGCGCGAATCTGGCGCACGCGGCCCTCGATCTCGGTGGCCTTGCCGCCGCCCTCGACGATGGTGGTGTTGTCCTTGTCAATGGTGATTTTCTTGGCGCGCCCGAGATCTTCCATCTTCACGTTCTCGAGCTTGATGCCCAGGTCTTCTGTAACGGCCTTGCCGCCGGTCAGCGTGGCGATATCTTCCAGCATAGCCTTGCGGCGATCGCCGAAGCCCGGTGCCTTCACTGCTGCACACTGCAACGTGCCGCGCAGCTTGTTCACCACCAGAGTCGCTAGGGCTTCGCCCTCGACGTCTTCGGCGATGATCAGCAACGGCTTGCCGGTCTTGGCAATCTGCTCGAGCAGGGGAAGCAGGTCCTTCATCGAGCTGATTTTCTTTTCGTGGATCAGGATGCGCACGTCTTCGAGGACGCACTCCATGCGCTCGGGATCGGTGACGAAGTAGGGCGAGAGGTAGCCGCGGTCGAACTGCATTCCTTCCACGACCTCCAGCGCCGTCTCCATGGTGCGTGATTCCTCAACGGTGATGACGCCGTCCTTGCCGACCTTCTTCATCGCTTCCGCGATGATCGAGCCGATCTGCTTGTCGTTGTTGGCGCTGATCGTGCCGACTTGCGCGATCATTTCGCCCTTCACGTCTTTGTGCAGCTTCTTGATTTCCTCGACGGCCGCTTCCACGGCCTTCTCGATGCCGCGCTTGAGCGCCATCGGGCTCGCACCGGCCGCCACCGTCTTCACGCCTTCGCGGAAGATGGCCTGCGCCAGCACGGTCGCCGTGGTGGTGCCGTCGCCGGCCACGTCGGAAGTCTTCGAAGCCACTTCGCGCACCATCTGTGCGCCCATGTTTTCGAGCGGGTCCTGCAGCTCGATTTCCTTCGCTACGGTCACGCCGTCTTTGGTGATGATCGGCGCGCCGAATTTCTTTTCGATCACCGCATTGCGCCCCTTGGGGCCCAGCGTGATCTTCACGGCGTCGGCCAACTGGTTGACGCCGCGGAGAATCGACTGGCGCGAATTCTCACCAGTCACGATTTGCTTTGCCATGGTTCCTCTTCCTCCTGAATTTATTCAGCAACTTCATCCGGGCTGGCCTGGGCCATTCCGGGTTCGAATCTGTCTTTGGTTCGCCGCGCGCCGCGATTACTTTGGCCGCTGTCGCGTTCCGTTTGCGTGATTACCTCTTGCCGCCCGCCGCCTTGGCCGAGCCGCCAATCTTCGCGAGGATTTCGTCTTCCTTCAGAATCATGTACTCCTCGTCGTCGATTTTGATGTCGTTGCCGGAATACTTCCCGAACAGAATGCGGTCTCCCGGTTTCACGTCGAGCGGGATCAGCTCGCCCTTTTCGCGACGTCCGGATCCCACGGCGATTACTTGGCCTTCTTGCGGTTTCTCTTTGGCCGTGTCGGGGATGATGATGCCGCCCTTGACGGACTCTTTCTCTTCCAACCGCCGGACCAGCACGCGGTCGTGTAGCGGTGTGATATTGACAGCCATTTTTGCAATTCCTCCGATGGTGAACTGTGAATTGCTTTCAAGGAATACGGCGGAAGGGAACCACTTAGCACTCCTCGCAAGCGAGTGCTAATATAGCAAATTCAGGCTGACTGTCAAGCGAAAACCTGACAATCGAGGGCTAAAATTCCACCCACACAGTGCTTCTAAGTAAAGCCTTTACAATTATATACGTTATGTCCGGTTTTTCCGACACTTGGGCATTGAGTTGCCATTGCTTCGGGGGATAGAATCCAGGTCTCAGAGGCATCAGCTTGAATTACCTCTTCTACGCCCGGCTAATTGGGTTCACCGCAGGCACGCTCGTTTACTTGTTCCTGATCGCCATCATTCTTGGTCACCGCCGGCCGCGACGGTTCGAGCGCGTGCTTTTTTTTCTGGTGCTGGCGCTTTTTCTATTGTTTGCAGGCAGTCTGCTGGAAATCAACGCCAGCATCCAGTATGGAACGATTCCGAAAAACATCCGAATGCTTGCCAACCTACTAGGTGACTCGGGCTTGCTTTTTCTGTGGCCGCTTATTTTCATTACCCACATCGAATACATGCGAACAGTAGGACACCTGCACATGAGCCGAGATGTGCGAACGTTCATGTGGGTGGCTTACTCCGCAGTCCCCGTCCAATTTGCGCTCGTCGTGGTGACTGCCTATCGGGACAGCCTAGATTTTGGTGCGACACTCCACAACTTCACGGACTTTAACCCCCAGGGTGAATTGGCGATGACCTCGCTCTTGGCGGGCGCAATGCAATGGATGGCGACGTCCCGCGAGACTGATCGAATTATCAAGCGCTTGGGTCGCAGCCTAGTTGCAGTCTCTGGTTTGCTGTTTGTCGTACTGATGGCTCGAATCGAATTCGATACTGCATCTGCGTTTCAGAGTGATGCGCTGGCGACGGCAACCGTAGTGCTCGGCGTCCTTCCGGGCGCACTGCTTGCCTATTACGCGCTGAAGCACAACTTTCTGGAATTCGGCGCGCAGCGGAACCTGGTGTATGCGCTTTCGGCAACCTTTCTGGCGCTGCTGTACCTGGCGCTCGTCCGGCGAGTAGGAGTCTGGCTGGAGCCCGTCCTTCCGCCGGAAGCGACCGCCAGCATTCTCCTGTTCGTGCTGATTTTTCTCTTTGAGCCCATCGAGCGCATCATCGGCCCGGCCCTGCACCGCACCTTACGTGAACGCGTGGACCGCGTGCAGAGACTCACTATTGAATTGCAAGACCAGGCACGGCATGGCAGCGTGGCAAACCTGGTCTCTGCCGCTGAACGACGGATCCGCGAAGAATTCGGCCTGGCGGCACTGCGCATCACGATACCCCCGGATCCGCATCTGAAACCGCTGCAAGCTTCCGGCGGCCTGGGTCACGCCGTGCGTGTCCCACTGCTCAAAGACGGCAAAGAAATTGGCGCGCTCGAAGCGGCGTCCACCGGCGCATATCTCACTGGCGAGACCACCGCATCACTCGAATTTCTGGCTGAGCAACTGCCTGCCATGGTGGACCTCTGCCGCTTGATTGAAGACAAGCTGCGTCTGGAGCGCGAGCTTGCCGAGCGAGAGCGGCTGGCCCTGCTCGGGCAAATGGCCGCCAGCGTGTCACACAATTTGCGCAATCCGCTCAGCTCAATGAAGACGGTCTTGCAGGTGCAGCTCGAAAATCCAGATTTGCCGCTCGACCTGCGCCGGGATTGCGCACTGGTAGTCGCTGAAATCGACCGCATGAGCGTCAAGCTCACCCAGTTGCTGCATTTCGCAAAGCCCTCCGTCAATGGCCAGCGCGTCGCTGCGGTGGCACTTGCCAAACAAACCGTCATACTGTTTCGCCACGATGCGGAACGCCGCAACGTGCGCCTCGAATTTGACCAGCCTGCAGAAGAAATCTCCGTGGTTGCGTCCGAGGATGCGCTCAGCGAGGTTCTCTCGAATTTAATTGTCAATGCCATCGAAGCTCAGCCTGGCGGGGGCCGCGTCCGCGTGGGCCTCGCGCGTCATGGCGATCACCTGGAAATTCGCGTGGAAGACGACGGTCCGGGAATTTCACAAGAAATGCGCACGAAAATTTTCCAACCCTTCTTCACCACCAAGGCGAGTGGCACTGGGCTCGGTCTTTCGATTGTCGCGCGGCGCGTCGCCGAATTGGGCGGCACGCTCGCTTGCGAAAGCCCACTGCGGCAAGGGAAGGGCGCGCGCTTTCGATTGACTCTGCCGATAGCGAGCGGTGAAAGGGCATAGCTTGATGCGAACAATTCTCATTGTGGACGATGAACCGGCCGCGCGCTATGGCATGCGCCGCGCCCTGGAAGGAAAATACTCGGTGGTCGAAGCGGATTCGGCGAAGGCGGCGCGCGACGTTCTTGCATCTGGAAAACCGGACCTTGTTCTGCTCGATCTGGTCATGCCCGCTGAGGGTGGCATCTCGTTTCTTCGCTGGCTCCGTGAAAGCGGCGATGAGACGCCCGTCCTGATCGCGTCCGCTCTCGACTCGGCCAAAACCGCCGTCGAAGCTCTGCAGGCGGGAGCCACCGACTACATCGTGAAGGGGTTCGACATCGAAGAACTCCGAACGCGCGTCGGCAATATTCTCGAACTCGCTTATCTGACCGCGGAGAATCGGCGATTTCACTCCGAATTGGTCGCGGAAGGCCAGTTTGGACGCATGCTCGGCGGCTCCGCCGCGATGCGCCGCACATTTGAGATGGCGGATCGCGTCGCGCGCACGGATGCCACGGTTTTGATTCTAGGCGAAAGTGGGACGGGAAAAGACCTGCTTGCGCATGAAATTCACGCCCGGTCGCCCCGCGCCTCCAAGCCGTTCGTGGCTGTCAATTGTGCCGCGCTTCCCGAAAATTTGATCGAATCCGAACTTTTCGGCTACGAACGCGGCGCATTCACTGGAGCAGCGCAGCAGCGCAAAGGAAAATTCGAGTTGGCCTCAGGCGGCACCATCTTCCTCGATGAAATCGGGGACATGAACCCAGTCACGCAAGCGAAAGTCCTGCGCGCACTGGAAAACAGAAAAATCGAACGTCTTGGCGGGTCTCAGTCCATCGACGTTGACGTGCGCGTGATCAGCGCCACGCATCGCGACCTGTCCGCGGAAATTGCCGCCGGACGATTTCGCGAAGACCTGTATTACCGTCTCCGCGTGGTTACGCTCGACCTGCCCCCACTGCGCGCGCACAAAGAAGACATTGGTTTGCTTACTGCCGCATTTCTCACCCAACTCTGCCTGCGTCATCACCACAACGCGCACCTCAGTCGTGACGCGATCGAGTTGCTGCGGCGTTACGATTGGCCCGGAAATGTCCGCGAACTCCGCAACGCACTCGAACGCACGATCGTACTGGTCGCCAGCGATGAAATCGGCGCCGCCGACCTTCCTGAAGAAATCCGGCAGGGAACCGGCGCACTCGCCTCTTCGCGCAATTCGGGAGGCGATTCCTATCTCAGCGAGGCCGATTTTCGCGAGGCCAAGCGCAAATTCGAGATTGCCTACCTGAAGCGCAAGCTCGAAGAGCATCATTGGAACGTTTCGAAAACGGCCGCCGAAATAGGCCTGCACCGTCAGAGTTTGCAAGAAAAATTGCGCGAACTGGGCATCCAGCGACCGGGAAAATCCTAGCCATGGCGCACGCCCCGCAAATCGCGGCGTTTGTTCTGGCGGGCGGCGAAAGCTCGCGCATGGGGCGCGACAAGGCGCTCATGAATTTGAACGGTGCGCCGCTTGTCGCAGGCGCCGTACGCCTTGCGGCCTCCATCGCGCCGGGCGCTGCCGTCATCGGCGCGGCGGAACGACTCGCCGGGCTGGGTCTCACCGTGCTCCCGGACGACTATCCGGGCGCTGGGCCGCTCGGTGGAATCGCCACCGCCTTACGCTCGACGGCCGCCCCGTGGAACCTGATCCTCGCCTGCGACCTGCCCTACCTCACCAAACTGTGGCTCGAGTATCTTTACAACCGTGCGCTCGCTTCCAGGCTCGATCTCGTCCTGCCCATGAACGACCGAGGCGCGGAGCCGCTCTGCGCCATGTATCACAAGCGCTGCGAGCCGCAGATTCGTGCCGCGATTGAACGCGGCACGCGGAAGGTCACCGACGGCCTCGCCGGTCTGCGCATCGAGACGATAGAACCAGCCGAATGGAAAGCCTTTGATTCCGATGGCCTGCTATTCAAGAATATGAATTCGCCGGCGGATTATGAGGAGGCGAGAGCCAGGCTCGAAGGGCGCACTCGGTAATGGCCAATCACTATTTCGAATTTCGCGGTGTGTCGAAGTCCTTCGACGAGAAGCACGTCCTCCAGAATGTCAGCTTTTTCGTTGAACCGGGCGAGACCGGGGTAATCATGGGCCGCAGCGGTGTTGGCAAATCCGTTTCGCTGAAGCTGCTGCTCGGTTTTCTGCAGCCCGATGAAGGACAGATTATCGTCGCCGGCCAGGACGTGACGCGGTTCACCGAACAGCAATTTTCAAAAATTCGCCGCCAGGTGACCATGGTCTTTCAATCCGGGGCGCTGTTCGACTCGCTCACGGTGGAAGAAAACGTCGCGTTCCCGCTGATGAATCGCGGCGGGCATGAAGACCCGGACGAAGTGGAGGGGCAGGTCCAGGAATTGTTGGAGATGCTTGAGGTGGTGCAGTTCGCGGACCGCCTGCCGTCCGACCTGAGCACGGGGATGAAACGCGCCGTAGCCATCGCGCGAGCCCTGGCGGAAGGGCCGGAAGCGATTCTCTACGACGAGCCCACGACCATGGTGGACCCGTTGATGGCCGCGCACATCAGCGAATTGATTCGCAAACTGAAGGAAAAATATCGCAAGACCTCCATCGTGGTGACCCACGACACGCACCTGGCCAAAAAGCTCGCGGACCGTGTGATTTTTCTCCACGACGGGCACGTGGCATTTTTCGGCACCTGGCTGGAACTCGAAAATTCCAAGGACCCATTCCTCCGTAACTTTCTTCTGCAGGATGAGCTGATACCTGCGCTGGACGCCGGCGCGTGAGCGCTCCCGCGACCAACAGCACCCTACAAAAGCTCCCGCGAGTCATGGGCGTGTGGGACGTGTTGTTGTTCAACGTCGTCACCGTGCTGGGGCCACGCTGGATTGCCGCCGCGGCGCACAACGGCACTTCCTCGATCAGTCTGTGGGTTCTCGCGGCGATTTTCTTTTTCATTCCCACCGGGCTGGTGATCACGGAACTCTCCACGCGTTTCCCTGAGGAAGGCGGCCTGTACGCCTGGTCGAAACATGCCTTTGGGGAATTTCATGGCTTTGTGGCCGGATGGAATTACTGGGTCTATACGCTTTTCTACTTTCCGGCGCTGCTATTCGCCAGCGCGTCCATGGCGGCCTACATCGGCGGGATCGGCTACGCGCCCATGGCGCAGAATCGTACCTTTCTATTGATTGGCTCGTTCGTGTTGCTGTTCGTCGCCGTATTCATGAACATCATCGGGCTGCGCATCGGCAAATGGCTGCAAAATGCGGGCGGCGTGGCACGTTCCTGCCGTTGATGATGCTGGTGGTGATTGCATTCATCGTGTGGCAGCGTCACGGGTCGGTGACGCATTTTACGTGGAACAACATTCTGCCGCACTGGGATTGGAACACCGTCAACTTCTGGCCGCAGATCGCCTTCGCATTCGCCGGGCTCGAACTTGTCTCCTGCATGAGCGAAGAGATTCGCGAGCCGCGCAAGACCTTTCCGCGCGCCATTCTAGGGTCGGGCATTGTGATCGCCAGCCTTTATATCGCTGGCACCGTCGCCGTCCTGATATTGCTGAAAGACATCACTGTCGATCCCAAGAGCGGCGTGTTCCAGGCCTTGACCGTCGCTTCTGGGGTTTTGAAAGTTGGAATCCTGGGGATGATTGCGGCCGCGCTCGTAACCGTCGGCAACGCCGGCGGCGTCGGCTCAACTGTCGCGGGAATCGCGCGTGTTCCATTCGTCGTAGGGTTGGATCGCTATCTTCCCCGTGCGTTCGGCAAAATCCATCCGCGGTGGCAGACTCCCTACGTCTCAATTTTGGTGCAGGCCATCATCTCCGGCGTAATTCTTCTCCTGAGTCAGATCAATGAAACTACGGTGAGCGCGTACCAGATTCTCGTGGACGGAACCAATATCCTTTATTTCATCCCGTTCCTCTATATGTACGCTGCTGCTATCAAGCTGGCCTACCGACCTGACCGTTCCAGTGCGAAGGATGCCGTTTTGATCCCGGGCGGAATCCCCGGTGTGTGGATCGCCGGCGGCCTCGGATTTTTCATCTGCCTTGCCGGAATTTTCCTTTCGCTGATTCCGCCGGGGGAAACGGTGAACAAGCTGCAATTCGAATTGAAGCTTGTCGGCGCCACGGGGTTTGCGGTTGCACTCGGAATTGTTCTTTACGTTCGAGGCGCCAGAGCGAAAGCCCGCGAGGACAGCCGGTCTGCTCTCGGTTCGAAGGGGAACTAATAGACCGCGCGCTTCTGCAGGGTCTGTTTTGTAGCCAGGGAGTAACGCGGTTCCACAGCGCCTCCCTTCGTCACACGTGCCGCCAAGTGCTCCCCAACCGATGGCCCGTGCTTGAATCCGTGGCCTGATCCCCCTCCCACCAGCCACACGTTTTCAAGTGCGGGATGCCGGTCGATCAGGAAATCGCCGTTCGAGGTGTTTTCATACTGGCAGACGCGCGTTTCCACCACCGGTGCGTCCTTCAGGGCTGGGAAGCGCCGCGCCAGGTAATTTTTTGCCGCTGACACTGCTTCCGCGCTCACGATGCGCGACTGCGTATCTGGATCCACCGCCGGGCCGTGAAGGTCGTGGGCGACTTTGAATCCACGGCTTTCAATATCCGGCATACCATAAAACAGATCCTTCTCGTTGATCCACGTCGCCATCGCCGGAGCTACAAATCGCTTTTCTCCTGCCGGAACACCGAAGAACAGAACCTCCTGGCGAGTGGGGAATATTCTGGTGCCGAGCACATCGGGAAAAACCTTCGGCAGCCATGGCCCGCAGGCAAACACGAAAGTGCCAGCTGAAACGGAATTGCCACTCACCGTCTTGACCGCCGCAATCTTGCCTTGTCCCGCGGGCGCCAGAACTGCGTCTTCGATGTATTCCACTCCGTTCTTTCGCGTTTCTTCCACCACCGCCTGAACCGCTCGCCGCGCCAGCAGAACGCCGCTCTCCGGTTCGAAAATTCCCCACTCACCTTCTTCGAAGACAATTTGCGGATAGCGGCGGCGCATCTCCGCGGTGGACATTTTTTCGAAATGCACGCCCACTTTTTCGAGCGTGGCCACCGCGGCGAGCGAGTACTCCTCGTTCGCCTGCGCGATCCACAACACGCCGGTCGGTTGGAAGAGTCCTGGCTGGCCCGCCTGCGCAAACAACTCCTTCCACACCGGCAGAGCGCGCACTGAAGAACGCGTGTAAATCTCATCCGGCCCATATCCCATGCGGATGATGCGCGACTCACCGCCGGAGCTGGCGCGCGCATTCGCCGGTCCGTAGGCATCCAGCAGCGCCACTGAAGCACCCGACTTGCGCAGAAAATACGCCGTCCACGCGCCGAACACTCCCGCGCCGATCACCGCGACGTCGAACGACTTGCCCTCACTCACCGAGCCCGACCTTGATTTTTTGCCTGCGAAGTTCCAACTTTTTGCAAACGCTGCCCCGGCGCCGATGGCTTTCAAAAATTGGCGGCGCGGCAGGATTATCCGCATCTCATTTCGCCGCGGCCTAGAAACCTTCCTCGACCAATTTCTTCACCGTCAATCGCGATGCCGCCGGCGTCTTCCGCGCGAGCAATCCTTCCACATATTTCGCCAGAATGTCCGTTTCGATGTTCACCAGGTCGCCCACGACCAAGGCGTGAACGTTGGTGTGCTCATACGTGAACGGAATAATGGCGATGTCGGCGACAGCATCCTGCCAGCGCGCCACCGTCAGGCTGATCCCGTCAATGGCAATCGATCCCTTTTCCGCCAGGTAGCGCCGCAGCTCTTCGGGAATGCGGATGGAGAGCCACCAATTTTCTCCCTCAGGTTTGAGGTGCGTCACGCGGCCGACTCCGTCCACGTGCCCCTGAACGAAATGCCCGCCCAGCCGCGCGTTTGCCGCCAGTGGCCGCTCGAGATTCACCGGCTGCCCGGCCTTCTTTTCGCGGAATGCCGTGCGCCGCAAAGTTTCACCGGACAAGTCCGCGGAAAATTGGCTCTTGCCGAACTTCGCGACGGTCAGGCAGCAGCCGTTCACGGAGATGCTGTCGCCCAGCCTCATCTCCTTGGCGATTTCGCTCGCGCCAGCCAGGTTGACGCGCATCCTGCCGCCATCCGCGCCGGTCTGGAGTGATTCAATTCTTCCGACGCGCTCGGTGATCCCGGTAAACATCGTGAAAATATCCTTCCACCGCAAAATCGGAACCCCATGGATATAGCCTCAAATTGTGAAGCGAGGACGATTTCGTGAACCACCGAGAGGGAATCCGCGCCATGGGCACTCCGCCCGTTCCCATGATCCTCGGAGCATAGAAGAGAATCATTTTGTCGACAATTCCGGTCTCGAGAGCCGCGCCATTCAACTCCGCGCCGGCTTCCAGAATCACGCTCAAGATCTGCCGCTTGCCCAGCTCGCGCAGCACTTTCTTCAGGTCCAGGCGTCCCCATTGGCCGCGCGCCTGGCAGATCTCTACACCGACCTTCGAGAGCGCTCGTGCCCGCGTTGAGTCCACCGCTCGCCCGGTGAAAACCAGCACATCGTTCTTCGCATTTCTCACCAATCGCGAACGTAGCGGCAGCCGCAACTCGGAATCGAGGACCACGCGTAACAGCGGCCGCCGCCGCGGCTCATCTGTGCGGTCTGTCAAACGCGGGTCATCGGCGAGCACGGTGCCGATGCCAGTGAGTAAAGCGTCGGATTGGTGGCGCAATCGTTGAACCTGTTGACGCGAATACGGCCCGGTAATCCAGGTAGTGCTGCCCGCCCGCGAGGCGATTTGACCGTCGAGCGTCACTGCTGTTTTCAGGGTGACAAACGGAATCCCTGTTCGAACCCACTTTGTGAAATCTTCGTTGTACCGGCGAGCTACTTCCTCGCGTACACCAACGACAACTTGGATCCCGGCCCGCCGAAGTTCGGCAATTCCTCGACCGGCAACAGCGGGATTGGGATCGGGCATCGAAGCGACGACGCGCTTAATACCCGCGGCAATGATCGCCTTCGTGCACGGGCCGGTGCGCCCGGTTGTGCAGCATGGCTCGAGGGTCACATAAATCGTCGCGCCGCGCGCCTTTTGCCCCGCTTTTTTGAGCGCGACAATCTCCCCGTGGTCGCGCTTGTCGTATTCGTGAAAGCCCTCGCCCACCACGCGGCCGTTCTTCACGATCACGGCTCCCACGATCGGGTTCGGATGCGCGAGAGCCACGCCGCGCAGCGCCAGCGACTCTGCGTGCTTCATGTGCAGATCGTCAGCGTCGCTAATCGAAGAGCGAGTTGACATAGGTTTGCGCATCGAAGGGAACCAGATCGTCCAATTGCTCACCTGTGCCCACAAAGCGGATGGGGAGATTTAACTCGCGAGCGATAGCCACGACGATGCCGCCTTTGGCCGTGCCGTCGAGCTTGGTGAGCACAATTCCGGTCACGCCCGCTTGGCTCCAGAATTCACGCGCCTGATTTAATCCATTCTGGCCCGTGGTGGCATCGAGCACCAAAAGAACGTCATGCGGCGCGCCGGGCACGATTTTCGCTGCGGTGCGCTTCATTTTGTCGAGCTCCGCCATCAGATTCGATTTCGTGTGCAGCCGTCCGGCGGTGTCCACGATGACGGCGTCGGCTCCTCGCGCGTTAGCTGCCGCCAGGGCGTCAAACACCACGGCCGAGGGATCCGCACCGGGCTTCTGCTTAATCAATTCCACGCCGGCGCGCCGCGCCCAGACCTCCAATTGCTCGATGGCGGCGGCGCGAAACGTGTCGGCGGCGCACAGCACCACGCTGGCGCCTTCTTTTTTCAGCCGATTCGCGAGCTTACCGATGGTCGTCGTCTTTCCCGTCCCATTGACGCCCACAATAAACAGCACGCGTGGCGCAGCGCCGGCCTTCCCATCGGAATTTGCCGCCGGCGCATTCAGAATTTTCAGCACCTGATTCTTTAGCTCGCGCTTCAACTCTTTTGGCTCGCTCAGCTTGTGTTCGTTTACCTGTTGGCGGAGTCCGGCCAGGATTTCTTTCGTCGTGTGCACGCCAATATCGGCGCTCAACAGGGCCGATTCAAGCTGCCGCAGCAGTTCGGCGTCCACCGGCCGGTCGCCGGTAAGCACTTCCTGGACCTTGGCCGCCAATTCCGTGCGAGTCTTGCCAACGGATTCCTTCAGCCGTTCAAGCAGTGTGGGTTCGGGTGGTCCAAATAGTGAAATCATGAGATTCGCTGGAATCTGCGAAGCTCAACATTGTAGCAGAGGCGTGATTCGGCGTTGGGTCCGGCCCGAAGGGGAAGCTTAGACTTCGACCAGCGCGGCGGTCAGGCGCACGCGACCGTCCTTCACGGCGGTCTCGAGTGCGGCAACCACTTTGGGATCGAATCGCGAGACGGCCAGCGAACGGATGCGGTCAAGCGCAAATTGCAAATCCATGGCCGACTGGTAGGGGCGGTTCGTCGTGATGGCATCCAGCGTGTCGGCCACTGCAATGACGCGCGCCATCAGCGGAATTTTTTCGCCGGACAGGCCATAGGGATAGCCCGCGCCATCCAGCCGCTCGTGGTGCAGCTCGATTCCCGGCAGCACATCTTTCAATTGCGCTACGGGACGCATGATATTTGCGCCCTTCACAGTGTGTTGCTTCATCAATTCGAATTCTTCGTCCGTCAGCTTGCCGGGCTTCTTCAGCACGCGATCGTCCACGCCGATTTTGCCGACGTCATGAAGCAGCGCGGAAATGCGCAGACGGTCGAGCTCCGTCGAATCCAGCCTCAAGTATTCGCCGATGATCATTGAATATTTTGCCACGCGGCCGGAATGGCCCCGCGTATAGGGATCCTTCTCGTCGATGGCGGCCGCCAGCATGCGGATGGAGCCCAAGAACAGCTCGCGGTTCTCGGCGGCCGCCTGCTTCAGGCGCTCGACGTACTCCTCGATGTCGCCGGCCATCTTGTTAAACGTTTCGGCCAGCTCGCTGATTTCCGCGGCGCCGCGCACGTCGGCGCGCTCATGAAATTCCGCGCGGCTGATGGCACGCACTGAAAACACCAGCCCTCGAATGGGGCGCGTGATTCCGACGGCGAACAGATATCCGAATAGCAGCGCCACGAACGTGACGCCGAGCACGAAACTGAGGGCTTGCGCGGTCAACTCCTGCACGCCCGCGTCGATGCGCGCTTCGTTCAAGCTGCGCTGCGCAATCACCGCCCAGCGCAATTCCGGGATGGTGCTGTACGTGCCGATCATTTCCACCGGGTGCTGGCCCGTCGCGTCGTAACTAGTGAAGTGCATCGTTTCGGTGGCGCGCAATTCTTGCGGGAGGTCGCGGAAGGCCTTGACCAGCGGGGAACTGGAGGTGACGTCGCGCCCGGGAACCGTGTCGCGGGTGCTGGGGTGGGCCACAATGTGCCCGTGCACGTCCACAATGAACACGGTGCGGTCGCGCACGCTGGCATCCCGCAATCGTCCGAGCAAGCGGTCAATCGAGACAACTGATGCCAGCATGCCGCTGAACTGTCCGTCCGCGAGCAGCGGCACGGACATGATCAGCGCCGGGCGATTTTCCTGGCCGAGCCCAAACGGCTCGCTCACAAAGTTCAGTCCCTGAATGCTGGCCGTGAACGCGCGCTTCAGGGCCACGGCCACAAACGGGTCGGTGTCTCCGCGAATGCTTCCCGCGGATTCGCCCTTGGCCTGCTTGTTTACTGCCGTGACGTACAGAATGTTGGGATTGTTCTCGACGAAATTTTGGAGCAGGCGGGTGAGTTGCGGCGCGTGCGCGGCATCATCTACATTTGTAATCCAGCCGGTCAATGCCAGCGTCTGCCGCTGGCTCAGAAGCTGTTCGCGCAGGTTGGCTTCAAATTGCGCCGTTTCGTTGGCGAGCGAGCGCGTAATCTCGTTTTGTTGCACCCGTTCGGTGGCTTGCAGTTTTTCTTCGCTCAGCCGCAAAACCTGCCGGTGATACAGCCAAAGCGGCGTGACGCTGACCAGCAGCAATGCACCCATCACCATCCAGAGGATGCGTAACCGCCGTGGCGACAATTGTTTGAGGGCTTTTGTGGGCACAAGAATCCCTGTCATATAAATGCTAGCGGAGATTCTTGCAGCGGCACAACGGGACGAAGGTACTAGAGTTGGCTAATAAGCTACACAGGATCAGCGGCTTCGACGAACCGCGAATTGGGCCATCCTGGGCCGCCGGTTGCGCTGACCAGCCCATGCGCCTGCTAGATTGACTTTGCATCCGACGTTTCCTAACATGCTGCGCGATTCCCGATAGACGCTGCATTCCGCACCAGAAAACACATGGCATCCCCAACCGCTCGCTTCTCATTGCAGGCTCCTGGCCTTCGAACATTACTCACTCGACAGGAAATACTGTCCCTGATTGCCGTGGTGCTCTTCGCCGTGCTCAAGGTGACGAACTGGGAAAGCGCCGAATTTGGCCCCGTGCTGATCTACTCATTGGTCGTTGGAAATGTGGCTTGGCCGGCGATGGATTTGCTTTCGCCCCTCTCCGACCGTTTTCGCAGCCCCTACAAGTGGTTCGTGTATGCATTCACACTGTTTTTCGTCGCGCTC
>Ga0210408_10002601_pt1 | contig 17426 bp, 24 predicted proteins | sample IncBWH4MmetaG_FD_155471 | JGI IMG/M metagenome (GOLD analysis project Ga0210408, IMG submission 155471) | Forest soil microbial communities from Barre Woods Harvard Forest LTER site, Petersham, Massachusetts, United States - Inc-BW-H-4-M | ecosystem: Environmental > Terrestrial > Soil >...
CAAAATGTCGTTCGTGAACACCGTTCCGCCGTTCTGCATGACCGTTCCGCCGTTTGTGAATGCCGTTCCTCCGTAGAGCGTGGCATTTGTGAGCGGGCCACCACCTGTCACGTGGATGAACCCGCCGGAAGCCGAGAACTGGTTCGTGTCGAAAAGGTTGGTGGTCGCCACCAGCTTGTAAACCGCATTTGAGATTGCGTCGGACTCGTCGATCTTCGTGTACCCATTGGCCACCGAATATTGAAGCATGTAGGTGTTCGTCGGTGTGTCCAATGTGAACGTCCGGTTCGCAATCAAATTCGTGCTGCTGAAAAAAGCGTTGTCGAGCGTGCTGCGGTAAAGCGTCGTGGACCCGTCCCACAACGGCAGATACCATGTGTTCAACGGAGTCGTGCTGCTGGACTTGCTGGAAATGTAGTTGTAGTTGACCGAGGAAGCCCCGAACGTGTTGAGCTTCGCCGCCGTGACGAGTTCACCGTTTACCCACGTGTATCCCGCCGTGATGTCGGCGGCCATGATAGGAAATGAAAACAATGCGGCCAACACGGAGGAAATTAAAAACGAGAATGGCGATTGACGTTTCATGTCAGTAATCGGTTTCATCAACCTTGTTGGCGTGCTGGTGTTCCCTCCAAAGGCAGATTGCACCCACGACCAGACCGGCGATTACAAATAGGAATCCAAGGTTGGACAGGTGCGAAATCAGCGCGTGATCTTCCAAAGGTTCCTCAAGGCGCATTCCCTCCGGTGGAATCCGGTGGTTGATTCGTGCCACCGTCAACAGGATGAACAATTGTCCGATGGCTTGGAGCACGAATGCCACCGAGTTGACGGCGTGCCGTTTATGTCTACACGCGCGGTGTTTCATAGGCGTCGTCATATTCCTTCTCTCCGAATTTCAATGGCCGTTCAGGATTTCTCAGCCAAATCTGGTCGAGTTCCTCCTTGGAGTACGTGATCTGCCGTTCCATTTCCTCGCGGCCCATCGTTTCCTCCAATTGCTTCAACGCCACAGGAACGGCACGGTCCACGTCGGCGGGGTTGCGCACCCCTTTCCAGACGTACGGAGACGCGGAACTCCACACCCGCTTTAGGTGGCGAGGAATGGGCGTCTTGTCATTAACACTTCGGTATAGCGACACAGTTTTCTTAGTTCGGGTGTTGAGGAACTCAAGAATTGGCATACGATTCAGAACACGTTCTGGTTTTTGTTTGGATGCCCCAGCTTACGGTGTCTGCGATACGCCGCACCGCCGAATAGGAGGAGCGCGAGAAACATCACCGTCCGGTCGAACCATCCGGCCCCGTCCATCTCCTTTAATGCCTCGTGGAAAACGGCATCGCACGTTTCATGATCGTGTTCACCGGAGAAATAGAGCCAGTCGTGGATGATGCTGGCGTTGCTGTACACGGCACGGTCGCTCAGGAGCCATTGAATGCAGCGGGGAACGCTGGCGAAATCTGTAATCCGTCCGGCTGGGACTGTGATGATGAACCCATCAACCACCACGCGCCAGTCCTCCAAAAGCATATAGAGCTTCCGGTCAATCAACCCACCACCCGATTTAGGGATGGGTGAAAGTTTTGGCTGTGGATTTGTCATTTCACCACCGGAGTCGGATTGACGGGCTGGACACCCTTGATTGCTCCTATGGTTTGCGAAAGCACGCTTCCACCGGCCTGCCCCATCGAATTGATCGTCGCGGGCGCGTTGGTGTCCACGGAGATGTTCGCATTGTTGGCAACGACCGTACGACCGCCGCCCAGCTTCGTCGGGTTGACGTGACCGACGCTCATGCCGGAGATGGCACCCGCCGCAAGGACCTCAACACCACCGCCTCGATTGTGTTCCTCGATGATCTCAATGAGGATTGCCCCGGCGTACTTCCCACGAAATAGGCACTCCCAAAAGCCCGGTGCGGGCGTGTTGGTTCCACGCGGTTCAAGAATCGTGTCTTTCGAGGTGTCCCGGTTATGGACCGTGCCGCACGCCGTGAGCAGTCCGAGCGTGAGAATTGCGAGTAGTTTTTTCATCCGATTTTTATGTGTGGTTGTGCCGGGGGTTCCGGCGGTTGATCTCGTGGCGTGAAAGTCGTTTCGTCCAGTGGCGCATCCGTGCGGAGCTTCTTCATGGCCTCCTTGATGATCGGTTCCACCTTGTCGGACCAGATGCCTAGCACCATCAGTATGGTGATAAACTTCCCTTGCGTGGTAAGCGTATTCCAATCCTTCTCGTCCAGCGCAAGGACAATGGCCGAAAAAAGAGGGCGGACGGATGCGAAAAGGAATTCGACCACCGCCAGCCGCCAGTAGGCCCACGCCGCCAATGATCTTGAAACAAGTTCGCTCATCGCTGTTTATCCAAGGTGTCCTGAATCCGTTTCAGGCGTTCGTCAATCCGGGCCAGAGTCTCGGAATGTTCCCGGTCTTTTAGCTTCAAGGCTTCAATGTCCTTGCCTTGCGCCGTCAATGTGGTCGGCACCGCCGCCAGCCAGATGACAAGGCTTCCCAGCGTCACAATGACGAAACAAATCCCGCCCATCTTGGCCCAGTTGATCGTTGTTTCCTCGCGGCTCATAAAAGTTCATCGTACTTGTCGCTCATTGGCCTAGCCTTGTGGCACCCTTTTCAGGCCCCACGCCACCAGTCGCTCATCCATCATCCCAGGGCCGCAATGGCAGCCGCTTGATTCGCCCGGATCGTCGCCACCTGTCCGCTGATCGCCACAATCGGACCGATAACCGCATCCGCCTGCGCCGCACTCAAAAGATTCTGCTGCGTAATCAACCAATTGATGACAAGCCGGAAACTCTCCAACTCCTGCTGGACGCTCGGGCTGCCCTGGGTCGCTAGAACCTGCGCGTCCGCGTCCCAGTTGATTTGAGCTATGGCTGATGCTTTCTCATCGGATGTCATTAGTTTATCTCCTGTACGTCAATGGTTGAGATTGTCCTGCCCTGAGTGGACGCGTCGACTTGGGTCCGATTTATATATACAGTTCCCGCCGCTGTTTGAGAAGAAACGGCAACACCGTAAGTTGTCACCCCATTGGTTGCCGGGGCATCCTTGAATCTTAAAACCATTTCCGTCATTGCACTGGTGTCAGGGCCGTATGAATATCCGGCCACTGGAACATGTGATGCAACCGTGTCACCCAAAGCGTTAGTTATTACAACTCCGTTTCGTGTTAACGCGCAATATGAGGCTGCCACTCCATTTTGACCCATGGCATATAAACACAAAGAGACAAAAACATGGCTATTCGTGCTGGATGGCGTGATTGTCACCGTAAGATTCGTGACGGCAACCCAATTACTGCCAGTGTAAGTTGTTGCCGCCGTCAACATGGTGCTGTTGATTGTGGGTAATGACGAACCACCACTAGCCGTAGCCCATTTCGCACCAGCCGCTTGCGAGCTATCTGCCGTCCAGACCTGCGTATCACTGCCAATCGGCACCCTCACTAGGGCAGTCCCATTATCCACCAACATATCCCCCTTCGTGGTCGTTGGTGGCGTGACGGTCAGCACATTGGAATTACTGGAAATCGTGAGTCCGCGCCCACCAGCGACAGTGTTAAAATTCAACGTCACCCCGGTCTTGCTCGCATAGACACCGCTTGAGCCGCCCAGGTTTGCTCCGACGTTCGCCTCTCCGCCGTTGCCGATGTCCACCGCCGAGACATACACCCCTCCAACCAGCGACGCCGCCCCAGTCCCCGTCGTCAAATTGGTGAACCAAAACACATCGCTCGGATTCATCGCCGCTGACACCTCGAAGAAATGCACCCCGGTCACATTGGCGGGCACCTTCGATGGAAAACGGTTCGTGTACGTCGCAAAATCGCTCACCATCAAGTCGATCTCCGCAATATCCGTCACACTCGGATTCAGCGACGTGCCTGCGTAAATGAATGCCCGGTTCGCGCCGTTCGTCGCCAACGTGTTCAAAGCCAGCGCATTCGTGCTCACCGTGAACTTGTTTGTTGCCGATGGTAGCGCAAGGCTCGTCACATTCGTAGGCACACCGCTCGCATCGAACTGGAATTGAAGCGTATGCTGGGCATCTCCGTACGTCCCAGCGGCCACAACATTCGGTGGATTTGTGAGATTCTGGTTGGCATCGAATTCCGCCGGGGTATTTGGCGTCATGGTCGGGTAGTTGTTCGACCCGTAGAACTTCGTGTTCGTGACGCTCCCATTACTTCCGCTGATTCCACCACTGCCGCCGCCCGGCACCACATTGATCTGCCCGAAGGCCCGGTGGCTGAATGCGTCAATCGCAAACAGCACGAAACACACGCCAAGAACGACCAGCATCAGCACGCCGAGTTCCTTGAGGATTTTCATGGGTCAATGCGCGTTGTAGTAGTCCACCCGGAACACGCCCTTTTTAGTGTTGGCAACCGCCGTGTAGGCAAGGTTGGTGCTGGATAATCCCACCGCCAGGCCCGCGCCATAGTTGCTTCCGTGATACGCCGTGAAGTTGGCCGTGTTGTTGGCCGGAACTTGAATCGGTGGAAACGCCGGGACATCGTTCAAGGCCGGGGCTGTGGCCTTGTCGAAAATCATCAGGTAAGCCGTCGCGGCGTCCGCGTTGTAAACGGTCACCTGCGCAAGCTGACCGTTGCCCGTGTCGATGACCGCCGATGCCTCGCCGTTGGCCGAATTGGCCAGATTGGTTTTATAGGTGTGTACCGCACCCGCAATATTGAGTCCCATAAATTATCCTCCGTAATTGGACATGTCCGGCTGTTGCGATTCATCTTCACCCGCCCCGGCGTCAGGTGCCGCCGCATCCGGTTGCTTGACCGGCATCCCGTTGATCTCGGTCGGTTGCACGTAGGCGTTGGTGCCTTCAACGCGCACAATCTTCCCCGCTACGTTGAAATTCACATCGTCGCCTTCCTCCGGGGGCACCATCTCGTCCTTTCCGTCTGCTTCCTTGAGGTTTTCCAGCGAAACGCAAAACTGGCCGTCATCCATGTCGCCGCCACCGGAACCGGATTCGCCTTCCGCCTTTTCCTCGTCCATCATGTCGGGCGTGATGCCCATGTTGTCGTCCATAAATTTGGTTGGATTGGCGGGGGTCGCCCGGTGAGAAGCAACCCCCGCCGTTTTTTCTTCACCCCTATGGGGTGTTAAACGTCCCGGTCACATGCAGGTAGAGGTTGTTCGTACCTGTCCCACCCTCGTCGATGAGGATTGGAACACCCTTCACGCCGGTCCACACCGGCCCTCCTGAACCGTTGATCGAAACACCGGTCGTGGTATTGCCCACGGTGATGGCCGATTTCGGCTTGGCGATGTAGAACAAGTCGCCCGCCGAGTACGCATTGATCGTATTCCCGGTGAACGAGATGTTCGTCGTGTTGATGTTGGTCGTTGCCACCAGCCGTTCATACAACTCGGGGTTCGTCCCAAGGTGCCGAAGCACCACCACGTCATTCGAGTTCACGGTATAGGCCGCGCTCAGGATGATGGTGTTGCTTGCCGCCGATTGCGCCTGGTAGACGTAGGCGGGCGGAAGCGACAACGTGTAGAACCGCACAGCCCCGCTCGTCGGGAGCGTTGCCGCCGCGTTGTTGGTCGTCACTGCCGCGTCGCACGTCGCGTTGATGAACCGCACCCATGGTGTTCCCAGCCCGTTGGCTGGAACCACCGCATAGATGAGGTTTGTCGAGATGAGCGTCCCGCCAACCGCAAAGGCCGCGAGAGGATTGTTGCCCTGCGCAAACGAGGGGATTGCCAGTCCGAACGTCAGCGCAATGAGGGAGATGATTTTCTTCATAGGTTTTTCAGTTGAATCAATGGTTGTTGCCGGTGGTTCAGTTGAACGTGGATTGCGAACGGTAGGCCACCGCACGGGGCGGGTCCGTCTGCGAGAAGCTTCCCACCCACAGCACCGTGGCGTTCCAGAACGCCTTGACGCCGACCAGCGTGTACTGGTTGAGCGGATCGGTCTTGTCGGCCTTGTTCAGGATGACAATGCTCGGGTTGAACGGCGAGGAACCGGTCTTGTCGGTCAACAGGCGCGGGGTGCCGTAGGCGTCCCGTCCAATGAACAACGTAGTGTAGATGCCGCCGGTCTGGTCGTACGTGCCGTACGTGTTCTTCTCGATGAACTGGTTGTCGGCCTCGACATACTTGCAGCCGTCGATGCTCACGACCTCCTTCTTGAACAGCTTTTCGCCGTTGTACTGCGCGGCCAGCGTCCATTGGGGATCGAGCCGGACATCCTGCAACACGGCGGGGGAAACCGCCACCGCGTAGCTGCCCTGAATCTTCGGAATCTTCGCAACGCGAAGCTGGGTGATGCACGAAAGCGCACCCGCCCGCGTGAACTTGCCCATGTTCGGGTCCGCAAACCCGTACAACGTGGCGAAGTCGTTCGCGTCCGTCCCGGTGTTGCGGACGCCCGCGAACCGGTTGAAGTAACCCGTTGAACCGCCAATGAGCGAGATGCCTCCCGCCGCCGCCAGAATCCCGGCGACCAGCGCATTACGGACAACCCCGTCGGCGTTCAACGCCATTTCTTCGCCGAGAATATCGACGTTTTCCTTGACCCAGTTGAACAGGGAAATCCCTTGCAAGATGTCGCTGATCTTCTTGAGTCCGCCGACCTGCAACAGCGTGCAGTCGATGTAGCCCAAGTCGATTTCGGAGAACGTGGTTGGTGCCACGCCTTCCGTCAGGGACGCGATGTTGCTCGCAACCGCCTGGTTGGTGCGGAAGAACCGGATGACCTTCGCGGCCATGTTGGCCTGTAAATCCTCCTTCTTCCCCCACTGGGCGAACACGAGTTCGTTCGTCAACCGGGTCATCAGACGCCGGGTGAAGTATGTTTGAATCTGGTTCGCGTTCGACGCCGGATTCGTTGTGGTTTGCATTGCCATACGCTAAAAGCCTCTGCCCCCGAAGATTGATTCGCCCTGCGCGGCCATGGCCAGCACCGCGTCTTCCGCCTCCGCGTCAGTCATGTCAGCGACAGACTTGGGCGTGGACTTGGAATGCACGGAGCCTCCGACCGGTACGGCGGTCAACTTCTTGAGTTCGGCAATCTGTGACTTCGCATCCGCCAACGATTTCTCCAGTTCAGGCACACGCGCCGACTCCAGTTTGTTCGCCATGAATTCGGCGATGAACCTCGGTGCGGCGGCAACCTTCCAGATCGGATGATTGCCTTGATGATCTTCACCAACCCACGGAAACAGCTTCAAGGCCTCCTTCTGGAACGCCCCATCCTTGTCGGCCAGCGGTGCCAGCCGTTTGTCACCCTTCACCTCATTCCACGCCTTCGCGTTCTCGGCCACGAATTGCTGACGTTCGGTTGCGGCCCTGGCGCGGACATCGGGAGGATTGTCACGGAGGTCCTTGGCGGCGGCGCGGGCTTCTTCGGCAAGATCGAACTTGCCATCCGCCTCGAACTTGGTGGCTGCCTTTTCGTAGTCCTCAACCGAATACTGCGGCGTCTGGCGGCTGACCTCGAACTCCTGCTTTTGCCGGGCGAGTTCCTGCTTTTGAGACTCAATCTCAGCACGGGATTTTTCAAAAGCGGCCTTTTCATCGGCCAGCTTCTTCCACGACTGCTCGCGTCTCGCCATCTCTTTGGCGTACTTGGAACGCTGCTTCTCGGCCTCCGCTTCCGGGTCCGGTGCCTTGGTGTCCTCCGTCTTGGGTGCTGTTTCCGCCTTGGGTTCGGCGGGTGTGTCTGAACTGGGTTTTTCGTCTTTGGGTGTTTCGGTCGAAACTTCTTCGGAAACCGGTTCCGGCTTGTCCACGGCCCGCACATCTTGCGGTGCGGGTGTCTCGGTGTCCGCTTGAATGCCTTCCATGAAGGCTTCCATGTCGGCCCCGGTGTTCGCCGTGTCCATCGTCAGGTTTTCGGTTTCCATATTTGTCTAGGCGGTAGGATTCATTTTGACGATTCGCCCAGCGTCGTCAGAACGTGACGCCCCATCATCGGTTGGGGCTGACCGGATTCTTGTTCGTCAGATTGCGGCTCTGACGGTGCCGAAGTGATGGCTGAACGCCGGATGTACGTGACGCACACCGACCAGCCGGACGCCCGACCGCTGGCGAATTCGCCCTTGGTCTTGGAATGCAACGATTCCCGGACGTACTGCTCGCGCAATGCTGAAAGTGTTCCCAGCAACCGCTGGCCGGTCTGTGACTTGAGGAAACCCGCCAGCACGGAAACGTCGTTGCTGTCCCATGGCGGCATTGGTTCGTTCTGGTTGAAATTGTCGCACGATTTAAGCGATTCGATTTCGTTATTTCTCAACCGCACAGTTTCGCGGGTGGTGCGTAGGAATTCATCAACGATGGCCTTTTCCGTTCCAAGATGATCCAGTCTGTTTTCAAGCTCAGAATTCAACTGGTCCAATCGTTTTTCAGATGTCTTGGCCGCTTCCCGTAGCCCGCTATTGGCAACCCACAACACGCCAATCATGGCCAGCAGGAAAATGAAAAGTGCGACGATCCAGATCATTGCCCACCTCCTGCCATCAATTGAGCCGGAGACGCGCCTTGCGCCGGCTGTTGTGGCTGTCCCTGTGGTGGCATCTGAACGGCATTCGGCGGCATCCCAGCCTGCGACAATTGTTTCAAAATCTGTTGAAGCTGGGTGAACGCCTTGGGATTCTGCTGTTGCAGGAAAGCCATGTGCTGCCCGATATAAGTGAAGATCGCCGTGTGCGCTTCGGGCGTCAGCGGATTACCCTTGTGTTGTTCGGCTTGCACATATCGGATGGCCGTCTCCACCGCAATCTGGTGGTTGTCTCCCGGCAAAACCTGCGGTTGAAATCCCGTCTGGCAAAGCAGCATGTCCACCGCCGTCTTTTGCACCGCATTCTGTTCCCCGGCCTTGGTGCCGATGAACAGGGTTTGCAGCAGGCGCGGGTCATCCGCCGCCAGCACGTCCTTGACCAGTTGATCGTGGTCAACCGCCGGGTCTTGCGCAAACACCTGATAGCGTTGCATCGCCCGCTGGATGCGCAACGGTTTGCTCCATGAATCCGCCGAACCTGATGGCGTCACGGTGTACATGTCCGACAACGCCTGTTGTGGCAGTTCCTTGACGGCGTTGCCGAGCCGGTACATCACCGCCTCTTTCTTGTGGGCAATCAGGATGGCCCACGCCTTTTGCATCACCGTCCCGATTCGGGAGCGGAAATTCGTCCCGTCCATGCCAATCCGAACATTCGTCAACCCGCTCTCGTAATTGACCTGCGTGGCCGTCGGCACACCGCCCTTGCCGCGCTCGCCCATGCTCGGGTCTGGTTGCATCCCGGCGTCGGGCATCCCCAGGTATTGTTCGGCCACCACCTTGTTCTGGTTGAATTGTTCCGCCAAATCCTTGGGGACCTCCGGCATCTGGACCGGTTTCAGACCATTCGGTAGGACGCTGCCTGGTCGGAATGTGAGATTCGCCATGTTCGGAGGCACCGGGTCATCGCTGGAAAACAATGGTTTGCCGACGAATTCAATCGAATCCATCTGCATGTCCCAAACCTTTGTGGCACTCGCCTCGAACGGGGCTAGCTTTTCCACCACGCCACGGGGCGAGTACCAACCTTCATCCTTAATCTCGTACTGGAAGCTAGTGTACGGCTGGAAGGCGCGGCCCTGCATCTTGTACGGGCATTGGAAATCAGGACGCAATTGCACGCCGGGTTTCTGCGGCGAATACGTGTGAACCAGCCACCCGCCCTTGATCTGCTCCCAAACGTGCCACAGCACAATCTGATCGTCCTGAACGCTGTACGTCAGACCCTCGCGCAAAAGGATTTCCTGCTCGATCTGCGTCTGCTTGTAGTCCTGCCGGCCGCGAATTTCTTTGATGAGCTTCGGGTTCTGGTCGAAATTGTACGGGCTGCGTTCGTACGTCCCGACGCTGATGTGTTCCACCTCCACAAACCAATCGCATTCAGGGTCATCCAGATCGTCGCAGTTGGCGGGCACAATGAAGTAGGGCATGTCCATCGCCGCGAATTTCAGCCGGTCATGGATGGGGTCCCAGCCAGCCTTTAACACACCCCGCGCATAGACCAGCATGTGATACGTGGCGACTTGGAGCTTGTACGCGAAGTTGGACCTCTCCCGCACCTCCCACGAAAAGCAATCCGCCGCCGCCTCGCAGAACGCCAACAGGTCGCGGTTCCATGACGTGAATTCCGCCAGCCGTTCGCCTTGGAAAATCTGGCCGATGAAGAACGGTTTCAGCTTGGACACCGCGCCGTCGCAGAGCGGAAAGTGTTGCTGTGAGGCGTTGGGGAATGGCTGGTTGCGGCGGGGCAACCCGTCATGCACCATCATGTAGTACATGCGCCACTGGTTTTCCTTCGTCAACCGCTGGTTGAGCGTGGCGCAAATCTTGTCATGGAGCGTGTCAGGCACTTACTTTTTCTTCCTCCAATTCGGGTTGCCCTTGGGCTTCGGGATGGGCCGCTTCAAATCGTAGTACCAACACCCACTGACCCAGTTAGCCGATACAAGTTCCCAGCCTTGCATTCCCAGAGCGTTCAGGTCGATCAACAATCCCTGCGAGGACCTGTGGCAGTATTCCCACTTCTGGCCCGTCCATTCAGGCTCGGTCTTGGTGAAGCTTACGGGGATTGTTCCACGTGGAACAAAATCGGAAACCGATGGCGGCTTGGGAAGGTCTGGATTGGGACGCGGAGACAATCCGTTTGGCTGTTGTTGCAACGAAGGATGGTCCGATGTCATTTTCAGGTGTCTACCACTCGGTAAACGGCCTGTCAATGGAAATGTGGAAAGAAAGTATCCACACTACCGTTCGGTATGTGGTAAGAAACTATCCTCTTTTCAACTCGTTAACCCGTACCCGCCCGCGTAGTCCCGACAGCCGGCCAAAACTTCACGGTCGTCCCCAACCTCCCGCCCGAAGATGTCCCATTCCTTTTTCTGTTGAAGGCTGGTGAATCCGGTGAACGGACTGGAAGCCATTGCGCCCAGCACTGCGTCCGCCCGGTCGGGTGAACCAACCCGTCGTTGCTTCATCTGTTCCTTGCTCTCAAGCTGAATCAGGCCGTCACTGCGAGGCTTGGTGGTCCGGTTTATCAACTGGGCCTTGAGAAGATTGTCATCGGGCAGGATGATCCGGTGTTCCTTGATCTGGTCCGCACCAGACGCCCACACTTCCGCGCTTCGATTATGATACTGCCTGCCCTCCACCGGCCTTGAATTGGCGTGGAAATGCACAATCGGCCAGCCCATCTCGGCCATCCGGTTACAGAACCCAATTCCCAAACCGTCCGCGTCCCCCTCGACTTCCTCCGGCTTCAATCCGTGTTCCCGTTTCAACTGGTTCAACTTGATTATCAGCCGACCGCACGCGCTCATGGTGTCCTTGTCGTAGAACGCATCCACGATCTTCACCCGGTTGCCCTGCCTGAACGCCAGCACGTTTTCATCGCCGCCCGCCCCGAAGTCCAAAAAGGCATGACGCTCGGTGCTGCGGTTGAAATCCGGCGGTTCCATCATGCACTTCTCGACCGCCGCGTATGGTATCAAACCGCCTTCCAACGCCTCCATGAACTCGCCGAAGATGGAACTTCGGACCATTGGATGATTCTCGCCGTACTTCAAAATCGTCCGCTCGATGTTCTCCCTGCTGATATGCGGGCATTGCATCGCCGAGCGGTGAAACCGCGCCGTGTACAAAGCGGAATTCTTCGTGTGGCTCTCGTAGAACCTACCCACCGTCCCGCCACACGAACTCATCAAAGCCATGCGATTCGGGCGGCACCGGTCCTCCATGGTGTCAATGATCTCGTCCGGCACCGTCTTGGCCTCGTCCGCAATGCACAACAGCGGCGCATCCGGCCCGTTGCTATGATACCCCTCCGCAAATCCAGGATTGTTCGTCGAGAACCCCACCCAGCCCGCCGTCCCGTTCGGACGCATCAACGAGTCCTGGTTGAGCCGGTATCCCTCCTTCTCCCACGACCACGGCATCCACCGACGCAATGCCGCCACCAGTTGATGCGTGATCTGCGGCCACGCCCCCGACGTACTCAGGGCAATCCCCTTCGGAAAAAAAGTGATGTGCCAGAGAATCCAGCCCGCGATGATGTACGAAGTCTTTCCGTACTCGTTAGGAAACCTGCCCGTCACCCGCGCCCCGTCCGGCATGATGGAATCCGCCACCTCGCACTGTTCGGGGTACAGCGGCATCCCCAGCTTGCCGCGCATGAAGTTCGACGGCACCGAAAGCCACTCGATTGACTTCGCATCCAGCGTGGTGGTCTTCGGCTTGGCCATCAGTGAATCTTTCGCAGAATCGCCACACCGGTTTTGGGGTCGGCAACCACAACCGAGTACTCCTGCCATGGAGCGATATTTTTGCGAAGCAACTTCACCGCCTTGACGGCATGAGCACGTGTGAACGGAAGCTTGGTGGATTTACGTTTCATCACAAATAAAAAGGACTCAATGAAGCCCCCTCAACGTGTTCGCCAGCCTCGCCCGTTTCCCCACAATCCCGCTCCGCGCCATCGCCGCATGAAGTTTTGCACTGGGAATCTTACGACCCTGAGGCACGCCAAGTTCACGATGCAACGCCCTTTTTTTCAAGTGCGCGCGCTCGATCCATTTTGGGTCTGAACTCATCTCGACGCCTCCAAGCCTTCTTCGGGTGTTTCCGCCTGAAACATTTCCTGATGCTCAACACACTTGTGGAAAAGCCACGTAAACAAAGCCGTGGCCGTCCAACCCTCCGATTTTTCAGGATTGATCGGGTCAACCACAGTCACATCTTTCAACCAACCCAAAATCCTCTCTTGCGGCACCGTGGGAAACTTCGCCTTAAAATAAGGCAAAACCGATTCAATCCACCCTCCAGAAATTCCGTTGCGCGGATTGATGTTTTCCCACGTCAGCCACCCTTCGTTTTCTCCCAGCACTGTGGTTTCAACGAGCATTCACAATCCTTTCCGCCTTCATCTTGTCGCAATATTTCCCGATCTCACGACGAAGGCAGTCAATAGCTTCCTGAATCTCGGCAGGGTGCGGCTTGATCGGCCTCCGATACCAGCGGATGCAGTTGCTTTGATGTTTTGGAAACAGCTTCATTCTTTCCCGTGAAGTTTCGGCGGTGTTTCCCATTCCGAATCAACTGGTGGATTCACCCCGCGTAGTTCAACCTCCGCAACCTGTCCTTGAAAATCAAAACCAACCACCTTCCCACCACCCAGCTTCTCCACCTCCGCGTCCAGATCAAACGTCCAGTCAGGCGCAACTTTCTTCGCGGGTTGTGCGTTCATCCCCAAAAACCTACCAGACCATCGGCGGTTGTAAAGAGGGTTTTATTGTGTCGGCGGTGCCACAACCAACGTGGTTCCGTTCCCGTAGTTTATCAAATGCGTCCACGACGCCTTGTTGCCAAACGGCGCGGCTATCTCCCGGATGTGTTCCTCAAACTCCACCGGACATTCCTATTCACCCACATGACTCAAATCCGTTTCCAACACCATCAATTCGCCATCCTGAATCACTCGCGTTCGCGCATATTCCTTCCTGATCTTGAACACGTGCCACGAATGTACCTTTCGAGACATGAAAAATTAAAATTTTGTTTCAGGTGCCCCCTGACACGCTCGCCGGGGTGGCGCGGGGGTAGGGGTGGGGGTGGGCCTGTGACCGAGGCGACAAGGCACCACGTAGGCCCGCTGCCGGCGGTCACGACCATCCGCGCACTCCGGCAGCAGGTCGAGCAGCCAGCCGGGTGCCGGCGTTCTGGGGGAACCGTGTTTTCGCACAATAACCGTTATCGTTACTTTACCGTTAACTGCGCCGACTCTTGCGTAACGTCCAGCACCGGCTTCGCGGACATGAGAGATCGGATTCTTTGAGCCTCAGCATCAGAAACCGAGATTGAGATCGAGCCGCTGACCAGATGGTCCACCTGGATTTCCTCGTGGAAGTGTTCGCGGTAGGGAGCGTGATAGCGAAGGGTGAATTCAAGCCCCCGATGGCCTTTGGGCTCGGCATGCATCTGAGCCTGGGCTGATTCTGCGAAGTCTCCTCGCGCCTGCGCGTAGAGACTGGCAAATTGGGGATTCCGCTCTACCCGCTTGAAAAAGGTTGATTCATTGATGTTTCGTTGAGCACAAGCCCAAGCTGCAGGTCTTCCTCGTGCAATCTCGGTAAAAATCTCCATTGCCTCAGTAATTGTCACTTTGGCAGGTCGGCCAACCTTTGAGCGCTCAGGCACAGCAAGCTCGGGTGAGAGATCAATCTCGCTGTCTTGTGGAGCTTGCAAGGTTTCGGTGCTCATTGAGCATCCCATACCATCTGGTTTGTACCGTGTCAAGCTCGGCTGTCGGGAAACACTTGTTTTCAAAAGAAACCGGCAAAGAAAATGGAGGGGATCATAAGGGGAGATTTTGTGTATTCCTATCAAGCCTGTTGTTGCAACTTTGCGGTACAAAGCATGAGCTTTATCGGTAAAGTACAAGGGAATCGTCGTGATACAAAGTTTACCTGTTGCGCCGGTGCGCTGGCCTATTGAGACCCAGTCTCATAGTTTCCTTTACAAGTGTAGAGCATTCTCACGCCTGCGAAGATTCTTGAGACTGAGAATCAATTCGCGGGATTGAGAATCAATTCGCGGGATTGAGAATTGGTGGATTGCGTAAAGTGTTGGGGATCAGGGAAACGGTTTCTCAAAAGTGAGAGGCATGGGAGGTGCTTAAGGGATGGTATGATTAAAAGAGCAGGCCCAGTAAGCCGAGCCAAAAGAAAAAGGTGAATATCCCCTAGCGACACGTAACGAACGGTGATAAAGTGAAAGCATGGAAAATATAAAACATGTGGTGATGTTCTCGGGCGGCGTCTGTTCATGGGCCACCGCGAAGCGTGTAGTTGAGCGACACGGGGCGGCTGGCACCGTTCTTTTATTCGCTGATACGATGATGGAGGATGAAGACCTTTACCGGTTCATTGAGCAGGCGGCGGTCAACGTGGGAGCACCGCTGGTGAGGATTTCAGACGGTCGGACTCCCTGGAAGGTGTTTGAGGACGAAAGGCTACTTGGAAATCATCGGTTTGACCCATGTTCCAAAATCCTCAAGCGTCAATTGTTGGACCGGTGGCACAAAGCGAACTGCCAGCAATCCGAAACAACACTCCATTTCGGGTTGGATTGGACCGAAGAACACCGGCTCTTGAGGTTGCGGGAGCGCAAGGCCCCATGGAAGGTCGAGGGATACATGACAGAGCCGCCGTACATGGAGAAGTACCAGATGATCGAATGGCTCGAACGCGAGGGCGTCAAGGCCCCGCGTTTATACGCCATGGGATTTCATCACAACAACTGCGGCGGATTTTGTATCAAGTCAGGACAGGCCCAGTTCGCTCTTTTATTGAAAGCGATGCCGGAACGCTACCGGTTTCACGAGGAGAACGAGGAACGACTCCGGGGAATCCTTGGATGGAAGCAGACGATCATGCGGGACCGCAGTGGTGTTAAGACCACACCGTTGAGCATGAAAGAGTTTCGGGAGCGGATTGAAGCCCAGTTGACCTTTGACAAGCACGACTGGGGTGGTTGCGGTTGCGCTGTCGAATAAACCTATGAAAACCAACAAACGCCAGTTCTTTAAGCTGCTTCGGAAAGCTGCAATCCAGTCCGGGCAGACATCAACTCAAACATCGAAGCTGAAGAAAACCGGTGGTTGTACCGGTAAGCGAACTCGTTCACGTACTTCTGTAAGTGCTTCCGACTGACATGATGATGCGTGCCATCAATCGACCGTTTGAGTTGGGACAAGAACCCTTCGATGGTGTTCGTGTGGGCCTTCCCCTTCACGTATTCCTTCACGCCATGGTTGACCACGCCATGCTTGAATCCGAACTTCCCCACGTAGTTGTAGACCGGCAATTCATCAGTGTAGACTTCGGACCCGCGCTCGACGTTCTGATTGATGTTTCCGAACGTCTGCGACGTGGTGACAGATGCCACCGCCTTGGCCCGGACTGGCCCGCCACGCTGGACGATACCGACCACGGGAGTCTTACCAGCGGCTCCGCGTCCCCGCTTGCCGGGCCGGATGCCGCCGATGTAGGTTTCATCCGCCTCAACCTCGCCTTTGAGCTTGCCGGGGTCTTCATCCATCAGTTTGCGGATTTCATGGGCCATGCGCCAAGCCGTCTTGTACGTCACGCCAAGCTGGCGTTCCAGTTCCTTCGCGGCAACTCCATTGCGGGACGTGGACATCAGGAACATGGCAAAGAACCACGACACCAGCGGCGTGGTGGACTTGTGGAAGATCGTTCCAGCCGTGGGGTAGACTTGAAATCCGCACCACGAACAGGAATAAGAGCGGCGTTTCAAGATCGGATAGAAGCAATCTTTCTTGCCGCACTCGGCACAAGTGCCGCCGTTTGGCCAGCGAACGGAGAACAAATAATCAAGGCAGGCCCGTTCATCGGGGAACTGGGCTTGGAAGTCATTTAACGTAAAACTCATGCAAACAATATGCCCTCAACATTACCTGTTGTCAAGGGATAATCACGATTCAAAATGAAAACTGAAAATAAACCACCGTGCCCGAAGTGCGGCGAAAGCGAGCACGTTAGGGAGACCAACAATCGAAACCGGCTTCCATTCCGGTGCGACATTTGCCACCGCGATTTTTGTGTGGCTATCCCCACTCCAACACCCTCACCGGGAGCGCGAAGGGCGGCGGCGATGATCTTGCCGCCTCTTGGACCGGAGTGGACGATCACCGAACGCAACGAGCGGGAATTTAGGCAACAGTCAGCGGCAGAGACAATTGAGCAAGAGACGCACGCCGGGGAGTTGGTGGAGATGGTGCGCAGATTGATTCACGCCGTTGAGGACTTGGACGGAGACGGGCTGCTGGAACTTGATGAAGCCCGCGCCCTGCTTGCCGACGTGGAAAAATCTCAGTAAACCAAAACAACAAAATGAAAATCCAAATATTCAGCCGTTGGGACTCATCCAAACTCATGATTGAGGGCGATTTTTCGTCGCTCGCAATGGCCCTGGTTGAGTGGGTGAAATTAAAAACCAACCTCAGGGGTGCCAACCTCGGGCGTGCCAACCTCAGGGATGCCGACCTCAGGGGTGCCAACCTCAGGGATGCCGACCTCGGGGATGCCGACCTCAGGGGTGCCAACCTCAGGGATGCCGACCTCGGGCGTGCCAACCTCGGGCGTGCCAACCTCGGGGGTGCCGACCTCAGGGATGCCGACCTCGGGGATGCCGACCTCGGGGATGCCAACCTCAGGGGTGCCAACCTCGGGCGTGCCAACCTCAGGGATGCCGACCTCAGGGGTGCCGACCTCGGGGATGCCAACCTCAGGGGTGCCAACCTCGGGCGTGCCAACCTCAGGGATGCCGACCTCAGGGGTGCCGACCTCGGGGATGCCGACCTCAGG
>Ga0210408_10002603_pt1 | contig 17421 bp, 24 predicted proteins | sample IncBWH4MmetaG_FD_155471 | JGI IMG/M metagenome (GOLD analysis project Ga0210408, IMG submission 155471) | Forest soil microbial communities from Barre Woods Harvard Forest LTER site, Petersham, Massachusetts, United States - Inc-BW-H-4-M | ecosystem: Environmental > Terrestrial > Soil >...
CCGCCGGCGGGATGGCGCTACTTCGTGGTGCTGCTGCCGCTGGCGCCGGCGGCCTTTGTGGTCTGGCTCTTCGTGCGGGCGCTGGCGCGGCTGGACGAGCTGCAGAAGCGGATTCAGATGCAAGCGTTCGGGTTCTCGCTTGGCGGGACGGCCCTGCTGACCTTCGGTTACGGGTTCCTCGAGGGCGCGGGCCTGCCCCATCTGAGCTGGACCTATGTGCTGCCGCTGATGGCCGTGCTGTGGGGCCTCGGGGCGGCGATCTTCAGCTGGCGGTATCGGTGAAGAACCGGCTGAGAGTGCTGCGGGCCGAGCTCGCGTGGTCCCAGGCCGAGCTGGCCGCGAAGCTCGGAGTGTCGCGGCAAACCGTGAACGCGATCGAGACGGGCAAGTACGATCCGAGCCTTCCGCTCGCGTTCTCGCTGGCGCGGACGTTCAAGCGGCGGATCGAAGAGATCTTCGAGGTGGCGGAGCCAGGCGCGACCTAGCGCGAATGGGGGTCAGACGACCCAGGGTATGATCTTTGCTCTGTCGAGCGGGAGTAGCTCACTTGGTAGAGCGCGACCTTGCCAAGGTCGAGGTAGCGGGTTCGAAGCCCGTCTCCCGCTCCAGTACCAAACCCGCGAAAAAAGGCCTCCATGCCTCACGCGGAATGGCTACTACGCGGATTGTGTCGTCCAGCAAAGCCTCTGCCTCGAGCTGCTCAAAGATGCCCGAAACGAGACGCGACCGCTGGCCGCTGTCAGCGGCTTCCCAAGCGGCCACCAGGTCGATCAGCTGCGCTTCGCACCAGTCCAGGTCTTCGGGTTCAGGCTTGGCTGCAGCCTCGGCGAGCTTGCTTAGCTGCTGCTGGATTTCGTCCCGGCGGGCGCAGAACGTCTCCCAGTCGTACTCGCCGTATTCGAACAGTCGCTTAGCCCGCTCAAGCTGCTCAGCGAGGCGCTTGGTTGCAATCGCCGGGTTCTTGCGAGGCCCTGACGTCCGGCCGGCGTTTCGAAGGCGATTCCGGAGAGCCGAGTGCATCGCATCAGTCGGCGCCAAGCGCGACAGCTCATCGTGGATCGCGTCCTCCAAGACCTCGCTCTTGAACATGCGGGCATTGCAGCTGGGACCGGACGGACGCACCGCGGAACGATTTCGGCGAGCGGCGTGGCACCCGTAGTACCGATGGATCCTTCCCCCCCGCGAGGTGGCCTCCCCGTGCATCGGGCCGCCGCATCGAGCGCACAGAAGAATCGGAGTGAGCGGATAGGTGTGCTTAGTCCAGGCTTTGCTCGTTCGCCTCACGTTGCGTCTCTTGACCTCCTGGCAGGCCTGCCAGGTCTGGTCGTTGACGAGAGCGGGGTGTAGGCCGTCGATGAGCTCACCATCGACGAGGATCTTCCCCACGTACGAGGGGTTTCCGACGATGTCTTTGAGGACGTCGCCCGTGAAGATGATCGCCTTCGGACGGTTGTGGTTGGCCTTGTCGTCGCCGCGGAAGGGCTTGATGCCGTTCCGGTTCAGGTGCTCGGCGAGGCTGCGGAGGCTGAATCGGCCGCTGGCGTAGAGCCCAAAGATTTCTTTGATTGCGGGTGCCGCTAGGGGGTCTTCAACGATTTGACCGTCGACACGGCAGTAGCCCTGCGGGATCGTGCCCAGCAACTTGCCGTTGCGCCGCAGGTAGCGGAGATTGTCGCGGACCCGCCTTGCGACCTTCTCTCGTTCCTCCTGCGCGACGATCGCCTTGATCTTCCACGACAACCGGTCGACGTTGCTGATCAGGCCGTTTCCGTCGAACACGAGGATTTGGCGCTCGGTCATCTCGGCCATGAAGCGAAAGAACTCGAGGTCGTTGCGATGGAGGCGATCGGCGTCATAAAAGGCAACCGCACCGATCTGGGCCGCTGGCGCAGTACGGACGCGCTCCATGAGTGCGAGATAGCCAGGCCGCTTGGACGTCTCCTTGCCCGATCGGTCAGCGTCTTCGAAGTGCTCGAAGGCGAGACCATGCAGCTCCGGCCGGCGCGTCACTGCGTCGAGCTGCTGGTTCAATGAGGGACCGCGTGGTCGCCCATCGGCATCGAAGTCGCTCACCGACTGCCGCGTGTAGATGAGCACGATCGGACTCTGCGGGCCCGCGCCAGCTATCGCCTGCAACCGCGCCAAGGCTTTAGCCTCGCTCTCCCGCGTCCACTCGTCCTGGCGGCTCACGTTCTGTCGGCTCACGCCCTCACCTTAAACCCGGGTCACTGTCATGCGATGAGAAAGCTTCACCGCGCCGAAGTGGCGCAAGTCAACGGTGATGAGCTCGTCCATCCGATGTCGCTCCGCGAGCCCCAGAAGCAAGGCATCGACATAGGAGAGACGCAACTGGCTGTAACGCTCGAGGATCGCCGCCGCCCGCTGATGGTCGCCCTCCTCCGTTGGCAGCAACTCGATTCCACTTTCCTTTGCCCAGCGCAGAACAACCAAGGCTGCTTCGGCCGAATGCGCCGGTGCGATGCGCATCCGGAACAGCGTGTAGGCCTCGCCGACCACCTCCCAGGTGGTGCAGAGCTTCCGTCCTTTGCGCCCGCTCGCCGCGATCGCTGCCATAGACGCGGCGTGGTGATCGTCGTCATCCGAGAGCAGTCCAACGATCGGTCCGGTGTCGAGAATGACAGCCTGCACGCGTCAGCGGTAGACCACTTCGTCGACTTGCTCCGAAAGCTTTCGAGGCGCCCCTTTGATAGCGCCGGCGAAGGCGAGAACGTGGTCGACCTGGCTCGACGCATCCGGTAGGGCCTCGACCGCTTCCACAATCAGGGCACTCTGCGAAATCCCCTTCTTCCGAGCGAGCCGCCGGATTCGCTTATCCGTCTCCGACGGGACGATGATCTGCTTGCGTACGAGCATGAGTCGCATTGTACATCGATCAGTGTGTAGTAGCATCAGGCGGCCTCAGATGATTCGTTTTTGGGTGAATCATTTGCAATCATTCCGGAACCGACTGAATTGCCTGCAACTGGCCGCCGCCGCTGGTCGAGCATGATCTCCGCAACCACCGCGATCACCTGAATGATCTCCGGCGCCAGCTCCGCTGAATTGGCTTTCGCCTTCGGTATGACTGAGCGTTTCCGACAGCGCTTGACCGTCACCATTCCTGCGCTCCGCCAGGTCGCCGCTCCCACCATCCCGGTTTTCCGATGCAGTCAGAGATGACTCCCTCGTTTGTGTCCATCGGCTCCATCTGGTTGAGTCGGGCTCGCTCTTGGACGTTGGTTATCCCGTACGGCGGCGGGTCAACGGCGCGGATGTTGACTGAACCCCAGATCGCCCCAAATGGACCCCACCAATGCAAGCGGTGGACGGTCGTAGTCCAGAAGCTGCAGCAGTAGTCGCTGTGAGAGTTCGGCCGGCGCTGCCAGATTGTGTAGTGGACGTTGTCCTCGCGATCATCCGAAGGAAGCACGAAGAGCACGTGGCGCTGCTTAGCCGTGCGAAAGTGTTTGTAGTAGCCGACGTAGGCGTTGATCTTCTGGCGAAGGCGAGCAAGTGACTCGGTGGCGCGGTCCCACTCGAGGTCGAACAGGATTCGGCCGCCCGATTTGAGGTAGACACCGCTACCGTCCGGCGCTGGAACTGGCCACTTGAACTCCCGCGCCATTTCGCCACGGTCGGCACGCACATGCTCCTCGCTGTACCAGTGGAGCAAGCCTTCTGCCCGCCGCTGCCGGCTCTGCATCACAAGCGCAACAAAGACCTGGTTGGCTTCCAGGTCGTGCACGGCGTGCCAGCAGTGGTCTCGGACCGCGTGGCTTCGCTCGATGTAGGCCCGCTGATCGTCGCCGTGCCAGTCGGCGAGCACCCTGGCCCCCCGCGCCGAGATCAGCAACATCGAATGACGACGCTTGACGCCAGGGGTTTCGATGACTTTCCAGGAGTAGATGAGGCCGAGTTCCTTGAGGTATTGAAGACGCATCTGGCAGGAGCGAAGGCTGGGGAAGAAGAGTTCCTTGACCTGGAGCGTGTTCAGGTAGCGGTAGTCGTACAGGCACTGCAGGATCACGAGGTCGCGTTGGGTCAGCGTTCGATGCAGTCGGGTGAGTTCTGATTGCGATGGACGAGCGTCGGCGTTCGAAGGAAGGTCTCGAAGGATGATTGGATGAGTTAGGAGAAGAGACAGTCCTGCCTTGTTGGGAAGCTGCTTTCGAGTTCGGATTGGCGGGACACCGCCCTTCGCTTCCTGAAGCGCAGGCCGGCGCGAACGCCTAGGAGCGAAAGTCGGCGCGACGAGCTCACCGTCGCCGTCATCCCCAACATCTGTCCAGTCCGGGTCGGCCCGCGTCACGAGCCCATCTCCTCAAGGGCAACAGTGCCTTCATTGGGCGGGGGCCAGAGTCTGCCCCCAATCGCGCCTGACAGCTGCGGCCGCGGGATCGGCGCGGAATTCCTCATATCCAATAGATCTCCAACGAGGGGGCCGAAATTGGTCGGTGGGTTCCACCTTCCGTCCGCCGTTTGTCCACCTTCGGTATTCGGCGAGACGCTGTCGGACAGGGTTTGGCAGGAGCCACGAGCGTTCGACGGGCCCGGTGCGCAAAGCTTCATGACACACAATCCACATCGAGGGGGCCGAAATTGGTCGGTCGCTCCCGCCTTCCGTCCGACGTTTGTCCGCCTTCGGAGTTCGCCGGGAGGCTGGCGTCGCCGGGGGGGTCCCCCCTCGTGCCGCCTCTCGCGCCCAGGCGCCTGCAGGTCGCTGGCTGGGCACTCGCAGGTCGGCACGAACGCCGACGAGCGAAGGTCGGCGCGACGGCGACCTTGTCGTCGCCGCCGTCCTCACCATCAGTCCGCTCACAGTCGGCCGGCGTCACGAATCAACCTCCCCGTGCGCAGTTGGGCCTTCGGAGGAAGGGACCAGAGTTCGGCCCCAATCGAGACTGGAGGGTGCTGCCTGCGCCTCTTGGTTCGGAAGTGCTCATATCCAATAAATCTCCAATGAGGTGCCCGAAATCTTTCGGTGGGTTCCACCTTCCGACCGTCGCCGTTCCACCTTCCGACCGTCGCCGCTCCCCCTTTGGTGATCGCCGGCAGGCGTTCCTGATAACGCGCTATCTCGGCCCGTCAGCTGTGCACTTTTCGCGATAAGACCTGTGTACTTTTCGTGATCCCGACACGGTCTCCCGCTTTTCAGCTTTGTACACAGCGATTGGGGACATTTGGCTTGGAACCCCGGGCATCGGAGTGGTGTACTAGGTGTGGAATGCGCGCCTTAGGAGCCGTCGTGATCATCGCTTTCCTGGCATTCGGATGCTCGCCCCTGCCACCCTCCTCTCAGACCGCATCCAAGAGCTCTCCGACGGCCAAGCCAGTAACCATGTCAGGAGGCTGTGGGTCGACCCCAATCTTCAAAGGTGGGACCCCTGCTTGGATGCTTCAACTTGAGGGACCTAGCGTCTACACGGATGTCACGCCATATGCGCTGGCGTCACCACCCATGGCTGCCGCGGTCATCTTTGGATACCCGCTCCGGGCTGGTCATCCACAGAATCCCGACAACAAGATCCTCTGGTTGGTCAGCCTTCCGCCCCGGGCGGGCTCGCTGGACATCGCCGCGCACCTGGTCGGCGCTGACACACCTTTGGTCAGCCAGAGTGCTGCATTTCTTGCCAGCGGCGACATACCGTCGATCATTGACATGCCGCAGCCAGGATGTTGGCAGTTCGACCTCTCCTGGTCCGGACATCACACTGCGATCGAGCTGCAATATCAGTAAGTCGGCCTCGCGCCTTCCGGCGCGCGGGCCGGGCAAGTTGGAGACGCCTCCAAGCCGCAGGCCCACAAAATGAGTGCTCCTAGACTCGATAAATGAATTCGACTCGCGCTTTGGTAGCTGGGACGACAAACCCCGTCTCCCGCTTTCCTGTTCATCCCTCAGAGGCCGGTCTAGTAAGGCCGGCACCTTATCCGAGACCTGCAACCAGGGTCTGGCGCAGAATTGATCAATGGCCCGGGCCAGAATGGCGTCAGCCAGATGGCGATTCGTGCTTGTCGGCTAACCATTGTTCTCGGCATGGCCTTAATGGCTACCAGACTGTGGCTGGCCAGCCCTCACGTTGGTTTGTCGCAGGCGGCGGCAATCCAAATCCGCGTGGACGCACGTCGACCAAGGCGCAACAGGAGTGTCCTCTGCGGAAGTCCGCCACAACTTTCGTACCGGCTTCGATATACCAATCCACGACCAGGCATGGGTAGTCACGTTCGCCGGCCAGTGGCACCTCCTGTGCGCTGCGGCCTGCGACCCCACCACCGAGTGGGTGGCAATCGACTACAAAACCGGTGAATGGATCGCCTCCCAATATTCATATCCATCGCGCCGCTGAGGCACACCGTCCGGTAGACCCGGGGATGCCCTGCCTGCGTGCGTTCGTCCTGGCGTCCGGAGTAGCCGCGGCTGCTGTGGTGGTACTCGGCTGCGGACGCGTTGTACCTCCTCCGAGTCCTGCCCCATCAGCACTGCCGCCGCCCCGTGCGGGGTCACAAGCTTGCCCGCCGACAGCCGCCGAAGCGAGCCTGGTGAGGCGGCTCGCTGACGGCGCGATTACCGTGACCGCCGTGACGGCCTCGACTGACACGGCATTGTTTCCCGAAGCGGTTGGTGTCTGCCTGATGGATGTGGGCGGCACCTCATTCCAAGTCGCGTTCTTCTCCGATGCCGCAGCTGCATCCGTGGTGAGCGTTTGCGAAAGTCGTTCTGGTACCCGCTATCTCTACCAGGTCAACGGTCGGACAATTGATGCTGCGTACCAGCTGTTTTGGAGTGTCTCCGGCGCCCTTCTCGCTTGGACGAATAGCGCGGGACTCGACGCATCGCTCAGAAAGGTCCTCAACGGAGCCCGACCACCATGCTGAATCGCTTCGCGATCTGGCCGCGACAGCCGCTCCGCGTCGCTAGATACATGCAAATCGCCCCGTTGAGTACCAGACCGAGGCCCAGGTCAGGCGCGGCCGCTGGCCTATGCTTCGTGACCGAGCCGGTTCTTCCTAAGGCCGATACCGTGCCTCAGCCGAGTCGATAAATGAACTCGACGGACAGATTGGTACTCTGGGCCTTGGCTCCGCTCTCCCGCTTCCGTCGATCCTCGGCAGAAAGGCCGCGGGTTCCGTAACGCGAACCGCGAGGTGGACATCCGTGGCCGAGTGAATTTCGCCGTCGAGAAGCCCTTCGTCTACCGTACACGCGCTAGCGACGTGGCTCTTGTGGTGGTCCTCCGCCGCCGGAAGAGGATTACGAGACCGACTGCCAGCGCAGCAAGCGCAAGGCCGGCGAGCGAACCATAGAGCGGCAGGCGCGCACGTAGGAAGGGCTCATGGCCCATGCTCCATCTGAGGATCGTCTGAGGATTGCTCCAGCAGGCAATGACGCCCTTTCCGCCATACGAGGTCGGCGTGAGCCCATCGGCCATTCGTGTCAACTCGAACTCGAAGTTGCCTACAACTCCGAGTCCGCCTGCCGACTGGCCGTTGAATTGGAACGATTCCAGAATGAGTTGTTCGTGCTCTCGGTGCCGTTCCGCGAAGTAAGCCATCAAACCTGCTCGGTCGTAGGCCTCCTTGTCCACACGTGCGCCTGGCGCGTCAGTCGAGTACCACTCGAAGACGTCCGGACTAAACAGTCGGTCGAGCTCGGCCGTGTCTCCCTTGTTAAAACTTCTGATGAACGACTCGACCAGTTGGCGAGACGTGCTGGCTGTGCAGGAAGCCATGCCCTCGGGGACTGACCCCGCCATAGCCTGATTCTCCGCGGCGCCGGCGGCGCTCAGCATGAGCGTCAACGTCAGGCTGAGAGCAAGGCCAAGGAGTCTTAAAGAGTTAGCTATTCGTTCCGATGACATCTCGCGATTCTCAGCGACCACCCACACCAGCACAGTGAACGCCTAGCCGTCGCTCCAGATGCTCTTGCTGGAAGCGCCTGCGCGCCGGATGGCTGCGGCGTCAACTTCGTGCGATGTCGGTCCCAGGCCCCGAGCTTTCCATTCGCACAGGAACGTCAGCTTTCCCTCTGGCGGCAAGGGCCAGACCCAGTAGGTGAAGTCGTAGCGCTTTCCGCCGCCGCCTCCACCCCTGGGCATCAGCAGTGGCCCGTCGGATGGCGAGGGCTCGCGTCCCTCGGCATGCATCTTCCACTGAGCCATGAACTCGGGACCAGGGCGGCCGCCAGTCAAGGCTGCACTCCCGTCGGCGAACTGGATTCCAAAAGTCAGCTCCCTGTCGGATCGGTCCGGTCCATATGGGGGCGGCGGCCCGAATCCCATCTCGGCTGAATCGACGTCACGTTTCGAGCGGACCGCGATGCGGAATTCGAAGCCGGTCGAGTAAACGACGCAGTCGATTAGGCCGATCACCACGCCCTCACCTGAGGCCAGCACCTCGCGCAGCGGCACCGCGACCCCGAGCTCCGACTCCGATGGCTGGACCCAGGGAGGCGGTCCTGAGTAAGCCATCGGCGGGGGCGCAGATTCGGGCCGGAAGACGTGCCAAATTCGCCGCCACCACGGATCGCGCCGCGTGAGCACGGCATGCGCGGGACGCCTCTGCCAGCCGAAGCCCGCAAGGGTCGCATAGAGGCTCGAGCGCAGTCGCCACCAGAATGTATCCCGGTTCACAGCCCGTAACTTACTGCCTGCTCCAGCCTTCGCCAGGTTGGACTTGGTCGAGTCCCACCTTCACAACCGTCGGTACCGATTCAGCCGAACGGTGGCTTTCCAGTGAAGAGCCGCCCGATAACACATCCCCTTACGCTCGGCCTCCCACTCTCGGGGCGCCAGCGCAACAGGGCCAATTGCCACGGAGGACGGTGATTCGAGTCCACCGCGGCCCACTTGAATTCGGCGGGCTTTCCATAACGCGAACCCGAAGTCGTCGGAAGCCGTTAGGTTGGCATGTCGCGCCATAGCTGCTCTCAGGCCTGACCTCGATCACCCGCCTGAGCAGTGGCGTTAGTCGGGACGATCGAGCGCGAAAGCCGATTATTCGCCGACGCGGCACAACCACCCTCCCGCCAAACGCGTGCCATCTGCGAACTGTGCATGAATGGTTCCGTAAAAAAGACCCTTGACCGCATCGGCGCTTGTAACCGTGACCTCGCCGGATGTGGCATTGATCCGGTTACCTGCTCCGGTAGCCGCGTTGTTTGCGACGCTGATGGTTAGCGGCGTAAACCCGTACTGCTGGAGGGGGGACGTGGCGCTGTAGGTTCCCCCGGACGATCCCTGCTCGGCAATTTCAAAAGCCACTCGCACGACGCGCCCATTCGACAGGCTCATGGCGTTGGTTCCGAATACCAGCGGCGGTCCGAAGCCACATCCGCGGCCACTTCCAACGATCTCATGGCCTGTATCGGTCGCCAGTGGGCCTTGAAGCTGGAGTGTGTTCGAGGTTGGTGGAGTTGACGCAGCAGATGGCGTCGACGAAGCGGCGGATGGCGTCGGCGACAACGTCGCTACGGAACCACCCGCTTCGCATCCGGCCATCCCGAAGACCAGCACCACCAGTCCGGCTGCCAACGCTGTCCGCATTGCTCTCAAGGTGAAAACGGTTGAATTACAGATTCGGATATGCCTAGATGCAAATCTTCGGACCCCGAAGAGTGACCTCGGGCCGGTTCGCGTTACGGAAACTACGGCCCCTCAGCCTTTCCTCAGTCCAAGGCTCTGTGCCGGCTATCGTCGGAGACTACCCAACACGCAGCCGAGGCCAGTGGCGTTGCGGTTGTTCCCGGCCGCTTGAGCCCTACGCGAGCCGATAACTGAATTCAACAGGGTGCTTGGTACCAGGGACGACAACCCCCATCTCCCGCTTTCCCTTCTTGAGCTCGCGGTCGTTCGCTTCCGCTCCTGGCCAACTGGCGCCCCGTTGGTCTTGCGGCGCCCACCTTCCTCCGCGCCTGCTGGTCCTGTACTCCTCCTGGGCCTCGCCATTTATGGAATCCGCTTTGTTAAGTCGCCACAGGGGCCACTACTTGACATCGTTGAAACAGAAACCTACGCTTGGGGTCTCAGGGTCACGGCGACGGGGGTAACCAATGAGAGCTGGACCGCGGCAGTGTCAGGTTCTATCGTTGCTGGCGGGAGGCAACACCGACGCTCAGGTTGCAAAGGAACTTGGTATTTCCGTTGCTACCGTTCGTACCTACCTTAGCCGCCTCTACCGAGGTAACGGGTTCAGCAATCGCACCGAAGCCGCCGCTGCATGGGTGGCGCTAGTTCATCGTGTTTCCAGAAATCCACCATTGACGTCGAAGCAAACCGATAGTCCAAAGCCAGAATCACGGGCCGTCCTGAAGCTGTGACCACAAGCCCGAGCAACAAGCGCGGTGTTGCAGCCTTCTTGATCTCACGTGGTGCCCAAGATCAGGTCCATTTCAGCGATGAGGCAACCTTGATGGCTTCAGCATCGCTTAGGTCGGTTTCAATCACAACTGCGGTGCCGTTCGCGACAAGTCGAAGGATCACATGGCCGCTTGCATGCTCGATGGTGGCCGCAGCGCCACCGACCACGATCGCCTTCCCTGATTGAGCATTCGTTGACAGCGCACTCTGTTCGGTTACCGATAGGTACTGCCCAGCGCCAGAGCTGAACCACATGTATACAGCTTCGCGACCTTGCGCCTGCAGGGTAGCGATCGCGTTTATTGTCAAGTCGGATACGCCTTCTGGTCCCGACAGGACAGACGCTTTGTCGACCATGCCATCGGCCCTCCGAGGAGGGATATGGGCATATTCGCGACGTGTCAGGAGTTGAGGCACGTAAGAGGGTACCGCTGATCGGAACGACACGGCAGGCACGCTTACCTGCTGGCCTGAACCAGTGATCGAGTTGCTGCTCCCGGTTCCTTGGCCTACCCAGATTGGGACAAAGCCGCCTGCCTGTGCAGCTGCTGTCGCAATGAGACCGACGGCCACGCCCGCCGTGACAACGATCGCCAAAATGCGCATTCTCGGTCCCGTAGATGCACGGCGCGCAGCCACCGCGCTCCCCTCGAGTCGACGCTCCACTTGGGGCCAAAGGTCGAGGCCGGCAGGCACTTGATTGGATGCAAAGTGCGACATCCCCGCGGTGAAGTTCGTATCTGGACTCAATTCGTCTGACCCAAGCGCGTTCATGTCGGGATTCTCCTTGCTTAACTTGAACATCAGTTCGCGCTCGAGATCCCCTGCGAAGCGAGGAACCTGCGGACACGCGCTCGAGCAATATGCAGGCGCCACTTGACCGTACCGACTGGCACCCCAACCGTTCTTGCGATGGTGGGATCATCGAAACCCAAGTAATAGCGCAGGACTAGAGGCACTCGCTGTTTCAGGGGCAAGGCGCGTAAGGCGCGCACGACCACTTGTTGCAACTCACGATCGGCAGCCAGTTCTTCGGGATCCGATGCATGGTGGTCGCCTTGATCTGGAAGGTTTGAAGCCTGGGCAACGGCGAGTTCCCTGCGGCGATTTCGTTTGGCGACCCTCCGGGCTTCGTTTGTAACGATTCGGTAGAACCACGGTGAGAATGGTCTACGAAGGTCAAACTGCCAATTACGCTCATACACCCGCAGGAAGGCCTCCGCAACGATGTCTTCGGCGGAGCTTCGATCGCCTGAGATAAGCACAGCAACTCGTGTGGCGGCAAGCTGATAGCGCGTGACCAAAGTCTCGAGGCCGTGCTTGTCTCCCCTGCGAAGCGCCAAGATGGCCTCGTGGTCACTGTCGGCGATGGTTGTGGTTCGTCCCGAGAGGCTCCTACTGTACATACCAGTCACTGGGCGTTCGAGGCCCATTTGGTCATTGCCCGCAACTCCGCCACCATGCATTGCCACCAGTGTGTCCCATACACAACTATTCTCGGAACAGTCGAACGGTTGGGTATTAATTTGGGCACCTTCACCCTTGTCCACCAGCCCGTCCGATTTTGGAGAGCGGGTTGGTCCCCAGGGCGGGCTGTTGTCATGCATTCGGTCGGCAACGCTCTCCTACACACCACTCCGCTGCCCGAGTGGTTTGAGCTGGCCAGGGCGCCGCAGCCAGCTCCCAGGAGGACACGGGCTTGAGATTGCCTAGCCGGCGCGACGGGCCAGCTTTGTAGCTATCTCCTTCACGAACGCCGCCGACAATTGCTTCGTGGCACCGCCGGCCGCGGACGCCGGGAATAGCGCATAGCGGAGACCGTCACCATCTGTGCCGGGATCCGGCGATTCCCAAAGTTCCACGACTATCCGTCCGATATACGTAGCTGGACCCTCTGAGGTGCCTAACAAGGGCTGCTGACCGCTCAATGCCTGAAACGCCGGGCCCCCGGCATTGCCGATCGCGACGTCCATCAATGCAATCTTGGGAACCAATTTGTTTGCGCCGGCCATCATGATTTCTCCTTCAGAACGTGCTGGGAAGGCCGATTGGCTAACAGTTGAAATTTGCGCAAGCGTGTTCGCCGCCGTTGCAAATTGAGAGTTGCGGATATCCAGTGGGGCAGCAACACAGATCGACCGGAGTGCACCACCAACAGCAACAGCAACAAGCTCCGCACCCACAAACGCTGGAGCACGTTCCACAGTATTGGCCGTTCGGGCTACATCCGTAAACGCGCGTTGTCGAGCATCCGCAAGGTCCTGTATATACATTGCAGTAAAAGTCGCCCAATACGGTGGCTGGAGTACCGAGCTTGACAAGGAATGGCGCCATTGCAGCTGTCCCAAACATGGCCACTCGAGCCATCCAGTGGCGGCGCGTCATAGTGCGCCGCAACAATGCCGCAGTGAAGTTCCGGTAGGGTGGCTCTGGGGTCAACGAACTCTGCAGGTCGTCACCCATTGCCCGCTACCTCCGTGACGATGACGCCCATTCGATTGGGTGCGGCACGATTGCCGAGATGCGTGTCGTCGGAGGATCGGGGCGCCGTTGTCGGCTTTTCCGGTGTTTGGTCGCTTCGACCAATGACGCTCACGATCCATTCTGCGGTCGGAGCCTTAGACACTGACTTGACTCTCATCTCCGCATCCACCAACACCGCGGTTGGGGTCGTCTGAATATCCCACGAATCCGAAGTAATTCCATCGATGTCCCGCAACACAGTTAGTTTCGGCGAGAGGCCGTGCGCCCTTCTAAGTTCGCCGATTGCACGGTCGTCGGCCGACCGAAGGACCAGCAAGACCTTCACTCCCTGGGATGCAACCCGCTCCAACAGTTGACTGGTAGCAGCCAGCAGCGCGTCGCATGGCTGACAGCCTGGCGCTACGACAAGCAGAAAGAGAGGGCCTCCGAGAGTGGCGGGACTTACCGCTACGCCGTCGGAGTCGAGGAGACTCACCTCAGGTAGCGGTCGATCAAGGATTGTCGGCATGAGCGGATTCAGCCGACCCGACTGTCCCAACACGAGTCCCAAGTAGCGCAACATCACCAACGACAGGATGCACAGCAGCACGACGACAACCCACAAGAAGACATACGACACCAACAAAATCGATTGATACGGCATTGCTAAACTCCTCCTCGACTTACTCGGCCGACTATCTTCCCGGGCACCCGGAGTAGAACCAACAACTGATCCGTTAGCATCAGTACGAGTACGAGGCCACCCGTAACCGGTAAGGTCTCGATCGTTGTTACCAATTGCCTCCCCGGAGTAGGCACAACTGCAACCGCCATCGCCACGATCGCGAGAACACCGAGGCGAAGCACCGTTTTGAAATTCGGCTTGCTGTCTGTTAGGCCGAAACAACCGCAGGAAGCTGGGACCCTACCAACTTGCACTGACACCGCGACAACGCACATGACACCGATGAAGAAGAGCGCAGTGATCGCGCCGGCCCACTGGTGAAAATCTGGACTTAGCAGACCTAATGCCAAGCCGAACTCAGCCCATGGAAGCACTGAGGCAATGGGTCGTACTACGCTTTTTGGGATCGCGGCGTACCCAGACAATGCTGCAGCGGTGCCATGCGCGTTTCCCAGCTTTGTAACGGCGGCCCACGCAAGAAGAAATGCCAGGAGCCATGCAGCGATCGAAATTAGCAATGCCGGTGAGTCGGGTGCCATCCGCGTTGCCTCCCGTAGACCCGTTGGCCGTATGCGTTGAACGCAACTTGAGGATGGGCCGGCCATCGAACGCAGGCAAGTCATGATTTGCGATGTCGTCGCGAGTAATGTCATCGACACCGATGACATGACGGCGGTCCTTCGACCGTCAGTCAGACTCTATTGAGCTGAGCTCGGGCTCCGACGGGGCGCATTTGTGGCCCGTGACGCTTACGGGGTTTCACCTATAGGACAAGTGGGAAGCCAGGAACCTTGGACTACCTCCTCACGGCCCGGTTGAAGGAGGGAGACCCTAGCTGGGTCTTCGTAGTCTCCGTCCAGGCGAATTAGAGCGGCCATGCAAATAGCCCCCCGTCCGCAATTGACCAAAGGCCCCGTCGGGCGCAGCCTGCTCGATCCCTTCGAGCCCTCGACGACGTTTATTGCCCGATTCCATGCCTCAGCCGAGTCGATACGTGAACTCGACTGACGGATTGGTACTCGGGGCCTTGTCTCCCGCCTCCAGCTCCACCTTTTGAGCTTGAATCCAGTTGGAAACCAGCCATTTGACCAACCCTGACTCGGGCTGCGGGCCGACCAGATGGCAGGAGCGCAGGAAGTTTTGAACGTTTTGGCGCAGATCGGGTCCCTTCCGCTAAGCTGGGACTCAAGTGGGCCGGGGTTTCCTCGGTCGGCGGAAGGGGCGCGGGTTTTCCCGAGCCCCTTCAGCTTTTCTCGGCCGGCTCGCGCCAGATGCCAGCGAAGCTCTCGTCCCATGGGACAATTTTCAGTCCCAACACCGAATTCTTCGTCTCGCGGCCTGGGCATAACTTCAGTCGGAACTCAGGCCATCTCTCGGGCTCGGATTCAGGGTTGACGACCTTTTCGGCGGACGGGCGAGCAAGCAGGTCGGCGAGCTGAAGGCCCGATGAAAACGCGCCACCTTTGCCCTCAAACGTTATGCCTGGATGAAACTGTTGGCGGAACCAGGATGGTGAGATGTAGGAGGTCCCCTGGAGAAGGAGGCGAGCGAATTCGTACTGGAGGAGAGCGTCCTCCTTCGGGCCCCTCGATTCCGCGATCACTCGGGCGCGGCCTCCGCCGAACTCCGTGTCTAGAGCCAGAGCGAGTCGCTCGAGCACGAAATCGAGGCTCATTAGGTAAAGGTGTGCCGGCAGGCTTTCGTCTAGTGCGCCAGCGCCATACGACGCGAGATATGCGTCCCGGCGCACCACGCAGACCACCGCTGTGAAGTCCAGTTCTTTGATGACTCCGCGCAGGCTCGTGACGATGGCCTGGTGGCGACCTTCGCCGCCAAAGGGCCAGTCACCTCGTCGAGCGTCTGGTTCATGCACCACGACAGACTCCGAGCCAAGAGACTGAGCCTTCCACGCGCGCCACTTCTGGTCGAACATCGGCCAATCCTTTTCCCGAACGATGACCGAGGCCAGGGCGAACGCTGGAAACGCATCTGGCGCAAAGGAGTGGGAGCCGCACTCATCCAGGTAGACATAGCAAGCGTCGTCAGGTTTCGGATGCCGGCCGGTCGGCCTTCGCCTTGGGAAAATGCGAGCACCGATGCGGTCCTGCAGCTTGCGCTGCTCAGTCTGGCCAGCCTCAATTAGGACATCCAGAACCTCGGTGTTCTGACCGGCTTCACCTCGCAAGGCCGAGGCTCGTCGAAGGAGCGAGACGTACTCGTCTTGCAGCTCCAGCTGCTGGCGGGCTATCCGTGCCTCCCGACTCTTCTCTAAATCCTCACTCTGGGGCCTCTTCCACACTGGGCATCAAGAATGCCACGCGAAACATCAAATGGTTGAGCAGATCATCGATGGGTGACCTCAACGCTTACCCGAAGACGTGTCCCGAGACCGGCGATTGCTAGGCGGTTGGTTATCCACAGCGAGGAGGTAACGGTGCCCCGCGCGGGTGGAGACCCGGGTAGCCGTGCCGTTGGCAGCCGAAGGCGCGTGCTTATAGTCAGTGGACGCATTGAGTGCACTGACTGGCCTGCGCGAGGCGACCTTAGGGGTAATCCTGATTGTCGCGGCTGGATGCTCACCGACGGGAGGTCCTGCCGCGCAAGCGCCTGCGCCAGAAATCGCAAGATCCACTAATTGTCCTGCGCCGACTGTTTCGTCGTGGTCTACGTATTCCGACCCGGCTTATGGGTTCAAGGTGGCCTATCCGCCCGGCTTTACCTTCGAGCTCCAGCGCGCCGAAATTCCTGGTCTCCTGGAGTTCAGGCGCGCCGTGGACAAGTGCTACGTGAACGTTTCTCCTCCGGGCCAGCTGGAAGTAACGGTCTACGTCAAGGACTCTGAGTCCCTCGTGGCGTGGGTCAACAAGCACACCGGTGGACCCGCCTCTAATTCCGAGACCGATCAGTACTTCAGCGGGGTAAGCCATGAATCGCCACTGCGGGTGGCCGGTCGCGATGCCTTGGCGTTCGACTGGCAACCCGACGCAGCTCCCTACACACCACACGACACCGCCATGTTCATAAGTTCGGCATACGTGTTGGTTATCGGATGGTGGGCGGAGGATGCGCCCGGATTACCTGATGCTACCGCTCGGTCAGCCTACGCCGCGGCCATGCAGGCCGACTATAAGACGATGCTTGCGAATCTCCGGTTCGGTTGAAGCCTCATTCCTGAGCGCTCTCAACCACCACCCGGGTAAAGACCAAGGCTCGCGACAACTCGACCGTGACGCCTGCTGAACTCGAAGATTGGTCGGTAGGGCCGTAGTTTCCGTAACGCGAACCAACCCACGGTGAGCGCTCGGCCGATCAGCCTCGGTTCACACGGCGCACGGACGGCCGGTGGTAATGGATCGCCGACACCGCTAACAGAAAGCCGCACTTGAGAGCGTGAGACGTCAATCGCGTCGATCAAACCAACAGATGTCGTTGATGCCCGGATCACCGGGCATCGCCGTCCATTCGCGCTCAATGCGGGCCACCGCGTCAGCTGTTGGCAACGGCCACGGTTCGAACCCGCCGCCATCCGCCAAGGATCCCGGTACCAGCCCGTGATGAAGAACCAGATCGCGCACCAGTCTGAGACCGACCGCGCGGCGCTCACCAACGTTCTCAATACCGGCATCACGAAGCAGACCGGTGAATTGCCAGAGGCCAAGGTAGTCGGGGTACCGGCCGCCGAAGCTCGACAGACAGGCTTCGATTAATTCGTGGTAGCTCCAGCCTCTTGGTCCAACCATTTCGTCGGCCGCGGACATGTTATGAGCCTAATCGCATAGGTGACAACGCGGCCCTGGAGAATATTGCGACCAGGGGCCCCGGCGGACTCGAACCGTCCAGTGAGGAGTGCGCTCAGCCTAGACGATAAATGAACTTGACTGAGTGATTGGTACTCGGGGCGTTGGACCCGGTCTGCCGCTT
>Ga0210408_10002604_pt1 | contig 17412 bp, 15 predicted proteins | sample IncBWH4MmetaG_FD_155471 | JGI IMG/M metagenome (GOLD analysis project Ga0210408, IMG submission 155471) | Forest soil microbial communities from Barre Woods Harvard Forest LTER site, Petersham, Massachusetts, United States - Inc-BW-H-4-M | ecosystem: Environmental > Terrestrial > Soil >...
CATAGCGACGGACGCGAGGACAAATACATCTTTGTTCGCCATGTCGAGGCGACCGAGAACATCGTGATCATGGGACCCAGTGAGCACAACTGACTGTGCCAACGCCGTAACAGCACCGACGGCGATCCCGCATCGGCCGCTCAAGGCTGGCTATGATTATATCGTAGTCGGCGCGGGGTCCGGTGGCGCCGCAGTGACGCGGCGTCTCGTCGACGCCGGCGCGGAAGTGTTGTTGATCGAGGCGGGCCCTCCGGGAATTGGAGTAGCCGAGATCGAAGATCCGACTCAATGGGTGCTGCTCGGCCGCAGCGCCTATGACTGGGGCTACGACTATGCTCCGACGTCCCGCGTCGACGGCCGCATCATCGGAATCCCCCGAGGGAAGCTGCTTGGCGGATCGTCTGCGATCAACGCCATGATGTGGTACCGTGGCCATCCCGCCGATTACGATGCCTGGGAAGCGGCCGGTGCCAGGGGTTGGGCGTTCCAGGATGTGCTGCCTTACTTCAAGCGTTGTGAAGATTGGCAGGGCGGTGCCGGCGAATGGCGTGGCGTCGGCGGTCCGCTGCGGATCGAACGCAGCCCGGACCTTCATCCGATTGCAACGGCGCTGATCGAGGGCGCAAGCGAACTCGGTATTCCTGTCATCGATGATCCGAACGGGCAGAGCAACGAAGGCGCCGCGCCCTCCAATTTCAATATCTCGAGCGGCCAACGCTTCAGCTCGGCGCGCGGCTATTTGTGGCCGGTGTTGGCGAAGCCGAATCTAACGGTCCTGACGGATTCTCTGGCGGTACGGCTTGGCTTCGAAGGCGATCGCTGCGTTTCGGTGGGGCACCTCGTTGATGGCGCTGAGATCGAGACCCGTGCGGGAAGCGAGATCATCCTGGCGCTTGGCGCGATCGATACGCCGCGTCTCCTGATGCTGTCGGGTATAGGCGATCCGGCCGCGCTTCGCCGCCTCGGCATTCAGGTGGAGGCAGCACTTCCCGGCGTCGGACAGAACCTGCAGGATCATCCGCTGGTGCGCGCTGTCAATTTCAGGGCCAAGCGGCCGCTTGGATCTCCGCGCGACAATGGCGGCGGCGCCATGGTCAACTGGAAGACGAGCGCGATACTCTCGCAGCCCAATGTCCACGCCTTTCCGGTGCAGGGCCGCAGCGCCACCGCGGAGATCGCCAGGGCGTACGATCTCGGCGGCGATGTTTTCGCCGTTGGGTGCGGGCTGATGCGCTCGCGCAGCCGCGGCTATTTGCGGCTGCGTGGCGCCGAACCGCATTCGCCGCTTGAAATCCAGCCCAATTTCCTGATGGAGACGCAGGACATCGACGACCTCGTCGACGCCGTCGATACCGTCATGCAGCTTGCGACCAGTAGAGCCTTTACCGACTGGTTCGACGGATATGCCGCGCCGGAGAAGCGCCTGGACCGCACGGAAACCGTGCAGTTCATACGCACCGCCTGTTCGACATTTTTTCACACTTGCGGTACCGCGAGGATGGGCGACGACGAGATGTCGGTGGTGGATAGCCGGCTGGCGGTGCGGGGCATCGAGGGCCTGCGCATCGCCGACGCCTCGGTCATCCCGATCATTCCAAGCTGCAACACCCATGCCCCGGTCACTATGATCGGCGAGCGGGCAGCGGATTTCGCGCTGCAATCGGCCCGGAATTTGCGTGGCTAACGCGATGGAAGCGCACGAGCTCCGCCCATGACGCATACCCAGATAATCGTCGCAGGTGATTTTCTGCTGACCATGGACTCACGGAACCGGGTCATTCTCGGTGGCGCCGTCCTTGTCGCGGATGGACGCATCGTTGCCGTCGATCGGCTCGACGCGCTGCGCGCCGGCTATCCGCTGGTTACGGTCAAACGGATCGAAAACTCGGTTCTGATGCCGGGCCTGGTCAATGCCCACGCCCATTCCGGCTTCCTGCGCGGGACCGCCGAGCACCTCCCGGTCTGGGACTGGCTGACACTGCACATCAACCCTATGCACAGGGTGCTGCAGCCACATGAGGCAGAGGTGGCCTCACGGCTGTGCTATGCCGAATCCGTGCTCGGCGGCACCACCACCGTGGTCGACATGTGGCGCTTCATGGACGGCAGCGCCCGGGCAGCCAAGGCGATCGGCAACCGGCTGGTCGCGGTTCCCTACGTCGGTGAGCATCCCGAATACGACTATTTCGACACGCTCGACATGAACGAAGCCATGATCGAAACATGGCATCGCGAGGCCGACGGTCGCGTCAATGTCTGGGTTGGGCTCGAGCATTTGTTTTATGCCGACGCCGCCGGGCAGCGCCGCGCCATCGAACTGGCCAAGAAGCATGACACCGGCTTTCACACCCATTGCAGCGAAGCGGAAATCGAAATCGCCGAATTCGCAAGGCGCTATGGCAAGCGTCCGATGGCAGCGCTCGACGACCTTGGTTTCTTCGATACGCCGCGAACGATGATCGCCCACGCCGTCTGGCTCGACGCGGCGGAAATCGACCTGATCGCGCACCGCCGCGTTTCGGTGGCGCACAATCCCGTCAGCAACATGAAGCTTGCCAGCGGCATCGCTGGTATCGGTGCGATGCTGGCCGCGGGAATTCCGGTCGGAATCGGCACCGACGGCGAGAAGGAAAACAACAATTTCGATATGTTTGAGGAGATGAAGGTCGCCTCGCTGCTCGGCAAGCTCAGGGATCTCGACGCCGCCGCGATGGATAGCTGGCAGGTGCTGCGGATGGCAACCATCACCGGCGCGCGCGCCATCGGCCTCGACCACGAAATCGGCTCGATCGAAGCGGGCAAGCGCGCCGACATCATTGCCGTGCGCACCGACACGCCGCGCATGACGCCGTTGTTCGGCGAGGGACCATATTTCAACCTGCAACACAATCTGGTGCATGCGGTGCGCGGTGGTGACGTTGCCATGACAATGGTGGACGGCGACATCCTGGTCGAGGACGGTGTGCTGCAGACTGCAGATCTTGGCGAGATCATCGCCGAAATCCACCAGCTCGCACCCGGCCACTTCGCGCGCCGTGCTGCGTTTCTCGCCGCCAATGCCGGTGGCTCCGTGCAATGGACGCAGAACAACCAGCGAACCGATGCGGAGAGCGCCCGATGACAAAAACCACCGACGCCGCCGCGCTCGATCAATGGTACGCGGTGGAGACCATTGCCGATCTCGGTACGTCCGCGGTTCGCACCCGTCTGCTCGGCCAGGATATCGAGCTTTGTCGCGACGGTCGTGGCGTGCCAAGAATTACAGAAGTGCTGGATGACGAGACGCGGGGACCGGCACTGCCGTTTCGCGAGCGCTATGGCTGCGTCTGGACCACGCTCGGGTGCCCGGCGCGCGAAATCTTCGAGATTGCGGAAGCGGACGAGGCCGATCGCCGCTTTGTTCCCTGTGGCTGGGTGAAGATGCGGGCATCAGGCCTGCGCGTCGTTGAGAATTTTCTCGACATGGCACATTTCCCGTTCGTGCATAAGGATATTCTGGGCTCCGAGGACCACGCGACGGTACCGGCCTATGCCAGCGAGATCCGCCGCGACGTTGATGAGGTCTGGGCCAGCAACTGCAGCTTCTTTCAGCCGCGGATCGCCGCCACCGAAACCGAAGGCGCCTTCGTGCACCTGACCTACCGGGTGCCGGCGCCATTCGTGGTGATGCTGTACCGGGTCTGCCCGACATCGCCGAATCGGCTCGACGCCATTGCGCTGTTCATCCAGCCCTTGGAGGAAGATCTCTGTCGCGCGCAGCCGGTGATGTATCTGGTCGATGGTGTCTCCAGCCAGACCTCGCTGCTGAATTTCGAACAGGTGATCTTCCTGCAGGACCGGATCATTCTTGAAAACCAGCGGCCGCTGCTGCTGCCGCTGGAAGCGCGTCAGGAAATCCCGACGCGTGCCGATAGCTCGTCAATCGCCTATCGCCGCTGGCTCAAGGAAAAAGGCATCCGTTTTGGCACGCTCTCTGAGGCAAGTTGATGCATTCTCGCAAAGCCATCCAAAGCCAACATCGTCGATCCCGTATTCGCCCGGCAGGGTCACGGTCTACGATTTTATGCAACAAGGCTGCGCGACGGCCAGCCGGCTACTTTGGAACGTCAGGATCATCTGGCTCCCTAGCCTGGATCCCTTCGCTCCAAAATAAGCCGCGAGCATCCCGCGCGCATCGTCGCGTCGGGCGGGGGGACCAAGTCAGGTTGGTGGACGTGCACGACAAGGATTTCGGGGCAGGCGAGTGCTCACGAGCAGTCTCTGTGTCGAAGGTGGAAAGCGTCATACCTTCATCGCGGATTCGCACAGCCCCGCTGATCCAGCCAAGAGGGAAGAACTCCTGCAATGCGGGTTTGTAGCGCTCCTCCGCTACTTATCTCTTCGACCGGCAAACCGCATTTTGGCGCGGGCGCGAAAGGCGCCGTTGATCTGACGACGCGGAACGGGCGCGACTTGCCGGATTTGAAGGCGTTGATCGCGGGGGATGGCCTCGCGATCGCGAAGGCGGTGGCGAGGTGTGCACCCGATTACGCACCAATCCTAGCGTCGGAGAAGCTCTGGTGCATCGGCGCGAACTACGAAAAGACGGCAACGAAGCGGCAAGCCGATCTGGTAAAGCTCATCGCAAGCTATTCGGTGCGTCCCAGAGCGAAACAACGCGGGCCGTCCTACAGATCGTCGGGACCATCTATGCCCCGTTCTTCTCAAAATCGCGAAGGAGCTTTCGAATCAAGATGACGTTGGTAGTCTGTAGTCCGAGATCTCGCGCCCCTTAACAGCACGGATGCTCCCCCGCGAACCAATTCGCGATCGCGCGCTCGAGCGCCGGCAGCGCCGCGGCTAGCGCGCCGTTCGCCGCCATTCCCGTACGCATCTGCGCCAGCACCTCGCGCCGCGCCGCGTCGAGATCGACGCCGCGCACGCGGCCGTCCTTGACGATGCTGCGGCCTCCGACGATCACCTCGCTGATGTGGCGTGCGGTGGCGCGGGAGATCAGAAGATCGACCGGATCGAGATCGTCGCGCAGGTGATCGTCGTCGAGCGCCGCCCAGTCGAGCAGCAACAAATCCGCCGGCGCGCCGGCCGCGATCGTGCCGCCGTCGGCGATGTTGGTCACCGCAAAGCGTCCGTCGGCGAACGCCGCGCGCAGCATGTCGCGCGGGCTGATGCCGGTGGCAAAGCCGGTGCCCCTGTGTAGCAGCTGCGCCAGTCGCAGGTCGCGCAGCGCGTCATCATCATCGTCGAGCGCGCGGCCGTCGATGCCGAGCGCGATGCGGCAGCCACTTTGCTTCATCCGTATAGCGGGCGCGATGCCCGAGCGCAGATGGAGATTGGACGCGGTGTTGACCGAAATGGTCACACCGCGCTCGGCGAGCAGCGAGAGCTCATCCGGCCGCGCCCACACCCCATGCGCGACCGTCAGCCGCGGCGACAGCAGCCCGATTTGGTCGAGAAAGCGTAGGCCCCCGTCGGGATAGGTGGTGTCGAGCCACGCGCGCTGGTAGCGCGTTTCCAGGAGATGCATATGCACGCGGCGGCCGGTGCGCTGCGAGGCCTCGGCAATGGCCTCCATCAGCGGCTCGCTGCACCATTGCACGCCGTTAGGGCCATACTGCACGTCGAAATTCTTGCCTGCCGCCGCCTCCGCGACGGCATCCACCAGCGCGATCTGCTCCCGTGGCGTCAGCGCTGGACGGATGAAGCGCCGCGCGATCTCCGCGCGCGCATCCGCCGGCAGCGCCGCCAGCACCGGCTCGGACGGGCCATAGACCAGGGGGTTGCGGTCCTTCATCGACACCGCAAAGCCGACCCGCACGCCGACATCGCGCGCCGCGCGCGCCACCTCGGCGGCCTCCGTCGGCAGATCGGTCAAACCCTGCGTGCGGGTGTAATGCATCATCACGACGCCAGCGCCGCCGCGCGCGCTGTTGCCAAACGCCACCACCGCAGCAAGATAGGGATCGACGGAAGGGACCAGCGCCAGATAATGCAACCAGGATTCCAGCGGCTTGCCCGCAGCACCGATCGAACTCGTGCGCACCGCCCGGCCGTGGTCATGGGCGTTGACCAGCACGGGTAACGCGAGCAGCGGTTCAACCGCCGTGCCCGCCGCGCCGACAGACGCGATGGTGCCGCCAGCCAGCGTGATCTGCCGCGCCGTGGTGGGCGCGCCGTCCTCGCCGCCGACCAGATGGGCGCAGGTGAGGGTGCGGGTGGGGGTGTTTGCCATTCAGGGCCGCCTCGCGATGTGGCGATTGTTTTGAAGCTGGACACGCGGGTCAAGCCCGCGTGTCCAGGAGTGATGTGGGTAGGTGTCACCCTCTCAGCGTCATCGCCCCCTTTACGGCGCCACCGTCGGCGGTATCCGCTCGGCCTTGGCGGGCAGGAACGCACGGTCGAACACCTCATTTGGGACCGGCACGCGCGGAAGTTCGAATGAGGCGGCGATGGTGGCGATCGCCGATGTAAGCCGCTTGTCGCTGACGTCGCCGAGCCCGATCTCGCGCGCCTCCGGCGTGTCGATCAACGACTGGTAGACATAGAGCATTCGGCGTTTCTCGATATCCTTCTTGATCAGCGGCTCGGTCTTGGCCAAGAGCTCGATCGCGGCATCGGGATCGGCCACCGTCGCCTTGATCGCGCGATTGATGGCGCGCAGCAGGCCTTTCACCGCGTCCGGATGCTCCTTCGCCAGCTTCTGCGACACCATGACGCCGTTGGAATAGAGATCGAGGCCGGCATCGGAATAGTATAGCCAGCGGAAGTCCTTGTCGGGATCGAGCTTCAGCGTTACGAGGTTCATATAGCTCGTCGCGCTAAACACTGCCACGCAATCGACTTGACCCTGCAGCAGCATCTGCTCCTGCAGGTTCGGTGCCACCTGGGTGACGTTGATCTTCGCATAGTCGACGCCGTTGGTTTTGGCGAGCAGCGGCAGCAGCTTGAACGCGGCGCCTCCGGCAGGCGAGCCGAGCCTGCTGCCGGCGAGATCCTTCAGCGATTTGATCGGCCCGTCGGCCTTGCTGAGCAGCGCGAACGGCGCCTTGCTGTAGACCATGTCGACCATCACCGGCGTCTCGGCTGGCTTCACCGCCGCGTTCTGGATGATGGCGTTGATGTCGCCGAATCCGGCGTCATAAGCGCCCGACATGATCCGCGTCACGGTTGCGGCAGAGCCTTCGCCCTGGTCGATCGTGACGTCGAGTTGTTCGCTCGAGAAATAGCCCTTGTCCTTTGCCCAGTAGAACCAAGCGTGTACGCCCTGCAGCTTCCAGTCGAGGGTGAACTTGATCCTGGTCGCCTCCTGCGCCGTGGCCCGCGTGATGGCGCCGCTGCCGCACAGGCAGAGCGCGAGCGAAACGGCAGTCAGAATGCGGTGCATGGTCGGGTTTCTCCGTTTGAGGGTTTGGGGAGTAGGGTTCATCGTCGGCCCATCATCGTTCGGCTTGAACTGGGCGATCCAGGAGCGCCGGCGTGCGTCACGAGATCGATGCGAATATTGAAAGGATAGACCGCGATCGGGGTCGCCTCCGCCGCCGTGCCGCTTAACCTCCTCATGCCCCCACCGCAAAATCGTCCTGGCGGCGGGTCCAGCCGGTGACGCGGGCTTCGATCAGGGAAAAGATCGCGTAGAGCGCAACCCCCATCAGCGCGAGGATCAAAAGGCCGGCGAACACCAGCGGCACGTCGAAGCTCGAGCTTGCGATCATCATCAGGTTGCCGATGCCGCGGTTGGAGGCGACGGTCTCGGAGATCACGGTGCCGACGAAGGCGAGTGTCACCGCGACCTTCAGCGAGGCGAAAAAGTAAGGCATCGCCCGCGGCAGGCCGACATTGACCAGGATGTCGAGCTTGCTCGCGCGCAGCGTGCGCATCACATCCTCGAGTTCCGGCTCGGTGGTGGCAAGGCCGGTCGCCACATTCACTACGATCGGAAACACGCAGGTGATCGCGGCGGTGATGATGGCGGGCACCGTGCCGGCGCCGAACCACAAGACCAGAACCGGCACCACGGCGACCTTGGGGATCGAGGCGAAGCCGATCAGGAGCGGATAAGCGACGTCATAGGCGAGCCGCGATGAGCCGATGAGTATGCCCAGCAGCACGCCGCCGATGATGCCGAGGATGAAGCCGACCATGGTGGTGTAGGTGGTCTGCAGCGCATGCGGCCAGATCCCGGGTAGGTCCGCCCACAGCGTGTAAAGAATCTGGCTCGGCCGCGGCAGCACGATGTCGCGGACGTGGAAGATGGCGCAAAGCAGTTCCCAGAGCACGAAGAAGCCGACGATCAGCGAAGCGGAGGCGATACGGCGACGGAGCTGCGCGTTCATGCGGCCTGCTCCCTGGGCGTGCGTGCCGCGACGATCAGTTCGCGTAGGCGCTGGGTCAGCGCGACGAAATCCGGGCTGTAGGTCATCTCCACGGTGCGCGGCCGCGCAAACGACACCGCGCAATCCTCGACGATGTGCCCGGGCCGCGCCCGCATCACGCAGATCCGGTTGGCAAGATAGCCCGCTTCCTTGAGGTCGTGGGTCACCAGCAGCACGGTCGGTCGCCGCGTGAGCCACAGATCCTGCATGATCGCCCACAGCTCCTCGCGGGTGAACTGGTCGAGCGCGCCGAACGGCTCGTCCAGCATCAACAGTTCCGGCTCGTGGATCAGAGCGCGACACAGCGAGGCGCGCTGCAGCATGCCGCCGGACAGCTGCCAGGGATAATTGTCGGCGAAACCGTTGAGGCCGACCTGCTTCAACAGCGCGTCGACGCGGTCGCGGAATTCGCTGTGGCGCTTGAAGCGGAATTCGCCGCGGAACGGCGGCACGATCTTGAGCGGCAGCATCACATTGTCGCGGATGCGCAGCCAGGGCAACATGGTGGGATTCTGGAACGCCATGCCGACACGCACCGGCTCGGCACCGACCTCGCGGCCGGCGACGAACACCCAGCCGGACGAGGCCTTGATCAGGCCGGTGACGAGCTTGAGGATGGTGGACTTGCCGCAGCCCGAGGGGCCAACGAGGGCGATGAAGTCGCCCTTGGCGATCATCAGGTTGGTTTCGGCAAGTGCCGCGACGCTGCGGGCGCCCTGACCATAGTTCAGCGTGGTCTGCTGCAACTCGACGAAGGCCTCGGCGCGGGCGATCGCAGTCATCTGGCCGGTCCTCCCGCCAGCGCGGACTGCATGGTCTGGTCCGGATTCTTGACCACCGGCGGCGGCATCTCTTGGATCGTATGCACCGAGCGGCCCCAGCCCTTGCTATCCGCCATCAGGGTGCGGTTCTTCATGGCGAAGCGGCCGCGCACCAGGGTGTGCACGGGAAGCCCGCAGACGGAACGGCCGTTCCACGGCGAGATCTTTGAGCGCGACTGCAGCTTGGCGTCGTCGAGCGTCCATTTTCGCGAGAGGTCGACGAGCGCGATGTCGGCGTCGGCGCCCGCCTGGATGACGCCCTTGCGCGGAAACAGGCCCCACACCTTGGCGGGATTCACCGCGCTCCAGCGTACATAGTCGTTCAGCGTGGCGCGGCCGGCGGCGACTTCCGTCAGCATCAGCGGCATCTGGCTTTCGACGCCGGGAAAGCCGCAGTCCACGCTCCAGATGTCGTTGCGGGTCTTTTCCTCCGGCGTGTGGGGCGCGTGGTCGGTGGCGATGATGTCGATCAGGCCGCTCTTCAACGCATTCCAGATCGGCTCCTGGTTCTCCGTCTCGCGCACCGGGGGGTTGACGCGGATGACGCCGGCACAGCGTGCGTAGTCATCCGCCGACAGCAGTACATAATGCGGGCAGGTCTCGCCGGTGATGTCGACACCGCGCGCCTTTGCGGCTGCCAGCGGTGCAAGCTCCGCGGCCGAGGAAATATGCAGCACGTGAATGCGCGCGCCGGTCCATTCGGCGAGGATCGCCGCGCGCGACACCGCCTCGATGGCGACGACGGCTGGGCGCGAGGCGAGGTGCGCCAGCGGATCGCTGCGGCCGGCCATTGTGAGCCGCTCCTGACGCCGCTCCATGGTGGAGTTCTCTTCCGCATGCAGCGACACCCGCTTGCCGGTCGGCGCCACCACTTCAAACGCTTCCAGCATCGCGCCGGTGGAGGGAGAGGGGATCTTGCCGAAGGTGTTGCCCATGTAGAGCTTGAAGCCGATGATGCCGCCGGCCACGAGCTCCGGCACGTTGGCGATGGTGTCTTCGCCAAGCAGGCCATAGAGGCCGTAATCGACATGGGCCTTGGCGCTGGCGATCGCATGCTTTGCCGCGAGGATCTCGGCGGTGCCGGTCGGCGGAATGGTGTTGGGCATGTCGAACACCGTGGTGACGCCGCCGAAGGCCGCCGCGGCGGTGCCGCTCCCCCAGTCCTCCTTGTGCGGATAGCCGGGATCGCGGAAATGCACGTGCACGTCGATGGCGCCGGGCAACAGGTGCAGCCCGGTGGCATCGAGAGTGTCCTTCGCTGTCGGCATCGCGTCCGCGGCGCCGACCACGAGAATTGTTTCGCCCTTGATGGCGACGCTGGCCGGGAACGTGGTCTCGGCGGTCGCGACAATCCCGTTGTGGATGACGAGGTCTGCGATCATGGCCGGCCTCACAGCATGGCCCAGCCGCCGTCGACCGGCAGATCGACGCCGGTCATTTGGCGCGAGACGTCGCTGGCGAGGAAGAGGCAGGCATTGGCGACATCCGCGTCGGTGGTGACGCGGCGCAGCGCGTAATCCGCGGCGTGGCGCGCCATCGCCTCCTCCAGCGTAATGTTGAACCTCTTGGCCATGTCGGCGCAGACTTTTTCGCGAAAGCGCGGGCCGTCGACCATGCCCGGTGCGACATAATTGACGTTGATGTTGAATTGCCCGACCTCGAGCGCAAAGCTCTTGGTGATGCCGCGCAGGCCCCACTTCGAGGCGGAATAGGCCATCCGCCCGGCGCGACCGCGCATGCCGAAGGTGCCACCGACATTGACGATCTTGCCGTAGCGCTGCTCTGTCATCGCCGGCAGCACCGCATGCATGGTGTGGAAGCAGCCGTTCATGTTCAGCGTCACGATCTCATCGAATTCTTCCGGCGTAGTCTGCGCGCCGGTCTTGCCGATCGGCCCGGAGCCGCCGGCGATGTTGACCAGGATGTCGATACGGCTGAACGCTTTCAGCGTCGCCTTTGCAATGGCCTCGCACTGCGCGGGAACGGTAAGGTCGCACGGCACCACGATCGCCTGGCTGCCAGCAGCGCGCACCTCCGCCGCCACCGGTTCGATCGCCGCCACGTCGCGCCCGATCAGCGCCAGTCTGCATCCCTCCGCCGCAAACGCCTTTGTCACGGTGGCGCCCATCCCCTTCGCCGGTCCGGTGATGACCGCAACGCGATCGCTAAGCTTTAAGTCCATGCTCGCATCCCTGTTGGTTGATTGTTCTCGCCGCAAGCGCTTCGCCGAAGGAAGCTGGAGACGCAGGTCAAGCCCGCGTGCGGCGGTTTTTGGTCTTCCGTCTCAAAAAAGCTTCCTCACCAGATCTGCCGGCAGGAACGCCGGCGTGAAAATCTCGTCGACCGCCGGCGTCCGCGGGAGGGCGTCGATCGTGACCATAGTGGCGATGGCGCGCTTTATGCGCTCGGGGTCCACATTGCCGAGGCCGACCGCGGCGATCTCCGGATGATTCATCTCGGCGCGCAGGGTGGCGTCGAAGCGCGCGCGCTCGACATCGACCTTGATCAGCGGCTCGCGCCTGGCGACGGCGGCTACCGCAGCGTCGGGATCCTTCAACGCAGCGATCAGGCCCTTGTTGATGGCGCGCACCAGGCCCTTCACCGCCTCCGGCTTTTCCTTCGCCATCGTCTTCGAGACGATGATGGCGTTGGAATAGAGGTCCAGGCCGTAGTCGCCGAAATTGATGTAGCGGATCTGCTCGTCATTGACGCCCATGGCGCGGGCGGAGAAGCGGATGGTGTTGACATAGCCGAACACGCCGTCGACTTGGCCCTGCATGAGCATCTGCTCGCGCAGGTTCGGCTGCAAATTGGTGATCTTCACGTTTGCGCAGTCGATCTTCGTTGCCCTGCAGAACGCCGGGAACAGCTTTAGCGCGCCGTCGTTGGCGGCCCCGCCGAGCGTCTTGCCGACGAGGTCCTGTGGCGTCTTGATCGGGCTGTCGGCCTTCACCGCGATCGTGAAGGGTGGCTGGTTGAACATCACATAAACCGCGACCGGCGCGTCGTCCGGTTTCTTCGCGGCGAGCTCGATCAGCGCGTTGATGTCGCCGAAGCCGACGTCATAGGTCCCGTTGGCGACGAGCGGCACGGCGGCGCCGGAGCCGTTGCCCTGATCGATGCTGACGTCGAGATTCTCCGCTTTGAAGTAGCCGAGGTCCTGGGCGAGGAAGAACATCCCCTGCGGCCCCTGGTACTTCCAGTTCAACACCATCTTGAGTTTTGTCGGCGCTTCCGCTGCCGCGGGCGTAGCGCCCAGGCCGAGAGCGGCCAGCGCGACGCCGGCGAGAACGGACAGTGGCGTGATGCGGCGATGCTGAAGAAGCTTGGTCGGAGATCCGGCGGCGGTGGAGGAATTTCGGTCGGAGGTTTGGCGAGCGGGGAGCGACGGGGCAGCATGAACGGCCCGGCCGGCCCGCGACGTGGAAAGAAAATTGAATAAATTCAGTATGATACGTCTGTGCATGGGCCTAGCTTCCGTGCCGCCGGCGCGATAGGTCACTGATCCGCCGGCGTACAGCTACAAGCTACGCCGCTTGCAGTGCCGCGATCCATCGCTGAATTTCTGGTCGTCCGTTGCCGAAAAGTCTACGCTCAAGGGCGGAGGCTCCCGTCCCATGCGCCATCTTCGCTTTCTGAGGTATTTCGATCAGGTCGTCCGCTCCGGCTCGATCCGCAAGGCGGCTGAGGTGCTGAACGTCACCGCATCGGCGCTCAACCGCCGCATCATGGATCTCGAGGACGAACTCGGCACCCAGCTGTTCGAACGGCAGGCGCGCGGTATGCGGCTCACCGCCGCCGGCGAGGTGTTCGCGCGATTTATCCGCAGTCAATTCGCCGAGACGGAGCGGATGCGCTCCCAGATCGAGGACCTGAAGGGGCTGCGCCGAGGCAATGTCCGTATCGCTTGCAGCCAGGCGCTGGCGCACGGCTTCCTCCCCGAGGCCATCGGCGTGTTTCAGCGCAGCTATCCGCTGGTGACGTTCGAGGTGAGCGTGTCCGACCATGAGCGCGCGATGGCCGCGCTCGCAGGCCTCGAAGTCGACGTGGTGCTGGTGTTCCGGCCTCCGCCATTGCCGAACTTCCAGCCGTTGCTCACGCTGAAGCAGAGGCTCGTGGCGCTGATGGCGGCCGGTCATCCGCTCACGGCGAAGGCGACGCTGCGGCTGTCGGACTGCCGGCTCTACCCGCTGGCGCTGCCCGAGCGCAGCATCGGCGGCCGGCAGCTGCTCGACGAGGTCACCGCGCGCGCTGGCCTTGCGCTGACTCCCTCGATCCAGTCCAATTCGTTCGAGTTCTTGCGCGGCTGTCTGTCCAAGGGCGAGGCGATCTCGTTCCAGATCGAGGTCGGTGCGCTGCCCGACCATCTCGCCGGCTCCGGCGTCGTCGCCCGCGCGATCGACCACCGCGACGTTCCCGTCGCCAACCTCGTCCTCGGTCAACTCCGCGACCGCAACCTCCCTGTCGCCGTCGCGATGTTCTGCGAACATCTCAAGGCGGCACTGCGCCGGATGGAGACCGAGGCGGAGCTTGAGGAATACCAAGTGCAGCAAACGCCGATCAACTCGAATAGGTGAAGGTGTGACCGAACGCGCCAAATAGGACAGGCTCAGAGCGCAGGCGTCAAATTTTTAGGAAACCGGTCTTAGCCCTTTCGGGACGGCTAAACTTTAGTCAGGCTGTAAACCGATCCGCGACGGACCCGCCTTCGTTGTCGCCGTTGAAGGCTCTGTTCGGCATCAGGATAACGAGTCCTGGTGTGAAAAATCTATTGATGGCAAATCTGAGCAATCGGTCCGAGACATGATGTGGACGTCGGGATTCGACGCGATCGAATTGACAAGAGCAGTGCACCCACCTGCAACCGCGAAGCTCATCTCTTTTGTCGGCATGACGAGCGGACCTGCCCTTCACTGCCGGGCCGATGAAAATTGCATCGGGGAACGCTGCTCGGACCGCCAGCTCGCCTTCGCCGCGCTATGGCTTCGCGCCAATGAGCCCGCGCCCTGGCTAAATATCGTAGTAGAGATGGAACTCGTAAGGATGAGGGCGCAGCCGGATGGCGTCGACCTCCTTTTTCCGCTTGTAGTCGAGCCAGGTTTCGATCACGTCGGCAGTGAACACATCGCCGCGTAGCAGGAACGTGTGATCGCGTTCGAGGGCGTCAAGCGCCTGGTCGAGCGACCCCGGCGTCGACTTCACGTCCTTGGCCTCGGCAGGCGGGAGGTCGTAGAGATTCTTGTCGATCGGGCTGCCCGGGTCGATCCGGTTGTTGATGCCGTCAAGGCCGGCCATAAGCATCGCGGCGAAGGCGAGGTAGGGATTGCAGGACGGATCCGGCGAGCGAAATTCGACCCGCTTTGCTCGCGGGTTCGGCGAATACATTGGAATCCGGCAGCAGGCCGAGCGATTGCGCCGGGAATAGACTAGGTTGATTGGAGCTTCGTAACCCGGCACCAGGCGCCGATAGGAGTTCGTGGTTGGGGCGCAGAGCCCGCACAACGCCCAGGCGTGGGCTAAGAGTCCACCGATGTAGTAGCGGCCCATCTTACTCAGCTCGGCGTAGTCGCCTTTGTCGTAAAACAGGTTTGACTCGCCCTTCCATAGACTTTGATGGACGTGCATCCCCGAAGCGTTGTCCTCGAACAACGGCTTTGGCATGAACGTCGCCGTCATGCCGTTCTGGTGGGCGGTGTTCTTCACTACATATTTGTAGATCATCAGATTGTCGGCCATGCGGGTGAGCGTGGTGAAGCGCATGTCTATTTCATTCTGGCCGCCGGTCGCGACCTCGTGGTGATGGGCTTCGATCTTGATTCCGAGTTGCTCCATCGTCAGCACCATTTCGGTGCGAAGAGCCTGCATGCTGTCGGTCGGGGGAACGGGAAAATATCCCTCTTTCGGCCGCGGCTTGTGGGCCAAATTCGGTTCTTCGTCCTTACCGGTGTTCCAGCTGCCTTCGCTGGAATCGATTTCGTGGAAGGCGTAGTTGATATCCTGTCCGTAGCGCACGTCGTTGAAGACGAAGAACTCCGCCTCCGGGCCGAAGTAGCTGGTATCGGCGTGGCCTGTACCGGTCAGATAGGTCTCGGCCTTCTGGGCGATGTAGCGCGCATCACGGCTGTAGGATTGACCAGTCACTGGGTCTCTGATGTTGCAGATCAGGACCAAGGTCGCTGCCGGAGAATACGGGTCGAGGAAGGCCGTCGTCGGATCCGGGACGACCAGCATGTCGCTCTCCTGGATCTCCTGGAAGCCGCGGATCGATGAGCCGTCGAATCCGATTCCTTCACTGAGAGCATCGACGCTCGCTGCGCTTGGCGGGACGGAAAAATGCTGCCACACCCCGGGCAAGTCGGTGAACCGCAGATCGATCATCTGGATCTTCTCGTCCTTGATCGCCTTCACGAGATCTTCGGCCGTCGAACAATTGGGAAACATGGCTTCACTCCTGGAGTGGAGAAGAGCGCCTTGAGATCGCGTTGCCCTTCGAGTTGCTTGAGATTTTGATCAGGTTGCACATTCCGCGCCGCCATGCCGGACGGGCCTCGATCCGGGCATGGCGGCCTTCGCATTCAGGTTGTCCTGTCACGCGAGCCAATGGCTCTAGCTCTGGTGCGGCCCTCGCATGAGCTTCATGGCGTCTTCGATATGCCGCCAGGTCTTGGCCAGTTCCACCTCGCCCTTTGCCTCGAGGTCGATGGCATTCTGGGCGGCTTCGGCAATGGCTTTGGCGCCGTGGGCTTCCAGCAGCTGCCGCGCATAGCTATGGATTTCGATTTCTCGCATGGCGTCATCCTCCTCCTGTTTCAGGCAGCACGGCCCTGAACCAGGGCCGGGTTGAGAAGCAGACGTTGACATCCATCAAGCGCGCGAAGTCTGCATCCTGGCCTCCGGTATTTGCAAGAGACTCCAGCTCAAAGGTCGCCAAAATCGGATGCCGGCAGACGGGCCAGCTTGATGCCCAACAGTTCTCAGAAATTGCACGTATAAGATTCCGAGTGCCGCGTCGTTCGCGGTCGCATTCAGCCGTCTGCAATGGCCCGCCCACCGTGGATGTACTGCTCGAGTTGAACAATGACGAACTTCTGATCACCGATGATGCTCTTGACGAGATCGCCGATTGAAACAATGCCAATTGGCTTTCTTCCCTCAAACACCGGCAGATGGCGCACACGCTCCTCGCTCATGATGGCCATGCATTCGTCAACGGATTGTCCTGACTGTGCAATGACGACGTGTCGTTCCATGATGTCCCGCACGGGCGTTGCGGGAGACGTCTTACCCTTGAGAATAACATTCCGCGCATAGTGCCTTTCGGTGATGATGCCAACGAGTTCCTCGCCTTCCATCACCACCAACGATCCAATGTCTTTTTCAGCCATTTTCGCGACGGCGTCGAAGACGGTAGCATCCGGGTGAATAGACCAAATGTTCCTGCCTTTCTGATCAAGCAACTGTCGCAGCGTAGTCATTTGGATCCTCCTTCGGACGCAAGCTCCGGCAATTTTTACAGTAATCTTTCATGTTTCCATTGTCGCAGCCTTGTAATGACCGGCGATTGTGACGCGGCCGCAAGGACGCCTTACCCCCAGACAATCGAATTGCTTATGCTGTGCGGCAGCTTCTCGCTAAATCGGCCGTGTCGTGCATTTTCCATCAAGCTGCGGCTAGAAAGCCTCGTATCACTTGCTCTCACTTCTCATGGCTCCATGGGAAGAGAGAAGCGGGGAAATCTGTCGCGTAGCGGTGACCGATCGGCTGGCGAGGCTCTTCCTGCGGGGGGGTGGGGTCTGCTTCCACCACCTTCCGATAAAGATGCCAGGTCGCGTGACCGAGCACCGGCAGAACGACGGCCAGACCGACGAAGAAGGGTAGCGAACCGATCACCAACAGGGCCGCAACAATCAACCCCCATGCGGCCATCGCAAATGGATTCTGCTTCACGGCCTGCAGCGACGTCCAGATCGCGTCGATCGCAGTCGCATGCCGGTCAAGCATCAACGGAAACGACACAACACTGACGCAGAGGGCCACCACGGCGAAGAGGAAGCCGACGCCGCATCCGACGATGATGAGCGTCCAGCCTTCCGGCGTCGTCAACACGCGCTGTGCGAAATCAGGGATGCTTGCAGCCGGAGCATGGCCGAAGGTTGCAACGTAAATCGCGTCCGCGGTAGCGATCCAGATTCCGAACAGAACGAGCAGGAAGACGCCGAGTT
>Ga0210408_10002605_pt1 | contig 17408 bp, 18 predicted proteins | sample IncBWH4MmetaG_FD_155471 | JGI IMG/M metagenome (GOLD analysis project Ga0210408, IMG submission 155471) | Forest soil microbial communities from Barre Woods Harvard Forest LTER site, Petersham, Massachusetts, United States - Inc-BW-H-4-M | ecosystem: Environmental > Terrestrial > Soil >...
GGTTGCCAAGGTCGAACGTTTGCTCAACGCGAGACCTCGAAAATCCCTCGGCTTCCGTTCACCTCAAGAGGTTTTCCACTCCCTCGCTTACTCTTAAATTTCTATGCGCTGGGAAGTTGAATCCGCGTAATCATATTTGTTCGAATTGCGTGAAAATTTGCCGCGTATTCTCTTCGATTATGAGTAAAAACGTCCCCGACCTGCCAACGTCACTTTCAATGCCGCCTGCTAGCTTGCGCACAGGTGCGGCGGGTTATGCCGCAGGGGATGCGGGTGTCATGTTCTTCCTGTTGCGAATGGCGTTCTGGCTCGGCGTCGTGCTGATCCTGCTGCCCAGCAGCTTCACGCAGCGCGGTCCCTCGACTAACGACGTCGGCACTGGCGACGCGATCTCGGCCGCCTCCGCCGCCGTCGAAGATCTGCGCGGCTTTTGTACGCGCCAGCCCGATGCTTGCACCGTCGGCTCGCACTTGGCGACGGCGATCGGCTACAAAGCGCAGGCCGGGGCGAAAATGCTTTACGACGTTCTGAGCGAAGCGCTCGCGCCGCACGACACCGGCTCCCTCACGCGCGGCGCTGGCAACGGCGGCGATGCAAAAACAGCGCAGACCAAATCGCCGCAGCGTGCTTCCCAGAACACGCTCACTCCCGCCGACCTCGCCCCTGTCTGGCGCGGACCGCAGCCGCGGAAGGACGGCAAGCACGCGGCATAACACGGTCCTCGCCCGGCGTCTTCGGCGCGGGGCGGAGCAAAGCGGTAACCCCAACGACATCGACCTCGGCGGCGCGGCACTCTATATACGGGGTGAACTGGACGCTCCGCGATGGCCGACATCGGCGACATCATCGACAATTTCTCGGTCCTCGATGACTGGGACGACCGTTACCGCTATCTGATCGAGTTGGGGCGGGAACTGCCTCCGCTCGCGGAGGCGGCGCACAACGATGCGAACAAGGTTCAGGGCTGCGCGAGCCAGGTCTGGCTCGACACCGGGGTGCGCCCGAACGGCGCCGGCGGGCCCGTGCTTACCTTTGCGGGCGACAGCGATGCTCACATTGTGCGCGGACTGATCGCGATCCTCTTCGCCATCTATTCGGGCAAGGCAGCGAAGGACATTCTCGCCAGCGACGCGTTGGCGCTGTTCGAGCGATTGGGCTTGCGCGAGCACCTCACGCCGCAGCGCTCCAACGGCTTTCGTTCGATGGTGGAGCGCATCCGCTCGGATGCGCGCGCCGCGCTCGCAACCGCCACGGTATGAGCGGACGACACCGCCGCATAGGCGCTCGCGCGGGGTCGCCGGCGGCACCGGCCCCGCCGATGCACACGTCAATCCTGGCCAGTCTGCCGATCGTACTGTAAACCTCGTGCCCGGGGCTCGGATCGTTGCACCGTTGGGTACTGGGAAGGTCTAGCAATGGCCGTCGGCCTAGCCGGAGCGGACAGCGCGTTCGGTAGCCCAAAGCTCCGCGCCGCCTTGACGGACGTGTTTGCCGGCGCGGTCGGCAGTGTGCTGTCGATCGCCTATTCCTTGTCCTACGCTGCGCTCATCTTCGCCGGACCGCTCGAAAACGCGCTCGCCTACGGCGTAGCGGTGACGTTCCTTTCGGCCGCCGTTGGTGCCGCGATCGTCGCCTGGCGCAGTTCGCTGCCGTTTGCGATCGCCGGCCCTGACAGTTCCATCTCCGTGGTGTTGGCGGCGCTCGTGGCTACCTTGGCGAACTATCTGCTCGCCCATGGCGGCACGCGGCTGCTCGGCCCAGCCCTCATCGCGTTGTCGCTGACCACCGCGGTCACCGGAGCAGTCCTTTGGGTGCTCGGCTTCGCGCGCGCAGGGCGCGCCATCCGCTTTGTTCCGTATCCGGTGATCGGCGGCTTTCTCGGCGCCACCGGCTGGCTGATGGTGACCGGCGCGGTCCAGGTGATCACCAACCAGAAGGTGACCCTCGACAATCTCGGCGCTTTCATCAGCGGCCCGGTCGCCGCCAAGATCGCGGCCGGCGTGGCGGTTGCGCTCGTTCTCCACGTGGCGACCCAATACAAGCAAAACGCCTACGTTCTCCCCGTCGTGCTCGTCGCTGCGACCGCCATTACGCACCTTGCTTTGCTATCGGCCGGCTCCTCGCTCGCGCAGGCACAGGTCGCCGGCTGGCTCTTTCAGCCGCAGCCGGCCGGACATCTGACCCTACCGTGGAAACTTGAGGAGGTTCGTGATTTCCCCTGGGCGGCGGTGCCGTCGCTTGCCGGCGACGCGATCGCCGTCATCTTCGTCACCGGCATCACCCTGCTGCTCAACACCACCGGCATCGAGATCGCCACGCGAACAGAGGCCAACATCGACCGTGACCTCCGGGCGCTCGGCTTCGCCAACATCGTGACTGCGGCGCTCGGCGGAATCGTCAGCTGCACCTCGATCAGCCGTTCGGTCCTGGTTCGGCTCGCCGGCGCGACCACCCGAATCTGCGGACTGACCGTCGCCGCGATCTGCGCGGCGCTGCTGCTGATCGGCCCGGGCATCCTCGGCGGCGTTCCGAAATACGTCCTCGGCGGAGTGTTGTTCTTTCTCGGGTCAGGCCTGCTCTATCAATGGCTGATCCGTTCCTCGCGGCAACTGGCCCTGCCGGAATATTTGTCGCTGATCTCGATTACCTTCCTCATTGTTTATTGGGGGTTCATCGCCGGGGTCCTGATCGGGATCGTGATCGGTTGCGCCACATTTGCGTTGAGCGTCGGCCGCGTCAACGCGATCAAGTTCAGCTTCGATGGATCGGAATTCCGCTCTTCGCTCGACCGCGGCCCCGACGAGCTGTCGCTTCTCACCGCCTACGGACGCGAGATTCAGGGCATGGCGCTGCAGAGCTATCTGTTCTTCGGCTCCACCAACCGGCTGTATCAGCACGTCAAGGACCTGATCAAGAACTACCCCGAGTGCCGTTTTCTGATCTTCGATTTCCGCCATGTCACCGGCATCGATTCCTCGGCAACGCACAGCTTTGCCCAGATGAAGCAAGCGGCAGCTGAAAGCGGCGCGCGCATCGTGCTGGTCAATCTCGCCCCGGACCTGGAACGCGCGTTCCGTACCGCCCGGTTCGTCGCGGACGACGTCGTCGTCGCGTCCGATCTCGACCGGGCGCTGGAATCGTGCGAGCGCGAAATCATCAACGCACACCAGGCGAAAGCCGGCGACGCCAGATCGTTGAGCGCCTGGCTGACCGAGGCGCTCGACAGCTCCGAACTTGCCGACTCCCTCGCCGGATACTGCCGGCGGCTCGAAGTTCAGGCCGGCGAGGTTGTCGCCCGACAGGGCGACGCGGCGGCCTCGATGCATTTCATCCTCGAGGGTCGCCTCGGCATCATCGTCGACCTCGGCGACGGGCGGTCGGTCCGCGTGCGCAGCCTCGGCCCGCATACGACGATCGGCGAGATGGGCCTGATCGCCCGGCGGCCGCGCAGCGCGACCATTCAAGCCGAGGTCCCAAGCGTGCTCTACGAACTGGACGTCAACGCCTACGAAACCATCAAGCGCGAGTGCCCGTCGCTGAGCCAGGCCTTGCTCGGCTATGTGATTGCCGTCATGACCGAGCGGCTGAGCTTCGCGAACCGGCTGATCGGCGTGCTGCAGCGCTGATGCGCACGCTGCCCGTTTGCCAGAGCGCGAACAGCGTCAACCGCGCTCGCGGCGGCGCCGACGCTGCTGGCCGAGGCCCATCTGCTTGGCCAATTGCGATCGCGCCGCGGCGTAATTCGGCGCCACCATCGGGTAGTCCGGCGGCAGAGCCCATTTCTCGCGATACTGCTCCGGCGTCATGCCGTACTGTGTGCGCAGGTGACGCTTGAGCGACTTGAATTTTTTCCCGTCCTCAAGGCAGACAAGATAGTCGGACGTGATGGATCGCTTGAGCGGCACGGCCGGCTTGAGCGGCTCCGCCGGTGTCGGCGCCTGACCGCCGGAGACCCTCAGCAGCGCCGAATGAATCTGGCCGATCAGGTTCGGTATCTCCGCGCTCGGAACCGTGTTGTTGCTCACGTAGGCGGAGACGATGTTCGCCGTCAGTTGAATATAGCTGCTCTCGCCTGGATTGTCGGCCATCTTCGGTCCGGTCTTCTGCTCTGATTTTCGTCGAGAAGCGCCCCGCTTTGCCCGTCATGCTGGCAAGTCTAGCCTATATAGCGTTTCAAGAATTAAAGCAACAAACCGGTAGTCCATGTTGGATCAGAACGTGAATATACAAGCTTATTTTCCCGCTATACAGAATTGCGCGAGGTTGAAATAGTTGAGCGGCGAAACTATCCAAGGGAGGGCCCGCGCGTCGGAGGCCGACGCGGCCCGTCCTGTCGCCGTATGCATCGCGGCATCGTGACTTGTCCCTCCACCCCGAGGTCTAGCACTAGGATTGGATTCGAATGCGGCCGCAATTTCCATCGCAGGGGCATGCCGGAGCGCCCGGCGAACCGCGCGCGCAGCAGCGGCCTTCCGTGCGCACCCTCCATGGCGTGGACCTTCACGACGAGTTCGGCTGGCTCAAAGCCACCAACTGGCAGGAGGTCATGCGCGATCCGGAAAAGCTCGATCCGGCCGTCCGCGCTTATCTGCAGGAGGAAAATGACTATTGCGAGCGCGCGCTCGCCGATACCGCGGCGCTGCAAGCGACGCTGTTCGCGGAAATGAAGGGACGGGTCAAAGAGGACGATTCCACCGTGCCCGATCCCGATGGGCCCTTCGCCTATTACGTGCGCTATCGCAAGGAGGGGCAGCACCCGCTGCTGTGCCGGGAGCCGCGGCATGCGTTACTCCTCGCAGCCGAGCCGGCGGAGGAACACGCTGGGGAGCAACTCCTGCTCGACGGAGACGCCCTCGCCCAGGGCAAGCCGTTCTTCCGGCTCGGCGCTACCCAGCATTCGCCCGACCACCGTCTGTTCGCCTGGCTCGCCGACGAGGCCGGGTCGGAACTTTATACGGCGCGCGTCCGCGTCATCGACAGCGGCGCCGACATCGCCGATGTCGTCCCCGACGTCTCCGGTGCGGTGGTGTGGACGCAGGATGCCTCGGCCTTCTACTACGTGCGGCTCGATCAGAACCACCGGCCGGCCGGCGTATTTCGCCATCGCCTGGGGACGCCGGTGAGCGCCGACACGTGCGTGCTGCCGGCGCCCGACCCGGGCCTTTTCCTCTCGGTCGGCAGCCACGCTGCGAACCGCTTCGGTGACATCTCGGCGCACGACCATGAGACGTCCGAGGTCTGGCTCCTCGATCTCGCCGCGCCGGACGCGCTGCCGACTCTCGTCGCGGCGCGCGAGACCGGCGTCCAATATGAAATCGAACACCATCCGGACTTCAACGGCGGGCCGGCCCTGATCATCCGCACCAATACCGACGGTGCGGAGGACTTCAAGATCGCGTGGACGCCGCTGACGACACCCGGCCGAGAACATTGGCGCGACCTCGTGCCGCACCACGCCGGAGTCTACATGCTGTCGTTCGTACTGCTGCGGGACTGGCTCGTCCGGCTCGAACGCGAGGACGGCTTGCCGCGCATCGTCGTGCGCCGGCTCGACAGCGGCGAGGAGCACCTCATCGCCTTCGCGGAAGACGCCTATTCGCTGAGCATCGAGGCCGGTTACGAGTTCGCCACCGACGTCCTGCGTTTCACCTATTCCTCGATGACCACCCCCGCAGAGGTCTGGGACTATGATCTCGCGACCCGCGAGCGCACGTTGCGCAAGCGTCAGGAGATCCCAAGCGGCCACGACCCTGCCGACTACGTCACGCGGCGCGTATTCGCGCCGGCCGCGGACGGCGAGAGCGTGCCGATCTCGCTCCTGCACCGCAAGGACGTAATCCCCGGCCGTGACACGCCCTGCCTCGTATACGGCTACGGCGCCTACGGCCTCTCGATTCCTGCGGCGTTCAGTACCAACCGGCTGTCGCTGGTCGATCGCGGCTTCGTCTATGCCATCGCCCATGTCCGCGGCGGCAGCGAGAAGGGCTGGCGCTGGTACCGCGAAGGCAAGCTCGCGAAGAAGCCGAACACCTTCAGCGATTTCATCGCCGCGACCGAATACCTGATCGGCAACGGCTGGACCGGCCGCGGGCGGATAGTCGCGCAAGGTGGTTCCGCCGGCGGCACCTTGATCGGCGCGATCGGCAATATGCGGCCGGACCTCTACGGCGGTCTGATTGCCGAGGTGCCGTTCGTCGACGTGCTCAACACCATGCTCGACGAGATGTTGCCGCTGACGCCGCCGGAATGGCCGGAATGGGGCGACCCGATCCGTGATGCAGCCGCGTTCCAGACCATCCTCGGCTATTCGCCTTACGAGAACGTCCGCGCACAGGACTATCCGGCGATCCTTGCACTGGCGGGCCTCGCCGACCCGCGCGTCCTCTATTGGGAGCCGGCCAAGTGGATCGCGCAGCTGCGCCGGCTGCGCACCGACCGCAACCTCATCGCCTTTCGCACCAATCTCGATGCGGGACACGCCGGCGCTGCCGGCCGGTTCGACCGCCTCAAGGAGGTAGCGCTCGCCTACGCCTTTGCGATCAAGGTCGCGGACGCGACGCTATGATTCGTTTTCGATGTGATTGCGCAGTTCGGTGATCGAGCCGAACCGCACCATGCCTTGCGGAAGCTGCGTCTCGATCGAACCGTCGGAATAAAGCGTGTAGGCCATTCCCTCGACCGTGCCCGACTTGAGCACCGTGACCGGAGCCGACGGCTCGCCGACGGACGGAGGCATTTCCGGTGACGGTTCGCTCGGCACCGGCTCGGCCGAAGGCCACGATTGCGGACCCGGGGCCGCGGGCGCGTCCCGCCGGCGCTGCCCCTTTGGCCAAAACGCGTCGAATACCGAGCCCCTCGGCCGTTCACGTTGAGGAGGAGCAGCCGGGCGAGGGCTGGCGTTGAGCCGCGCCGCCAGGCGCGCCGCCGGCCCGGCACCACCCCCGGCGCCGCCCGCGGCGACGCTCCTGACCTCACCCACATCATCCTCAGCGCGGGCCAGGGCGCGCGGCAGCATCGATACGTCCGGTTCCTCCGCAGCGAGCGCGGGCTCGAGGCGCGGGAACCGTTCCCGCGGCCGCGGAAGTGACCCGTCGTCGCTGGGCGCCGGGCCGATCGCGCCGGGCTTCGGCCGCGGCGGGAATGGGATGCGGGCCTGCGGGCTCGGCCGTTCGGCCGGTGTCGGAGGAATGGCAACAGGCGTCTCGGGGGGACGCGTCGCGCGCGGCATCGGCCGCGCCGCCAGTGCGCGCTCGATGCGCTGCAGCTCGCGCACCAGCACGCCGAGTCCGATTAAAACAAGTCCGCCGACGGCGGCAATAATGCCAGGCGTGACGGCGGAGACACCTTCTTGGGCGACGCCCATTGCCACGAGGGAAAAACCTGCGGCACTGGTCAACGCACCCAATACCAACAAAAATAAGTACATACGCCCGTCCCCTGCCCCGATCAGACGGCGGCGGCCACAAACAACGCCATTTTGGCCGCCATCTCGACAACACGCAAGTTTTTAATCTTCCTTTTGCCTGCAACGTGCTTGCCGCACGTCGTTTTTTGACGTTCGCCGCAGCGCGGCAAGTGCTGGAAAGTTCGGTGACGCTTGGACAAGTATGGTAAACGGCAGTGCCGCCCCGGCGAACGTCCCGAGCGACCCGCCGGGGTAGGCGGGCGTTGCTCCGCCCCGGGATTGGGCCAATTTAGGGGAACCCTTTTCTTCGTTCGGCGGTTTCACGGGCACGCCGGCCCGGTTCAGTTTCACATTGAGGAGTAGACCAATGGCATTCACCCTGCCTGACCCCTTCCGTATCCCCACGACGCGCTTGCACCGCACATGTCCCGCGAAACGCTCGAATTCCATCACGACAAACATCACCAGGCGTACGTCACTGCCGGCAACAACCTGGCCAAAGGCACCGAATGGGAGAACAAGCCGGTCGAGGAAGTCGTAAAAGGCACGTACGGCAAGAACCAGGCTCTCTTTAACAATGCCGGCCAGCACTATAACCACATCCACTTCTGGAAATGGATGAAGAAGGGCGGCGGCGGCGACAAGTTGCCCGGCAAGCTCGAGAAGCAGATCACCAGCGATATCGGACCGATCGCAAAGCTGAAGGAGGACTTCGTCCAGGCCGGCGTCACGCAGTTTGGGTCGGGCTGGTGCTGGCTCGCGGTCAAGGACGGCAAGATCGCGGTGATGAAGACGCCGAACGGCGAGAACCCGCTGGTGCACGGCGCCCAGCCCATCCTCGGCTGCGACGTCTGGGAGCATTCGTACTACATCGATTACCGCAACCGCCGGCCGGACTACCTCAAAGCGTTCCTCGACCACCTGGTGAATTGGGACCATGTGGCCGAGATGTACGAGCAAGCCACGAAATAGCACGGTGCGGTCACGGGCTACGTAAGCGGGACCCGCCGGTCCCGCTTTTTGCGCTCGGGCGCCGCGAAACGGCCTCAACCATGCTGAGGCATGGGCGACCGCTGCCGATGAGAAGCGCTTGTTGAACGTCACTTCGAAACCCGCATCCGCGATCCCAGGGGTCACGGCCCGGCCTGCGGGGACATCTATTCTCGCCCGCTCCGAGACATTCACTGTTGCGCGCATTCTGGACGCGCTCGCGATCGGCACGCTCGGCATCGTTGCGGCGATCGTCGCCCTGACCTTCGGTGACTACGGCCTCGGTTGGGACGATTACACCCATTCGCAATACGGCAACCTCCTGGTCTCGCTCTACGGGTCGGGTTTCGCCGATCAGCGCGCGTTCTCCTTCGTCAATCTCTACATGTACGGCGGCGGTTTCGATCTTCTCGCCACGCTCGCGGCGAAGGTGCTGCCGCTCGGCCCGTTCGAGACGCGGCGGCTCGTAGGCGGGGCTATCGGCCTCGTCGGCCTTTTCGTCACTTGGCGGCTGGGACGGCGCCTCGGCGGCCCGCTCGCCGGGCTGGTCGCGCTCGTCCTCCTCGCCGCCTGCCCGCTCTATTACGGCCACATGTTCATGAACGCGAAGGACGCGCCGTTCGCTGTCGCCATGGCGTCCGCGCTGCTCGGCATCGTCCGCGCGTTCGAGGAATATCCCCGCGCCAGCCCGGCGACGATCGCGCTCTGCGGCATCGGCATCGGCGCTGCGATCGGCTCGCGCGTCATGGGCGGCTTTGCCCTGTTGAACGCGCTGCTGCCGCTTCTGCTCATTGTGGCCGTGCGGTCGCGCGAAAGCGGATTGAAGCCTGCGCTCGCCGAATGCGGCTCGTACCTCGTCCCGTTCATTCCCGGCATGCTCCTCGCCTTCGTGGTGATGGGCCTGCTCTGGCCGTGGGCCGTCATCTCGCCGCTCAACCCGTTTCGCGCCGTCGAGTACTTCTCCAACTTCTTCGAGAAGCCGTGGCGCGAGCTGTTCGCTGGCCAGATCATCCTGGTTCCCGACATGCCGCGCAGCTATGTGCCGACGCTGGTCGCGCTGACGCTGCCCGAACTGATGCTGGCGCTCGGGTTCTGCGGACTGTGCGGCGCGGTGTTAGCCGCCGCGCGCGGGGATCCAGAGCCCTCCGGCGTCGGGCGCCGCGCCGCACTTCTGGCCGTGGTGCTCGCCGCGGTGCTTCCGGTTGCGGTGACGGTCGCCGCGCGGCCGGCGATGTACAACGGCATCCGCCATTTCATCTTCCTGATGCCGCCGTTCGCTGTTCTCGGCGGCCTCGCAGCTCCGTGGATCGCGCGACGCCTCCACCCCTACGGGCAAACCGCGATGGCCGCGGCCGCCGTCATTCTCGTCGCCGGTATCGCTTCCCCGGTCATCGAAATGGTGCGGCTGCACCCTTACGAGTACACGCACTTCAACCATGCCGCCGGAGGCGCTGCCGGGGCGCGGACGCGCTTCATGCTCGACTACTGGGGATTATCGATTAAGCAGGCCTCCGCCGAGTTGCGCGACATCCTGGCCACCCGGCAGGAGAACCCGCGCAACGCGACATGGACGGTCGCGGTCTGCGGGCCGCATCCAGCGGCCGTCGTCGCCTTGGGTCCGCAATATTCGGCAATCTGGGACCCGAAGGGCGCCGACTTTGCCATGACGCTCGGCGAGTTCTACTGCGCCAAGCTCGATGCGCCGGTCCTCTTCGACATCGAGCGCGAAGGCGTGGTCTACGCGCGGGTCTACGACATCCGCGGCCGTTCGATCACGACACTGCTCACCGTCCGCGGCCCCGACTCATAGGCCTCACGGCCCCGCGTGCGCGAACTCCCAGTACAACTCGCGGGCCCGGCGGTAGAACGGGCCTGGCTGCAGACTACGGTCGTCGATCCGGGTCACGGGCGAGACCTTGGTGAAGTTGCCCGTGGAGAAAATCTCGTCAGCGGATTGGAAATCGGAATAGCGCAGCACCGCCTCGACGACGGTGACGCCGGCCTCGCGCAGCAAGGCGATGACCCGCCCGCGGGTTATGCCGGAGAGGAAGGTGCCGTTCGCCGCCGGCGTGAACACGACGCCGTCCTTGGCCATGAAGATATTGGCGGTGCCGAGTTCGGCGACATTGCCGAGCATGTCGCACATCAGACAATTGTCGAAGCCGCGCGAGCGCGCTTCGATCAAGGCGCGCGCATTGTTCGGGTAGAGACAGCCGGCCTTGGCGTCGACCGGCGCGGACTCGCGCGTCGGACGGCGGAACGGCGACAGCGTGATGGCTGTGCCGGTCGGCTTCGGCAGCGGTACGACGTAGAGCGTGAGGCACCAGCGCGTGGTTTCCGGGTCCGGCCGCACCGCGCCAGCGGCGGCGTCTTCCGGCCAGTACATCGGCCGGATGTAGAGCTCGGCGTCGCGGTCAAAGCGCTTGCGCCCCTCGCCGACGAGGCCCATCCAGGTCTCCGTCGAAACGAGGGGCTTCAGGCTCATGACCTTGGCGGATTCGTTCACGCGCGCGCAGTGCAGATCGATGTCGGGGGCGACGCCCTCGAAAGCGCGCGCACCGTCGAACACCGACGTGCAGAGCCAGGCCGCATGCGTGCGCACGCCCATGATCGGCACGTTGCCCTCGTGCCAGTCACCCTCGAAAAACGTGACCGTCTTCGACCAGCTGATGGTCCGACTCATCGAATCATCCTCGCATCACCCTATTGTCTCCCCGGCACGGCCTTTGTCACCATGATAGCCCCCAGGGAGATGGAGATGATTAACGCCCGCGCCTACGTTTTCGATGCCTACGGTACCTTGTTCGATGTCCACGCCGCGATCGCGCGCCACCGCGCCGACGCCGGCCCCGATGCCGAACGATTTTCGGAAATCTGGCGATCGAAGCAGCTTGAATACACCTGGACGCTGACGCTTGCCGGCCGCTACGTCGATTTCTGGACGCTGACCGAGCGCGCGCTCGACTACGCGTTCGCCCGCGTGCCCTCGGTGGACCGAACGCTGCACCCGCGCTTGCTCGAGGCGTATCTCAAGCTTGACGCCTTTCCCGACGCCCGCGCCGCGCTGACCGGTCTCAAGGCGCGCGGCGTCCGCCTCGCTATCCTCTCGAACGGCGCCCCGCGCATGCTCACGGCCGCCGTCGAAGCGGCCGGGATCGCGGCGCTTCTCGATGCCGTGCTCTCGGTCGACGCCGTGCGCCTCTACAAGCCGCGGCCCGAGGTCTATGCGCTGGTGACGGATGCGTTCGCCTGCAAGCCGGAGGAGGTCGCCTTCGTCTCCTCGAATCGCTGGGACGTCATGGGGGCGGCGGCGTTCGGCTTCCGCCCGCTATGGGTCAATCGGGCGAAAATGCCAGAGGAGTATGCAGCGCTTCCGCCCGTGCAGGTAATAGCGGACCTCGGCGGTCTCGCCTCACTCGCGCTGTGAGCGAGGGAGCGCGGCCTTAGGCGCTGATGGCTTCCGCCGGCACCGCCGGCGCGAGCCGTGGCGGCACGAAGTCTTCGCTCTCGAGCACTGCAATCTGCCGATCGATCTGCCCGACGGCATAGCGCGCGTACGGGCCGATGTGCAGATAGAAACCCATGAGGGTAACGACGGCGCGGAGCGCGCCGGGATTGGTATTCAGCGCCTTGGTGAAGGTGCGCCAAAACAGCTCGCGGTGCTCCGGCATGCGGCGGAGGATTTCCTGCACGACATTGAAGGTGCCCATCTTCGCCCGCATGTCACCCTTGGGCAGCTCACGCCGGCGTCCCGAACAGTCGAGCAGGCTCACGAGCCGATCGATCCGGCGGCAATATGCCTCGGGCGTATAAGCGGTATGGAGGACGCGGCGGAAATCGCGCAGCACGTCGAGCCGCGGACGCTTGGTCTCGAAGTTCGAGCCGGTCGCCATCTGGTCGCCAGTCCCCTTTGGCAGGATCTCGCTGTTGGCGTGCAGGCGGCCTTCGCGCGCCAGCCGGCGCGTCAATTGCGTGTTGGGCAATGCGAACAGCAGCCCGATCACCGCCATTGGGATCGCCGCCTCCTCGATCAGATCGATCATCGGCTCCGCCACCGAGCCTTTCTCGCTGTCGAACCCGACGATGAAGCCGGCGGTGACGAAAATTCCGTGGTCGTAGATGCGGTGCACGCTTTCCGGAATGCTGCGGCGCGTGTTCTGCTTCTTGCGCATCGCAATCAGCGTTTCTGTGTCGGGGCTCTCGATGCCGACGAAGATGAGGAAGAAGTTCGCCTTCTTCAGCAGATCGAGCAGCTCGGCATCGTCGGAAAGATTGAGCGAGGCCTCGGTGGAGAATTCGAACGGGTAGTCGCGTTCCTCGAGCCATTTGATGAGGTGCGGCAGGAACGCCTTTACCGCCTTCTTGTTGCCGATGAGATTGTCGTCGACGAAATCGACGTGTCCGCGGTAACCGAGCTGGTAGAGCGTCTCCAACTCTTCCAGCATCTGCTCCGTCGACTTGGTCCGCGGCACCCGGCCGTACAGCTCGATGATGTCGCAGAACTCGCAGGTGAACGGACAGCCGCGCGAATACTGCACGCCGATGTGCATGTAGTGCTCGAACTTGAGCAGATCGAAGCGCGGCTTCGGCGTCTTGGTGACGTCGATCTGGTACTTCGGCGCCTCGAACAGGCCCTCGTTGCCGCCGGTCTCGACCGTGGCGATGAACTTGTCGATGATGCCTTCGGCCTCCCCCACAACGCGGAAGTTCGCCCGCTCGTAGATGTGCGGACTGGACGACACGTCGGGGCCGCCGACGGCGACCTGCTTGCCGCGCTCGCGGCACAAATCGATGAGGTCAAGCGTGCTCGCCTGCTGGAACAGCATGCCGCCGGACAACACCAGGTCGGCCCATTCCAGATCCTCGTCGAGCAGGTCCTCGGTATTGCAGTTGACCAGGCGGACGTCCCAGTGGGACGGCAGCATGGCCGCAACCGTGATCAGCCCCAGCGGAATGGTCGGATAGCGGGCGCCGACGACCTCGCAGGACTTGCGATAGTTCCAGAACGATTCGTTGCTGAAGCGCGGATAGACCAGCAACACGTTGCGGCGGTGCGGCGCCGCAATGGGTCCGCTTCCGTTGAGCTGCGATGTCAGCATTACCCCATCCCCCGCGACGGAACTCGACGCTGGCCGCAGTATGGCGAAATTGCGCGGTTTTTCAAGGCGAAAGCCCGCCGCCTGGGAATCGCGCGCACGAACGGGAATGTGGCATGCAAACAGAGCGTTATCCCGAGTTCCTTCGCAATGAGCCTCGCGCGCGACTATGGCGTCCGAACGATCCGGGAGCTCGATGGCGACGGTCTCGCACCCCTCTCGCGCCGGTGAGCGAACCGCTGTGAGAGCGGCAAACGGCAAGGGCCGCGAAGAATGATCGCCAGGTCTGGGGTTAGCCTGCGTTGCCGTGCGGCTCGATCGCCTCGGGATTTTTGAGAGCAGTGACGATCTGCTGCTTGGTGAGCCGCGTGCCGTCGTCGCCTTCGATGAGAAGCGCGACGCGGCCGCTGTTGTTGATGTGGCGCGCCCAGCTCATTGCCTCGTCGAGCATGCTGAATTCCTTGAACAGGTGGCGATCCTTCTCGAGGGGCGAGATCGATTGCGAGCCGCGCGGACCGGAATAGACGCGATATGTCATCGTCGGACCTCCTGTTTGACGGCAACCATCGGGGTGGGGCGGCGTAGATATGGCGCCGCAAATGTGCAGCCGGTGTGTCGCCGCCGCGGCGCGTTGACGCGGACGCGAGGCGTGTTCCGATACCGCAACGGCGGGAACAATCGCTCTCCGGCCGCGCCTTTTCTATTTCTCCGGCAAGAAGGACTGATCGCTGTAAGGGTACCACGACGGGCGCTGAATCCTGATGTAGGCGTGATCGAGCGTCTGATGGCATCCGTTGCAACCGGCGGTGAGTTCGTCGAAGGCGCGCGTGAAGGCGGGCCGGTCCTTGGCCTCGACGGCCTTCTCCAGAGCGGCGATGGAACCGCCGATCGCCTTCTCCACCGTATCGCCGCCGAGCAACCGCTCAACCTCGTCGAAACCGCCCTTGAGCCGGTCGACTTCGTAGTCGGCCAGCGGCCAGTTGCGGGCGCGACCCGCAAACCAGAGTTTCATGTGGCGCATCTGCTGACGCGCCATGATGTCCCCGAGGCCGGGTTGGTAGGGCTCGCTCGCCGAGGACGTAGCCTGCTGGGTGGATCCCTCCTCCGCGTTCGCTTGCGGCGCGCCGAGGAGTGCCGCGATGACCAGGCCGGCAAAGTATTTCCGCATGGAAGGCTCCTGGGTGGCGCGAGAACGGATGCACGCTTCCTTTGATGCACGCTACCTTCAATGCCCGGCTGCCGGCGCGAGCGGCTCGGCGCATCGCTTGGGATAGGTATCCCGGCATGACTGATAAAGCGCGGGGCAGGTTTTTGCCGCCGCGAGCGCCGCGTCGATACTCTTGAGCCGTTCGCCCGCGGCGCGCGATTGCGCATCGTAGGTGAGGACCGCGTCGGAGCGTTCCATCCCGCGGTCGGCGATCAGGAAACGCTCGGCACCCTCGAAGTACCGGGTGGCGGTCTTGATCGCCTCGTTGAGTTCCTTCGTGTACTCGGCATTGGCCTTGGGATCGGGCTTGACGACGCGGGCGCGCACCGCGGCATCGGTGTAGAAAACATTGAGCTTGAAATAGATGCCGCCGCACTGGGCCAACGCTTGCCAATAGGGCCGGCTGTTGAAGGTCGCCGACGCCGGCACGAGGCTGTCGCGCTTGTCGGCCGGCGCTGCAGCAGGCGCGGGCTCCGGCTGGCGTTGCTGCGGGCGCTGGCTTCGCGCCTGCAGATCCGCACTTGCGACGGCAACGAAGGCCAGCACGAGCATAGCCGCCCTGGTGAGCATCTTTGGCATGGCGAAAGTATAAATGGGGCTCGCTGCGGGATTCAAAGGACTCAAAATCTTTCCACCCAGGGGCGCAGCTCGATCTCCCACGACCAGGCGCTGCGCGGCTGCTGCAGGAGGTAGAGATAAGCGTGCGCGATGGCGTCGGGATCGAGCATGCTGTCGGGCCGGTCCGGCGGCTCGCTCCGGCCCGGGTTGCGGATACCGCCGTCGATCACGACGTGGCCGACATGGATGCCTTGCGGCGATAGCTCGCGCGCGAGACTCTGCGCGAGACCGCGCAACGCGAACTTGCCCATCGCGAACGGCGCCGACTGGGCGTAGCCCTTCACGCTTGCCGAGGCGCCCGTGAACAGGATCGCGCCGTGCTTGTGCGGCAGCATGCGCTTGACCGCCTCCTGCGCCACCAGGAAGCCGCCAAAGGCGCTGACCGAAATCGACTTCTCGACTTCGGCGGGATCGAGTTCCACGAACGGGCCGCGCGTGCGGTAGCTCGCGTTGTAGACGACGACGTCCGGCGTGGCGAACGCGGCTTCGACCTCGCCGAAAAGCTTGGCGACCTCCGCGTGTCTGGTCGCGTCGCACGCGAACGCTCGGCCGCCGACCTCCTTGGCAAGACCGGACAGTTCGCCCGCACGGCGCGCGGCGAGCGCGACCTGCATGCCGGCCTTCGTAAACGTGCGCGCCAGCGAAGCGGAAAGGCCCGCGCCGACGCCGACAATGAGTGCCGTCCGGTAGGATAGCTCGGTCATGACTCTCCGCCCTTCACTCCCACCCTTCGTGTAGACTGTTGGACGCCGACAAGAGGGCCGAAAACGCCGCCGCGTCAAGCGGCGGGGCGCGGCCGCGCGAACGCCGTAGAACCTGCGCGCGGCGAGACCCTTGATCGCTCGCGTTCACTTCCCCACGTCTTGCGGCGATGAACGTGCAGCGCCTCCTGATCGCGCTTGGGCTCCTGATCCTGATGGCCGGGATCGCGTGGCCGATCTTGTCGCGCAGCGGGCTCGGCCGGCTGCCCGGCGACGTCGTGATCCACCGCGGCAACACGTTCTACTTCCCGCTGGTCACCTGCCTCCTTGTCAGCATCGCGCTCAGCGTCCTGTTCTGGCCGTTCAACCGCTAAAAGAGCTTCGCGCCCGACCGCCGATCGCTCAATCGACCACCGCGACCGCGTTTATTTCCACAAGGCAACGCGGATCGGTGGCGAGGCGCATCACCTGGACGGTTGTCGTCGCCGGCTTGGCATCGCCGAAATATTCGGCCCAAACGCGGTTGAGTGCGTCTTGATCGGAAAGATCGGTGACGAACCGGGTGGCGGTCACCACGTCAGTGAAGCTTGCGCCTGCTGCTTCGAGCCCGCGCTTGAGATTTTCGAGCGCCGCGCGCGCCTGCCCGGCCATGCCGCGCGGCATGGCGTCGAACTCCTGCGGCCGATGCGGATGATGATGATAGACCGGCGCGGCGGTGACGCCGGCGAGATAGACCGTCGTCCCGCCAACGACCTTGATTGCCGGTGCATACGGCATCCACAGATCAGGCGCGTCCGGCCAATGGATATGTGTGATGGTTTTGCGCATGCTTCGCTTCCTTTTTGCCTGATCTATCACCTGCTCCGAGCGGACGTCATGTCGGCTTGACAACGACGAGGGGCGACCCATTTCCCCATGCATGCATCGGCAGCAACCGATGTGCAGAGGAGGAGAAAGACAGCCATGTTGCCCAAATTCGCCGTCGCCGGCTTGGCCGCCACCGCCGTCATCGCCGCAACCGCCCTGATGCCGACCGCCGCGAGCGCCGGCGGGCGCGGTGGCGGTGCAAATTGGCCGCAGTACGGGACTTGGAACTTTCCGGCTTACACTGAGATGAATTGCGGCTACGTGCGGGTGAATACCTACCGCCAGAGGCAGCCCGGCAACGGCCAATGGGTCTATCAGTGTCGCTAGATTTTGCAGACCAATTGTAGAAACTCTTCGACGTGCGTTGGCGCCTGCCGACGCACGTCGCTCGCTGCGAGACGTTTCACATCCTGAACACCCCGAACTTCGTGTCCAGGATCGGCGCGTTGAGTGCCGCCGAAAAGCACAATGCCAGCACCCGACGCATCTCGGACGGGGCAATGATGCCGTCGTCCCATAGCCGC
>Ga0210408_10002607_pt1 | contig 17396 bp, 18 predicted proteins | sample IncBWH4MmetaG_FD_155471 | JGI IMG/M metagenome (GOLD analysis project Ga0210408, IMG submission 155471) | Forest soil microbial communities from Barre Woods Harvard Forest LTER site, Petersham, Massachusetts, United States - Inc-BW-H-4-M | ecosystem: Environmental > Terrestrial > Soil >...
CCGGAATCGGCGATCGAGCGTTTCAACATCGCGCTCGATCTTGCGCCGCATGACGCGCTCGCCTTCAACAGCCAGGTCGGCATCGGCTGCGCGCATTTCCTCGCCGGCTCCTATGCCGAGGCCGCGGCCTGGCAGGAGAGGGGACTGAGCCAGCGTCCTTCCGCGTTCTGGGTCCATCGCACAATGTGCGCGGCCTATCTGCATGCCGGCGCGCGGCCGCTCGCGCGGAGAAGCCTCGGCATGCTCCGGGTGCGTTATCCCGAGCTGACGGTCGGGCAGCTCAAGCTCGGCATGCCGCCGCTGCCGCCTTTGCAGCGCGATCTGGTGGTCGAGGCGCTGTCGGAAGCCGGCCTGCCCGCCTAGCGTGTGTCCGAAAAGATGATACCGTTGCCTCCAAAAGCTTCCGGGGGGACGGTGCGATGAAATTCAGCGAATATCTGCAACACGACGCTGTCGGCCTTGCCGAGCTCGTCGCGCGCGGCGAGACCACGGCCGCCGAATTGCTGGACCTCGCGCTCGGTCAGAACGCAAAGGCGCAGCCCAAGACCAACGCGATCTGCCTGATGATGGAGAGCGAGGCGCGCTCCCAGCTCAAGAAGCAGCTCAGCGGTCCCTTTGCCGGCGTCCCCTTTCTCATCAAGGATTGTGCGCAGGATTATGCGGGCTTGCCGACGACCTATGGCAGCCGCTCGATGCGGACACCCGCACCCGATCATGCCCATGTGGTGCGGCGCTATCTCGACGCGGGGTTTCTCATCTTCGGCAAGACGAACTTGCCGGAATTTGCGCTCAAGGGCGTGTCCGACTCGCAAGCCTTCGGCCGCACCAGCAATCCCTGGAATGTCGATCACACGCCCGGCGGCTCCAGCGGCGGTGCGGCAGCCGCGGTCGCCTCCGGCGTGGTGCCGATGGCGGCCGGCAATGACGGCGGCGGCTCGATCCGGATCCCGGCCGCCTGCTGCGGCCTGTTCGGGCTGAAGCCGTCGCGCGGCCGCGTCTCGTCGGGACCGGCCTATGGCGAATATTGGTACGGCGCCTCCTGCGAAGGCGTGCTCTCGCGCAGCGTACGCGACACCGCCGCCGCACTCGATGTGTCGGCCGGCGGCGAGCCGGGCGATCCCTTTGTGATTCCGAAACCAGCAGAGCCGTACGCGGCGGCCATGCGGCGCGATCCGGCGCGCCTGCGCATCGGCTTCTCTTCGGCGTCGCCGATCGGAACGGAGGTCCATCCCGAAGCCGTCGCCGCCGTGAATGACGCGGCCAAACAGCTTGCCAGCCTCGGCCACGATGTCGAGGAAGCTGCGCCCGAGATCGATGGCGCCGCGCTCGCGAAGGCTTTTCTCCACGTCTACTTCGGACAGGTCCCGGCCATGGTGTCGGCGGCGCGTGCCGCCGGAGCCGCCACGTCGGATTTCGAGCTGTTGACGCGGGTGCTGGCGACGCTCGGCAATGCGGTGCCCGCGGGCGCGTTGACCGCGCAGCTCTTGAAGTGGAACGACTTTGCCCGCGCGCTGGCGCGCTTCCATCAGAAATACGATTTGATGCTGACGCCGACCCTGGCGCATCCGCCGATCCGCCACGGCCAGGGCGATCCCTCTGCCGCGGAGCAGGCGGTGCTTGATATCCTCGACCGCGTCGGTCTGCTCGGGCTGCTCGCGCGCGCGGGCGCTCTCGACTCCACCGTCGACAAGATCGCGCGCGACAGTTTGCAATATGTGCCCTTCACCCAGCTTGCGAACCTCACCGGCACGCCCGCGATGAGCGTGCCCTTGCACTGGACGGCCGACGGCCTGCCGCTCGGCGTGCAATTCGTCGCGCGCATCGGCGAGGAGGACCGCCTGTTGCAACTCGCCCACCAGCTCGAAACCGCGCGGCCGTGGTTTGCAAAACTGCCGGCATGGGTGACGCAGGGCGCCTGACGGCACCTCGCACCAATCAGGGCCTTCCCGTGCGTGGCCGCAGCCACCCCATGATCACCTCATGCGGCGTTCGCCGGCTGCGCGGAAGGCTGTGCCGCTCGGCCGCGGCTTTGGCAAACGCTAGCGCCTGCTGGCCGGATTGTCTTTTCTCGCGCGCCAGCGTCATCCATTCGCGGATGACGGAGCGCCGTGTCTCTCGCTTGGCCATCTCTGCAACTCTCGCTACGCCGCCTTCTGCATCGGATAGGCCTGCGATCGCCGCGCCAGCAGCGCGCAGCCGCAGTCATGCACCGTGCCATTGACGATCACGAAGCCGCGCTTCTCCACGGAAGCACGAAGGCTTGCGTTCGCGACCGGCTTCTGGGCATCGACCCAGATCACCAGTGCGGCGTTGGGGCGAAGGAAATTCATCAGCCAGTCGATGGTCGGCTCGAGCGCGTGCAGCGTACGCCGGCGCCAGTCCACGAGCGCGACGTCGTATTGACCGGCCGGACGGCCGCAATTGCCGGTCGCTGCTGCGAGCAGATAGCCGCGACGATGCAGCTCCAGCGCCAATTCCATGCTCTTCGAGCCGGCTACCACGATGCGCTGCCCCGTGGAGCAGGCTGCGAGCGCGATCATCGGATCAATAATTCTGTCGCCGGCGGCAATCTGGGGGGAAGTCATGACATCACCTGTTCTCGTTGGTCTCGCCTGTCGTCATGCGAGACTGCTCACGAGGGGCTATATCTTCTGCGCGGCATTTGATTTCGAGAGCGCTGCGACCTCATTCGCATATGAGCCGCATAAGGATGGGCGGCTATCGGCGGGCTTTGAATCCTTTGACCGTGTGCTAGGCCCACGTTGCGAATGGCGGCGACAGTTTTCCCTTGCCCATGGACTGTCGCCGCCAACCAATACCGGAGAGTGTTCTCGTCTTACTCCGGCGTGGGTTAGTCATAGAGTGCCACGAAAAATATAACCGTGACAGTCGGTGCGAAGGTGGTCCAACGGGCCAATAGAACAGCAGCCTTTGGTGACCGGCACTTTTTCGGACGCGAGACGCAGAAGCCCTAAATGGCGACGACGATGCTTTCACTCGCGGCACACATAAGGCAGGCGTAAGTGCGCAAATCGAAGCCAGGTTTATCCGGTTCAAGGCGCGAAAGGATCATCGGAGACTCGCAGTCCGCACAGAACGGACGCTCGCTCGTGGGTTTTCCATGAAAAAACGAGGGAACGGAACGATTGAGCATAACACGCCTCCATGGTTGGGCGGGAGCGCGACACTCTCAGTCACCGATAGATGCCGGAACGGGGCGGTGATGTACTTATCATGCGCTTCCGGATTCCCGAGTCTGGTCCGTATTGCTCACATTCACAGAGTTTTATGGCGATGCTCTGAGAAATTCTGCTCATCGAGCAACCAGTCGGTTAGTTCTTGCTGGTTGAATCATCCCGCTCTATCTCGGGCTTCTCACGCAAAACGGCATTCAGCAACGAATTATGAACCTCGATCTTTCCATTGTAGCTGATGAGTCCAAGTTTGCGGAATTTGTTCATGAAGGCGCTGACACGGGATCGGGTCGTTCCAATCATCTCTGCCAACGTTTCCTGGCTGATATTCAGTAAAATAGACTGAGATCTACCTTCCTCTCCGAAATGCGCGAGCAGAAGGAGAAGGCGCGCGAGGCGCTTTTCACTTGAGTTGAAAAGCTGATCGATCAAGTCCTCTTCGATTCGGCTGTTCCTTGTCAGGAGATACGCCATGAACAGCTCGGAGAATTTCGGTTGGGTACGCAGGGTAGCAATCATCGCTTCTTTGGTGATTGAGGTGACTACACTTTCTTCCATCGCCGTTGTGGTCGCGATGCGCAATGGATGGCCATTGAGGCACCCCTCGCCGAAAAATTGGCCCGGTTCTAAAATCCCGACTACCGCTTCCTTACCTTGCTCGGATACGACAGTGAGCTTGACTTGGCCTTTTTGAAGATAGAAAACCGAATCCGCCACGTCTCCTTGCTCGAAGACGTGTTGATTTTTCTCAAATTTCAAGATCGTTTTGCCAGTCCCTACCATGGCGAGAAAGGCTTTGGGATCGAACGCGTTTTTGGCTAGCTTTCCCACTGGAGCCTCCCTTAGCTCCGATGAACGAGCGCCTCGTATTATAGCGGTCCCAGCGCCGAAATGAAGCAGGTGCGAGGGAACTTGACCGGCTAGATGGAGGGAGTTCCGCAGGGTCGAGTTCAGTCCGAGTCGGCGACGAACGACGCTTGGCTCGGAGGCCGCAAATTGAGGCGGCCTATAGCGTGTATGCCACAAAGACGAATGCCCCGATTAGGACAATCGTTCCTGCAACAATGACAACAAGGAAGAATCTAGCCATTCCAACCAACGCCAGGATGGCTAGATTTGTTCGTTACGTGGGTGGCCGTAGGCCAGGCGATGATAGCCACAGACTGATCTGGGAAGCTGTGTGTAGCTGACTGGCCTTTCGCAGCATTTGCTCCTTGAGTCTCCCGGAAGGAAGCTTGGCGGCTTCGTCCTTTGTGGCCTCAGATTGCTCGTGCCATTTTTGCTCAGTAGTTTTTCTCTTGCTCATGATGCAGTCCCTCGCATCAGGCGGGAGCACTACACTCTCAGTCACCGGTAGGTGCCGTTTCGGGCGGTGATGGGGAACAGTGTTCCACGCATGCGCCCCGACATACTGGTCAATACAGACCACCTTTCGAAATAGTTAACGGGACACTCTCCGGGATTCAGCTTAGGGCGATGTAAGGACAGCACCCGAACGACATAGCAAACGGTTTGATTTTGGTCTCACCGGAGCCAAGGCATCGCAGATGTTCTCGGGACGCGAAAGCGTTGCTGATTATCGCTATGCGGCGGCTTTGGTCGCAATCGCCTTGCGCATATCGGCGAGCAGTTCGCGATAGTGCAAAGCGAGCCGCAAATATAGCTCACGTTTCGCCCCATCCGTCGCCAGCTTGGCAATCAGTTCGCACTCGGCAGCGAGGGTCTCAAATCGATCCAATCTATATTCGAGGTCGTTCATTGCGTATCCCCCAACGCAACGGGCCCCCAGATCGCCCAGCGCCGAACTGGGGCCCGTCCGAACGTCGCGAGGGCGGCTCGCGACGCTAGGCTACAGCCAATCACATCAAGCTCACCGCCGCTGTTCAATTTTGAACACCGTCCTAATTTCCCGCCCCGAGACCCAACAGTGCTTTAACGGAGGGTATCCGCAATGGGGAGGCAACCTTATGTTGCCGTTTGACGCGATGACGTTCCCGAATGAGAAAAACGGTGTGCGCGTCAAGCCACTCCTTGTTTCCCAAGAGGCTGCGCAACGAAGCGGCGGTCTGTCGACGCTGATTCCGTTCAGATGATCCTCTCGGCCATGACCGAGCGCACCGGAGCATCTGGCGGCGCAACCGAAGAAGTTGCGAGTGGGTATACCGAGTCTGGTCGTCTGCAAGCTTAAGCTGAAGTGATGGCATGATGCTTCGCCTTAGATCAGGCGGGAGCGCGACACTCTCAGTCACCGTTAGATGCCCGATACGGGGCGGTGATGTAACCAGCATGCTCCTGCAAGTTCGGAGTCGCTGGTCAGTATTGCTCACTTCCAAAAGATTAAATGAATTAGGAGCCACGCCCAAGGAACCTTTATCGGCTGACTCTATTTGCATGCTGTCCAATACCGGAGGTAAACACCATGACGAAAATTCTCTTAGCGACGGTTGCTATTCTCGCATTCGCGGCACCTGCATTCGCGCAGGACAAAACTGACAAAACTATCGGTCAAGCGCCGCCATCCGGTGCTTCCTCATTCTATCTGGCTCAAGATACCGCGACGATGAAATGTGAAGTTGTCAATGTCCAGCCTGCCGCTGGTGGCAACATGAAGGTTATCGGTGCGGCACATCCGACGCACGCATCAGCGGAAACAGCTTTGAAGGCTGACAAAACTTGCAAGTAATGAAGTGACGGCGCGAGTACAGGGGCGGGTCTATCGGTCCGACAAAACGACCGACCCGCCCCGCATCAATGCGCCCGGGCACTTGAGTCCGTTGTGCACGCAAAAGCGGACATGGATTATCCGCGTGGGGCAGTCCTAGTTGGGGTTTAATTCCGCCTCCGGCATCCCCACATAAGATGCATGGCCCAATGGCAACCACCCAAACGGGAACCGGCAAAGACAAAGGCGGAGCTGCGCGAGATGCTGGCTCAGGCGGTCCGCAATACCGCACAACCTGAGCCTAAGCGCCCGCCAAAGATCAAGAGAGATAGCGGCAAAAAGGCCGCCTGACTCATACCTGAGTGCAAGAACTTCGGCTGGCGAAACCCAGTCCCCGCCAGCTGCGGTTTCGACACGAACGGTCTCGGCGCGCCCACGCCGGGACCGTTTTCTATCCGCGTACCGGACATACGCAAAAGTCGCCAAGGTTTCCCTCGACGGCTCGTGCGTTGCGTTTTTACCTGGAGGTGCGCTGCGTCGATCTGTAATCGAACGCGGTGCCTCATCTTTGTTTGGACGCACTGCCTCAATGAGGCGGCGGGTGCGTTGCCAGTGTGTCGGGCCAACGATCCCCGATCGTTATCAACTGTGAATGGCGACGATGCTGATCAAGCCAGCGCTGCTGTCCTATAGATGAAATCGATAGCCCGCCGCCGCTTTGGTATCGGCACGACCGATCCCGACGATTGCGAGATCGTCATCTACGGCGGCGCCAACCAACCGACCTGCACCTGCTTTCTACAATCCGCGCGGTGGATGAAGAGATATTCGCATATCTAGAGAAGCGCAAAGCAAAGCGGCGGCGTGACAAGTGCCATCAAACACGACGCGGATCGATCAATGCGACTCTTCCATCTTGATAAAGCTTGGCACCACGAAGCCCTTCCAGCGCGCCATCAGGTGCCCACAAGAGCAGATAAAGCTGCTCTGAGCCTTCGTGGTCACTCGCTCTTTAAGTCGTTCGTAGACGGTCCCGCACATGGGACAAATCACAATGTCCTGCGGTGATCTGACATTCGGCATGGTCATGTCTCTCAGTCGTTAAGGACACGCAACGAAAAGCCCGGCGCGAGGCCGGGCTGAATGCGAATACTAAGACGGGTTTCCAATTCGGCATCTAAGCGGAAGTTCTCGGGGCGGTCTGTATAATATTGCTCACTTGCGACGGAGATTTAGGACGCTGAGCAATATTGAGCAGCAATGGCGATTTGGATGTGCTGGGCTTTAGGCGAACGCTGCGCAGGTCGCCGCCCTCGCACCGTTCCTCGAAGATGGCCCCAGTTCCACCCCGGACTGGGGCCGTTTTGTACTGGTCCGTTTCGTGGGTGCAGATGCACACATGAGGCGGCCTCACTTGCGTGGGCGTTTTTCTTCTTTCGATAACTCGGCCAGAAATTCCGACAGCGCTTGCTTGCCAGCAAATTGCGCGGCCATCTCGGACTGTAATCCGTCTCCGGTCATCTTAATACCCAACGGTTTGCTCTTGCGGTGTATCTCCCAACTCCAGCGATCAGGGTTCTGACCGCGTCGAGAAGTAACGACGTAATAATCGTTGATGGGGGGATCGGCCATCGCGCACACTAGACCGGATACGCGCTCCGCCGCCGACTATAGTTTAAGCAAAAGAGCCCACTACTGGCCATTGGGCGTCCGCCGGTCGATTGCACGCCTCGCAATAGAAGGCCTCACCACCAAATTCCACACGCACGACCTTGAAGCCTGCTGGAACGGCTTCCACTTTAAAATCATAGGCCCGCTTTTTAGGCCGTGAAAGCCGGGCTGACCCCGACATCCCGCAGTTCGAGCATGTAAGTAGCTCGGTCCACTTATCGTGAGCTATTATCACGTGCGCAGTCCTTCTTTGGCCGGTGGCAAAAAAGCACACGGCGCAGCGGTCGTCTGGTCAGAATTGCTCACTTTCAAACTAGGCCAGTGACAAAAACGGTCGCGACGCCCTTGAAATGGGATGCCCTGCGCTAGCTCAGTTGTTCCGGGGAGAGCGCAAAAATAATGGCAGTTCTTCGTCGTGGTCCAGCCCGTTACGTCGTTCGATCTCGCGCTCTGGAATATGTGGTTCTATCTCAGGCTCTGAAATAAGGGGTTCAATCTCGGGCTCTGAAATTTTGTAGGACTTGCATTCCAAACGAGCCCATTTCAGTGCCTGAGAATAGTTCGGGCAGCGGAGGATGATCTCCTGGCCCCGAACTGAAACCACGACGTCGCAAATCTCGGACGCTGGATGGCGTCGGATGAAAACTTGCGGGGTTATTTGCCGAGGACTTGGATCGACTGGCGAAGTCCCATCCACGCGGTCCCTTAGATCAGCTGCCTTCTCGACCAGCGCGGCGGAGACGTTCGGGTCTCTAACTGATTTGGCAAACTTGAGAAGGGTTGTCGCTTGACGCACGAGATACTGTTGGCCCAACACCGGCCTCTCCCCATTGTTGCCAGTCCCAACCACAAGACGCTGCAATGCGGAATTGGTTCCAACATAATGTGCAAAAGTGAACACCAGTGTTTTTTGCGCAACATCTCTGGGCAAAACTCCCACTGATCCTAGGTCAGTCGTTTGACACCTGAACAAAAAGAGAACATTCTCTCAAGGCGTCCCGATGTTGCCAATGGGTTTTCCGAAAATGTCTTCAGTACCCAACCCACAATCGGACGCGGACCAGCTAGAGGCCGCAGCGGATCAAGCCATCGAGGCCTGCGGCGGTAATGCGCGCGAGGCCGTCAAGGCGCTGATCGTCGCGAACCAGTTTCTCGAAACCGATCTGGAGAAGCTTAAGGCGGCGGTCTCGACAGGTTATGCGCGAGGGATGTTGGTGCCGCGTGATCGGAAGGATTGGTATGACTAAGGCTCATGACGCGAGCCATTGCCCCTTACATCACGACGCCCGTCTTTGCCTGCAGTAGGCGAGTTACCGCAGCATTCAACTCTGCCTCGTCTTTCAGCGCTTGGCTTAGTCGTTCAGACAATTCCGCGAGCACGACACGGATATCGTGAGCTAGCTCGAGGCACCTCTCATCTGACTGTTCGTGGAGACCGCTGCTGAGCGCGGTATGAAGTAAAGTTAGTGGATTGTGACCATTGATCAACAACGTTTGCGGAATGGCGCCTTTCACCAATGTGATCGATTTCGAGAACTGAGTCTCTGCTTTCGCGTATTCAACAGCGTCATTGCATCCTTACCAGCGCCGAGTTTTTCCGAGACTTTGATTATTTCATCTAGAATGCGGTTCTTCTAATGTTCGACCACACGTCTGTAGTAAGCGAATGCACCGACGCCCAGGCCCTGATTTTCACAGCGTCTGCCCTTGAGGAAAATCTCTCGTTGGGTCACCGAGCAGCTTTAGCAACCGCGTTGGGGTTGGTGGTCCGAACACTGGACGCTCCCCAAATTTGACGGCGCTTCCAACCGTCACCTCTTCAGATCTCACCATTACTCGAACAGAATAGGTTTTCGCGCTCAAGCGGCAATTTGAGCACACGAACGTCAAGAACAAATCTTTCTGTGCGTCCAGGTCGTTTGGCAAGCTGGGTAAATCACCGCTGATGCGACGAAACGTTCGTGAGCCATTGCACCTTTCATTGGAGCAATGCAGAACCAACGCGGGGAGTTGAACCTGTCTGTAAGACCTGCCGGCTGCGGGGGCGTATTTTTCCGCAAAGAGATCGTCAATTACTCTTTCCTGCGAAGGAGGCGTGTCCTCCAGAAATTCGGCGAAGCTAATTGGCTCAACCGCTTGAGAAACTTCAGTTGTGCCGATTTCTTTGCTGGAACTTTCCGGTATTTCGCCCATCTTTCTCCCCGAATTGCTGACGCGAACTCAAACATCCAGACCGTATACCATGGACAGCAGGGGGCACTCGCGAAGGTTGCCCCGCTATCCCCACTTTATGGTGCCTGTGGACCATCGGGACCATCGCAGAAAATCGGTCAGCGACGCGCAAAAAAAATCCCCACCGAAGCGGGGAAAATCAAAAGTGGCCAGTTGTCGCTAGTGCTGTTGCAACGTCCGTATCGCTTCTTCCAGCGTATCAATCGCGCGGCGAAAGTTTACGGAAGGCTGTTCCTGATTAATCAGCATCAACTGGACCTGCGCATCACGAAGTTTGGCGATGATAATTTCCTTGTCGTTGTCGTCGTTCCGCTTCGCGTCCATCTTCTCACGCCTTCTTCGCGTAATAGCGGGTTAGTTCTCCGTCCGGCTTTTTGGTGGATGTCTTAAGGCCGCGCGTCTTGGCGATCTTCAATGCTTGGACAGCGCTGTACTTGAATCCTGCTTCTGAAATATCGGTGATGGTGGCGCCGTTCGGTCTGACGAACAACTTCACTAGCTTCTCGTGCAGTGGGTTGGCCTTACGGGCCTTGATGACTTTTACGACGGGCTTCTTGGTAGACTTCTTTGCAACAGACATTTTGAGCTCTCCTGTGATATAGACAACTTTAGGTTGTCTACTAGAGTTAGCTCCAAGCGTGTTACGAAAGCGACATTTTCCTTCTTTTCTTTTTGGTGATCCGGACGGCTAGAAGGTTCGACGGCGGAGGTCCCCAACGCTGGCCATACCGGCATCCTGTCGGAGCGTGATCGCGGCGCGAGCCTCGATCCTCTGGGCTTCCCGGCTACGCAGCTAGGGCACATCCGCTAGGGCGCGGCGCGGCCTTCTCCGATCGATCCCGGAAGGCGTACCGGCTGGCCAGCGCCACATGCCGGCGCGCCGGGCTCGGCCTAGGGCCTAGGATCGACCCTCCCCGGATCAGCATGCTTCTACGGCCATGCTAGCTAGATCAATCCCCTCGATCTTAGGCTAATACGTGGTCTTCATCCGAAATCTCCATGAAAAGATTGACGTTTTTCCTCTATATTCGGCCTTTACAAAACGGCGAAGCGATCCACCTCGAATTCATACGGCCTCCCGTCCACCTTCTTCGGCAGTTGTCAGAGATGCGAGGAGGCCGACATGTCGGTTTATCGTGCCTACATCATGGGGCTGCACGACCGTTCCATTGGTGTGGTCCAACTGGATTGTCTTGACGACGAGGCCGCCATCAAATCTGCCGGGCGGCTCGTCGACAGCCATGACGTCGAGCTATGGCAGATGGATCGGCCTGTCGCCCGGTTCGACGCCGGGTCGAGACAGATGCGCCGGAAATGAGCGTGAGCGGGCGTCAGCGCGCCGGCATCGCTATCTTCCGGCCGGTGCCTTCGGGGCGGGGCAGGGCGGCGTGGGCATCAGTGACGGCGGCGATGCGGGTGCGGATGTCTGATGGAAACGGCGCGACCTTGCGCACGCTCATGTCGATATGGACGGTCATGTTCTCCGAGGTCGCCGACAGCCAACCCTCGGTCGCGTGCCGCAGCTCCTCGAAGGTGTGAAGGCGCTTTTCGTCGGCGCCGAGCAGCCAGATCGAGACCTGGACGGGATCGCCGAGATTGATCTCGCGCAAGTACCGCACATGGGCCTCGGCGGTGAAGGTCGAGCCGTGGCGCTCCTTCATGTAGGTCGGGCCGATGCCGAGCTGGAGCCATAATTCGTCGATGGCGCGGTCCATCATCACGTTGTAGTAGGCCATGTTGAGATGGCCGTTATAGTCGATCCATTGCGGCTCGATCTGCATCACCGAGCTTACGAACGGCGCCGGCGGTAACGGCATATCCTTGAGGGCAGTAGCAAGCGTCATCATCCATCCCTTTGGTCTCTTGACCCCTTATATATCCTTTGCCACCGTCGCCCAAAGCCGGGAGGAATCTTCAACGTGGCATCGATACCTGACCATCATCTCAAGCGGGTGGAACCGCGGGCGCTCGCGAGCACGCTGGAAGCGTTGGCGGCGCGATTCGGCAACCGCCTGATCACCTCGCAGGCCGTGCGCGAGCAGCACGGCCATACCACCACCTGGCTGACCAATCAGCCGCCGGATGGCGTCGTGATGGCTCAGGAGACGGCCGATATCCAGGACGTTGTGCGGATTTGCGCCAAGCACGGCGTGCCGGTCATCGCCTTCGGCACCGGCACCTCGCTCGAAGGCCAAGTCAACGCGCCGGCCGGCGGCATCACCATCGACCTGCGCGACATGAACAAGGTGCTGGAAGTCCATGCCGACGACCTCGACTGCGTGATCCAGCCCGGCGTGACCCGCAAGGCGCTGAACGAGTATCTGCGCGACCAGGGCGTGTTCTTCCCGATCGATCCCGGCGCGGATGCTTCGCTCGGCGGCATGGCCTCGACCCGCGCCTCCGGCACCAATGCGGTGCGCTACGGCACCATGCGCGAGAACGTGCTGGCGCTCAAAGTCGTGCGCGGCGACGGCGAGATCATTACGACCGGCACCCGGGCGAAGAAGTCCTCCGCGGGTTACGACCTGACGCATCTCTTCATCGGCGCCGAAGGCACGCTCGGCATCATCTCCGAACTGACCATCAAGCTGCGCGGCATTCCCGAGACGATTGCGGCCGCCGCCTGCTCGTTCGAGACCGTGCGCGGTGCCTGCCAGGCGACCATCATGGCGATCCAGACCGGCATCCCCATGGCGCGCATCGAGCTGCTCAATGCCGAGCAGGTCAAGTGCTGCAACAATTACTCCAAGCTCACACTGCCGGAGACGCCGCTGCTGTTGCTGGAATTCCACGGCAGCGAGGCCGACGTCGCCGAGCAGTCGAAGAATTTCGCCGAGATCGCTGCGGAATGCGGCGGCGGCGATTTCACCTGGACCACGCGGCCCGAGGATCGCACCAAACTCTGGCAGGCGCGGCATGACGCCTATTGGTCGGTGAAGGCACTGCGGCCGGGCGCCGGCGTGGTCGCGACCGACGTCTGCGTGCCGATCTCGCGGCTCGCCGATTGCGTCACCGAGACCGAAGAGGATCTGAAGCGGCTCAATCTGCTCTCGCCGATCGTCGGCCATGTCGGCGACGGTAATTTCCATTGTTCGCTGCTCTGCGATGTCGACGACAAGGACGAGATGGCGCGCGGCGAAGAGTTCATGCATCGCCTGGTCGAGCGCGCGCAGTCGATGGGCGGCACCTGCACCGGCGAGCACGGGGTGGGGCAGGGCAAGCAGAAATATCTGAAGGCCGAGCTCGGCTCCGAGGCGCTCGATGCGATGCGTGCGTTGAAAAAGGCGCTTGATCCGCAAAACATCTTCAACCCCGGCAAGATCGTGCCGGCGGCGTAGCGCTCGCATCGTTTGTGATCGGTCGCCGGCTGTGGCGGTCGTCGCGTGCGGAACTTTCCGTGCCCGTGCCGGTTCCCATTCCCGTCACTTTCGGGCGCCTTGATGGTGTGGTCTGCGCGGGAGGGTGCGATGTTGAGACCGGTCATGGGAATTGTCGCGATTGCGTTGGCAGCCCTGGTGGCAGGTGCCGCGCTTGCGAGAGGCGGCGGCGGGCACGGGGGCGGTCATGGTGGTGGACACGGGGGCGGTCATGGTGGTGGACACGGCGGCGGCCGTCATGGCGGCGGTCATTTCGGTGGTCACGGCTTTGGCCACGCTCACTTTGGCGGCGGCCATCATGGGGGTGTGAGGTTCGCATCCCATTCATTCCGGCATGGCGGACCGAACTTCGGCCAGATCCGGAATGCGGCGGTGCGTCCGGCGAATTTCCACAATGCGCTGAACTCGCTGTCTCACTCCGGCGCCTTGCGCAATGGCCGCCTGCTCAGCAACCCCGCGGCGCGGGTTCAGATTGCGGCTGCGGCCGCTTTGGTTGGCTGGCACGGCGTCGGTAGCGGGTGGTGGCAGCATGCGGGCGGCGGTTATGGCTGGGTCGGCCCGCTGTTCTGGCCCTTTGCCTACAATGACATGTATGACTACACGATCTGGGGCGATGGCCTCGGCTTCTGGGGCTACGGCTACCCGGACATCTATGCCGGCATCTTTGGTCCCTATGGCTATGATGGCCTCTCGGCCTATCTGCCGCAGCGCGCACCAGGACGAGGGCAGGCGAGAGGCGTGCCGCTCGAGCAGCTATGCGGTAGCGACCGTCGCGAGGTCGCCGGCCTGCCGGTTGACCAGATCGCAGATGCGGTGCAACCGACGCCGGCGCAAGGCGCAGGCCTCGACGAACTTGGCAATGCATCGATGCAGGCGGCCGAGATTATTCGTGTTTCCTGCCCGGCGCAGGTCGCTGCCACGGCGCCTGGCCGCCTCGCCGCCATGCAGCAGCGCGTCGAGGCGATGGTCACCGCGGTCGCCATCGTGCAACCGGCGCTGGAGAAATTCTACGGCTCGCTCGACGACGAACAGAAGGCGCGCTTCAACGCGCTTGCCGAAGATCAGCGCCGGGTGGCCGCATCCAACACCGCCAATCCATCGCTTGTCCAGAACTGTGGCGCACGGCAGGCTGCTCCGGCATGGCCGGGCAGCGAGATCGAAGCGAAGCTCCATCCCAACGATACCCAACGGGCTGCGCTGGGAGTGCTCCAGGACACGAGCGCGAGGGTCAGCGAGGACCTCAAGGCGGCGTGCCAGCCCAGCGACCTGATGACGCCGCCAGCGCGCATGGCCGCGATGCGCAAGCGGCTCGACACGATGCTGGACGGCGTCAAATCGGTGCGCGCTGCGCTTGAGGACTTCTACGCCACGCTGAATGACGAGCAGAAGGCGCAGTTCGAGGCCATAGGGCCGCGACGCACGTCCTGATCGAACAAGGTAAGGCAGGCACAGGGGGGAGCGATGTGGTGCGCATCGAGCTGCTCAACGACGATCAGGTGCGCTCGCAAAATATCTTCAATCCCGGAAAGATCGTGCTGGCCGCCTAGCTTCTGCCCGGAACTTTTGGTTCCATAGGGCGTTCGGCTGATGACAGGCCTCTTCAGGAGGGCGCAGGCACGGGAGGGTGCCGTGTGGAAATTCCCGATTGGAATTGCAGCGTTGGGAACGTCCTTGTTGCTGCTTTCGACCGCGCCGTCGGGCGTGGCGCAGGCGAGGGGCCTGCATATTCGCATTGGCGGTGGCCCCATCGGCGTCGTGAGATCCGTTGCGGGCATGGCACTCGGAGGCTTGCGTGGCGGCGGCCGGCGCGGAGAACGCGTCAGGCTGGCGCGCGACGAGGCCACCGGCTCCATTCCACGCGGCGACCCCACCCGCAGCCCCGATTGGATCGTCCGGCCGGTCGCCCGCGTACAGGTCGCGGCCGGCTCGGCGCTGGTAGGCTGGCACGGCGGTCGCGGCGTGAACGGATGGTGGCAGCATGGCGACGGCTCTTATGGATGGGTCGGCCCGCTGTTCTGGCCATTCGCCTATTACGACATCACCGACTATGCGCTCTGGGGCGACGGCATGGGTTTTTGGGGCTACGGCTATCGCGACGTCTACGCCGCGATCTTCACCCCCTACGACGACGACGAGCTTGCCCGTTACGTCTCGCCGCCGACGGGGCGAAAGTTTCGCGGGTTTCCGACGCTCGCGCGGGCCTGTAGCGATCACGCCGGCGAGCTTGCCAGTCTCCCGGTTGAACAGATCAGGCAGGCGATGCGCACGAGCGAGGAGCAGCGCGCGATCCTGGACGACCTGCGCAAGGCATCGGTCGAGGCCGCCCAGATCATCCACGACGCCTGTCCGGCCGAGGCTGCGGCAATACCGTCAGCGAGGCTAGCTGCGATGCAGCAACGCCTGGAGGCGATGAAGTCGGCGATCGCGCGCATCCGTGAGCCCTTCGAGCAATTCTACGAATCGCTCGACGACGACCAGAAAGCCGAACTCGCCGCGCTGAACGAGCAGCGCGCGCCGTTCGCGCCCAAGGTCCCCCCAGCCCAAAGCTGCACGCCGCCGGATGTGCTGCCATGGCCGGCTTCCGACATCGAGGCGAAGCTGCATCTCAACGACTCGCAGCGCGAGGCTCTGGGCACGCTGGCCCGCATGGACGCGCTCGCCAGAAACACGCTGAATTTCGCTTGCCAGCCGGACGACAATCTCGGCCCGCCCGACCGGCTTGCCACTGCCGACGTCCGGCTCGATGCCATGCTGGAGGCGATCAAATGGGTGCGGCCGGCGCTGGACGATTTTTTTGCAACACTGAGCGACGAGCAGAAGGCTCAATTCGACACAATTGGGGCAAAGCGCATGAGCTGAGCGCCCAACACGTGCGCAAAATGAGACACGCGATCCGCAAAATATGTTCCATCTTGCCTGCGGCGTAGCGCGGTTAATGCGCAGCGTTTATGTTCGCCAGTCACTCGGGGGCGAGCGATGCGTTGGTTTAGTAATAAAGTGCCGCCCAGGGATATCTGGGAAGAGCCCGTTCCGGTCCCGCTCGGCGACATCGACGCCGCCGAGCGCATCCGTACGATTTGCCGTTCCGCCAGCGACAGCGCCGAATGGGTCGGCGGCGTCGCCCCGCGCCCCGACAATTCCAAACGATCGCCTCCGAAGCAGCACGAGACTGAAACCGCCCGCTACCAGCGCGCGGCCAAGGCCGCGATGGAAATCGCGATGAAGGTGTCGGACGAATTGATGCGTGATGCCGCGGTGCGGGAGATCGTCGAGCTCTGCCTCACCGCCCGCGACATGAAGACCGCGCGGATCCTGTTCCGCGCCATCCAATCCCCCTCGATCCGCGACGGCCTGCTGCGCGAGCATCCGGAGCTGGTGGCGTAACTTCGGCGCCGCCTACTTCGCCAGCTTCTGCACCGCTTCATCCACGCTGTGAAATACGTGCTCCCGCGGCAGCGCGTCGTAGAGCTTGAAGCGCTCGAAGGCATCCTGCGCGCGCACGGATTCCAGCCGGGCCACCGCGACCGTGACGCCATCTTCGCGGCACTCCCTGAACAGATCGAGCAGCACTTGCGCCGCGGTGAAGTCGATCTCCACCATGCCGCTCGCTTCCAGCACCACAAGCTTCGGGTTTGATGTCTTGACGACATCGGTCACTTCGCTGCGGAAGGTCGGCGCGTTGAGGAAAGAGAGCGGCGCCTGCAGGCCGACCACGGCGACGCCGGGCACGTGTTCTCCGGTGATGTGCGGATGGGCAGGCCACCAGATCGTGGTGCCCGGCACCCGATCGAACTGGACGAGCCTGGCGCGTGTCGTGCTCCAGATGCCGTGCAGCAGCGACAGGATGATGCCGAGCGCCGCGCCCTGCTGGATCGGCAGCACGATGATGAGCGCTGCGGTGGCCAGGATCAGAAAGAACTCCGGCAACGACTGCCGATAGACCATCGCGATCTGCTTCACGCGGATGATGCGGAGCGCCACGAACAGGAGAATGCCGGCAAGCGCCGCATCGGGCACGTGTTGCAACAGCCCGGTGCCGAAGGCGAGCAGCGCGAGCACGATTGCCGCTGCGGCAAGGCCCGCGATCTGCGACTTGCCGCCGGTCTCCGAGACGATGCCGGTCCGCGGCGGGCTGGCATTGACCGGAAACGCGCCGAAGATGCCGGCCAGAATACTGCCCGCGCCAACGCCGAGGAAGTCACGGTCGACATCGGCGGGCTTGTCGGGATCGGAGAGGAAGGAGCGCGTTGTGGCCGCGGT
>Ga0210408_10002609_pt1 | contig 17390 bp, 14 predicted proteins | sample IncBWH4MmetaG_FD_155471 | JGI IMG/M metagenome (GOLD analysis project Ga0210408, IMG submission 155471) | Forest soil microbial communities from Barre Woods Harvard Forest LTER site, Petersham, Massachusetts, United States - Inc-BW-H-4-M | ecosystem: Environmental > Terrestrial > Soil >...
AGCGGTGCGATGCCCGCATTGATCGCGAGCCCGAGCTTCACCACCATGCGCACCGCCTCCGCGTTGAGCACCGGCAGCACGCCCGGATAGCCGAGGTCGACGAGGTCCGCCTGCGTGTTGGGGGGCGCGCCATAAGCGGTAGGAGAGCCGGAGAAGATCTTGGATCGCGTCGCGAGCTGCGCGTGGATCTCCAGCCCGATGACTGTCTCCCACTCGCTCATGCGTAGCCCACCGGTACGCGGGTGTGCCAGTCGGTGACCCGTTGAAAGGCGTGCGCGGCGCTGAGCACACGCGCTTCGCTGAAGTGGGGACCGACGATCTGCAGGCCGACGGGCAGACCCTGCACGAAGCCGCAGGGCACGGAAATCGCCGGCAGTCCCGCGAGGTTCGCCCCGATCGTGTAGATGTCGTTCAGGTACATGGTGATCGGGTCGGAGGTCTTGGCACCGAGCGGGAACGCCGGTGTCGGAGTGGTCGGCCCGATGAGTACGTCCACGCTTTCGAACGCCCTGACGAAATCCGCATTGATGAGCGCGCGCACGCGCTGCGCCTTGAGGTAATAGGCGTCGTAGTAACCGGCAGAGAGCACGTAGGTGCCGGTCATGATGCGCCGCTTGACCTCGGCGCCGAAGCCCTCGCCACGCGAGCGCCGGTACATGTCGTTGAGGTCGCGCGGGTTCTCGCAGCGGTGCCCGAAACGCACACCGTCATAGCGCGCAAGGTTCGAGGAGGCTTCGGCCGGCGCCACTACGTAATAGACGGGCACCGACATCGGCAGGTTCGGCAGGCTCACCTGCGTCACGCTCGCACCGAGGCTCTCGAACACCCTCAGCGCTTCGCGCACGCAGCGCTCGTTGTCGGGATCGAGACCCTTGTCGAAGAACTCCGCCAGCAGCCCAACCTTGAGTCCCGCGATCGGCTGCTCGAGCGTGGAGACATAGTCGGGCACCGGGGTGTCGACGCTGGTGGAATCGCGCGGATCGAACCCGGCCATCTCGCGCAGCATGAGTGCGGCGTCCGCGGTGCTCGCGGTGAGCGTCCCGCCCTGATCGAGACTCGAGGCGAAGGCCACCATCCCAAAGCGCGACACCCGCCCGTAGGTGGGCTTCATCCCGGTGATACCGCAGAGCGCCGCCGGCTGGCGGATGGAGCCGCCGGTATCGGTCGCCGTGGCACCCGGGATGAGCCGCGCGGCCACCGCAGCCGCGGAGCCTCCGGAGGAGCCCCCCGGCACGAGCTGCAGGTTCCACGGGTTGCGCACTGGCCCATAGAAGCTCGTCTCGTTGGATGAGCCCATGGCGAACTCGTCCATGTTGGTCTTGCCGAGCATGACCGCGCCGGCGCGCTTCAGCTTCGCTACCACGGTCGCGTCGTAGGGCGAGACGAAGCTATCGAGCATGCGCGAGCCGCACGTGGTGCGCACGCCCTCGGTGCAGAAGATGTCCTTGTGCGCGATGGGAACTCCGGTGAGTGCCCCGCCGGCGCCGGCGGCGAGCGCGCGGTCGGCGGCCCGCGCCGCCTCGAGCGCCTCGGGTGCCGTCACGGAGATGAACGCGTTCAGCGCCGGCTGGCTCTTCTCGATGCGCGCGAGCAGCTCCCCGACCAGCTCGACGCTGGAGAAGCTCTTGCGCCGCAGGCCGTCGGCGAGCTGCGTCAGTGTGCGCGTGTGCAGAGCGCTCACCGCCTACCTCACTCGATCACCCTGGGGACCAGATACAAGCCCGCTGCGGTGAGCGGTGCATTCAGCTGGTAGCGCTCGTGACGGTCAACCTCGGTGACCTCGTCCGGCCGCAGTCGCTGCGCGAGGCCCGGCAGCGGATGCGCCATCGGAGTGACATTCGCCGTATCGGCGCGCTCGAGCGCGCCGACGAAGTCCAGGATCCGCGACAGGCTTTCCTGGTAAACGGGGACTTCCTCGGCTGTGAGCTCGAGCCGCGCGAGTGTGGCGATGCTCGCGATCTGCTCGCGTGTGAGAGCCATGGGAGCGCGTGGAGAACTGAGAAAACCAGCCCAAAATCATACATGTTGCCTTGCTGAATGTCCCCTCGGTTGCTAGATTAGCCGCCGCTTTCCGGTCACTCCCCCAAGCTCACTTTTCCGGTCGCTTCATGTTCAAACGCCTGCGCGGATATTTTTCCAGCGATCTGTCGATCGACCTCGGTACGGCGAACACTCTTATTTATGTGCGCGACAAGGGCATCGTGCTGAATGAGCCCTCGGTGGTCGCGGTGCAGGACGAACCGATGCGTGGCGGCAAGGTGATCGTGGCGGTCGGCTCGGAGGCCAAGGCCATGCTCGGGCGCACACCGGGACACATCACCGCCGTGCGTCCGCTGAAGGACGGCGTGATCGCCGATTTCACCTACACCGAGAAGATGCTGCAGTTCTTCATCAACAAGGTGCACGGCAACCGCACGCTCAAGCCCTCACCACGCGTGCTGGTGTGCGTGCCCTTCGGCTCGACCCAGGTCGAGCGGCGCGCGATCCGCGAATCCGCCGAAGGCGCCGGCGCCCGCAACGTCGCGATCGTGAGTGAGCCGATGGCTGCGGCCGTGGGCGCGGGGCTGCCGGTGCACGAGGCGCGCGGGTCGATGGTGCTCGACGTCGGTGGCGGCACGTCCGAAGTCGCGGTGCTGTCGCTGAATGGGGTGGTATACGCCAACTCCGCGCGCATCGGCGGCGATCGCTTCGATGAGGCGATCATGAATTACGTGCGGCGCAACTACGGCATCCTGATCGGCGAGGCGACCAGCGAGCGCATCAAGATCGAGATCGGCTCGGCGTACCCTGGGCAGCAGGTGCGCGAGCTCTCGGTGAAGGGCCGCAACCTCTCGGAAGGTGTGCCGCGCAGCTTCACGCTCAACAGCAACGAGATCCTCGAGGCGCTGCAGGAGCCGCTGCAAGCCATCGTGAGCGCGGTCAAGCAGGCGCTCGAGCAGACTCCGCCCGAGCTCGGCGCGGACGTCGCGGAGCGCGGCATCGTGCTCACCGGCGGCGGCGCCCTGCTGCGCGACATCGACAAGCTGCTCACCGAGGAGACCGGGCTCCCGGTGGTCGTCGCGGACGATCCCCTCACCTGCGTCGCCCGCGGCGGGGGACGCATTCTCGAGCTGATGGACGAGCTCGGTCCGGGACACTTCGGTCTCGAGTAGCGCACGAGGAGTGCGCAGGTTCTCTTAAGTGGCAGCCTTCGGCACAGCAGCCGGCAGACCGCTCTCGGGGCGGGGCGGCTCCCCCGGCTTTCGTTTCACGCTGTACGCGCTGCTGTCGGTGATCGTGATGTACCTCGATCAGCGGGCGCACTACCTCGAGCAGGTGCACTACGCGCTGCAGGCCGCGGCCTATCCGCTGCAGCTCGCGGTGAACTCCCCTTCAGCGGCCTGGCGCTGGCTGCAAGAGAGCGTCCAGACCCGCGAAGCGCTGCAGGCCGAGAACGCCCGCCTGCGTGCGGGCGCGCGTGATCTCGAGCTGCGCGCCATGCGCTATGAGGCGCTCGCCCAGGAGAACGGCGAGCTGCGCGGGCTGCGCGAGGCGTTGCCGCCGGTCGCCGACCGCTGGCTGCCCGCGGAGATCGTCAACATCCAGCTGAGCAGCCTGCGACAGCGGCTGCTCCTTAACCGCGGCGCCGCCAACGGTGTGTTCAAGGGACAGGCCGTGCTCGATGACAAAGGACTCATCGGCCAGACCACGCATGTCGGGCCCTGGAGCGCTGAGGTGATCCTGATCACCGATCCCGAGCATGCCGTCCCGGTGCGCGTCGAGCGCACCGGGCTTCGCACCATTGCCGTCGGAGCAGGCGACACCACCTCGCTGGCGCTTCCATACCTCCCCGGTAATGCGGACATCAGGAGTGGCGACCTGCTGGTGACCTCGGGACTCGGCGGAGTGTTCCCCGAGGGCTATCCCGTGGCGCGCGTCACGGAGGTGCATCGCGATGCCGTGCAGCCCCTCGCCCAGGTGCGCGCTGCGCCGCTCGCGCACGTGGACAGCGATTCCGAGGTGATGCTCGTCTGGTTCCGCGCCGATCATCCGGCCGCGCCCGCCCCGCCCGCGAGCGCCGGCGGTGAGCTCAAGAGCGGCAACCCGGCGATGCAGCCGCAGCCGGCGGCGCCGAAGAGCCATGCCGCCCCGCAGGCGGCGCCCCACGAGCCGGCTGCGCCGCCCTCGCGCAGCGCGCCCGCGCCACTGCCCCCGCAGGAGACCGCGGCCGCCCAGGCACCCGAGGCGCCGAAGAGTGTCCAGGCCGTCGAGGCTGTGCCCGCCGCTGCCGCGGTGCCCGGGCAGGGTCAGCCGTGAACCCCGACTCACGCACGCGACTGCTGCTGAGTGCCCTGCTGGCCCTCATTCTCACGGTGCTGCCGCTGCCGTGGTGGCTCGATGTGGCGCGGCCTGCATTTCTGGTGCTCACCGTGCTCTACTGGTCGGTGAATGCCCCGCGCGCGGGCGGACTCGCCATCGGTTTCTTCGCCGGACTCATGTTGGATGTCTTTCAGGGACCGGTTCTCGGTGAGCACGCGCTGGCGCTCTCACTCATCACCTATATCGCGGTGCGCGAGCACCAACGCATACGCTCGAAGCCCGCCATTCAGCAGGCGCTCATCGTGTTTCCGGCACTGATGTTGTACGAGGTGTTGCTGTTCATGATCGATGGCTGGACCGGACACCCGGTGACGAGCCCGCTGCGGTGGGTCCACACGGTGTCGGGTGCACTTATCTGGCCGCCCGCGGCCGCCATTCTCAGCTACGGGGCGGGCCATCGCGCATGAGCGCCCGGCGCCCGCCCCTTCCGTCCTGAGGCAGCTGCGATGCCGGCGGTGCGCATCAAGGATCATTGGCGGGAGCAGCGGCTCTTCGATCAGCGCGCGTTCGCATGCGCGGCGGTCATGGGTCTTGCCACCATCGCGCTCATCGCGCGCCTGTTCCTGCTGCAGGTCTCGCGCCACGACTATTACGCGGATCTCTCCCAGGGCAACCGCGTGCGCACCGAGCCAATCCCGGCGGCACGGGGGCTGATCCTCGATCGCGACGGCGAGTTGATCGCCGGCAGCCAGCCGGCGTACCAGCTCGAGCTCGTGCCCGAGGAAGTGCCCGACATCGATGAGACGCTCGCGGAGCTTGTGCAGCTCAACCTCATTCGCACCGAGGACGTGGACGAGATCGGGCGCACCATCGATTCGAGCCGCACCTTCGACAGCGTGCCGATCCGCCTGCGCCTCTCGGATGAGGACGTGGCGCGCTTCGCGGTGCATCGCTTCGAGTTCCGCGGCGTGGACATCAAGACGCGCCAGACGCGCTGGTACCCGAACGGCAATGTCGCGGTGCACGCACTCGGCTACGTGGGCGCGATCAGCGAGCAGGATCTCAAGCGCATCGATCGCTCGGCGTACGCCGGCACCTCACTCATCGGCAAGCTCGGCGTCGAGAGCGCCTTCGAACGCCAGCTGCACGGCGTCAACGGCTCGCGCGAGGTGCTCGTGAACGCGCAGGGGCGCTCGGTCGAGCGCCAGGGTGCCTTCGTGCCCAAGCTCCAGAGCAAGGCGCCGCTCCCGGGCGATGACCTGGTGCTGTCGATCGACCTGAAGATTCAGCGCGTCGCCGAGGCTGCGCTCGCCGGTCATCGCGGCGCGGTGGTGGCACTGGATCCGAACAACGGCGACGTGCTCGCGCTCGTCTCCCTTCCGGGCTTCGATCCGACGCTCTTCGGCCAGGGCATCACCGTCGCCGAGTACCGGGCACTGGCGGACGACATCGACCGGCCGCTCTTCAATCGCGCCCTGCGCGGCACCTATCCGCCGGGCTCGACCGTGAAGCCGGCCATCGCGCTCGCGGCGCTCACCTACCACGCGGTCGACCCAATCGCGCACCGTTTCTGCGCCGGATCCTTCCACCTGCCCGGCAGCTCGTTCATCTACCGCGAATACCACAACGAGCACCACGGTGCGGTCGATCTCGATGACGCCATCGCGCGCTCGTGCGACGTCTACTTCTACGGCCTTGCCAACGAGCTCGGCGTCGACCGCATCTCGAAGTTCCTTGGAAAACTCGGCTTCGGGCAACCGACCGGCATCGACATCAGCGGCGAGAAGGCCGGGATCCTCCCCTCGCGCGAGTGGAAGGAAAAAACCTTCGCACGCCCCGTGGACCGGGTGTGGTTCCCGGGCGAGACGGTGAGCTTCGGCATCGGCCAGGGCTATCTCACCGTGACACCGATCGAGCTCGCGCACTACGCCAGCATCGTCGCGACGCGCGGCAAGATCTGGCGACCGCGGCTCGTGACCGCCTATCGCGATCCCCGCAGTGGCGAGCTGCACCGCATCGCCGCCGTCTCCGATGGCGAGGTGCCCGGTGTCGCCCCCGAGGACTGGCAGCGCGTCGTTCACGGCATGATCGGCGTCACCCAGCGCGGCACCGCCGCCGCCATCGGCCTGCATGCCGCCTACACTTTTGCCGGCAAGACCGGCACCGCGCAGGTGTTCACCGTCGCGCGCACCGAGAAGTACAACGCGAGCAAGATCAACGAGCGGCTGCGCGATCATTCCTGGTTCATCGCCTTTGCGCCTGCGGACGCACCGCGCATCGCGCTCGCGGTGCTGGAGGAGAACGGCGGCGCGGGAGCGAGTGCCGCAGCGCCGATCGCGCGCAAGGTGCTGGACGCCTATCTGCTCGATGCGGACGGCAAGGTGAAGCCCGCCTCATGATCTACGAAGAAATCTCTCAGGGCTCGCGCACCCGTCGAACGCTCAGCGGCGCCGCGCGCGTGCTGCTCGAGCTGCGTATCGATGGTCCGCTCGCGGCGGGGCTCTCGCTGATCGCTCTCTACGGACTCGTGGTGCTCTACAGCGCCTCCGGCCAGAGCCTGCCGACGTTGCTGCGCACCGTCGCACGGCTGCTGCTCGGCACGATCTTCATGTTGCTGCTCGCACGCGTGAACCCCAATTTCCTGCGCCGCTCGACGCCCTGGGTCTATGCCGCAGGTTGCGTGCTGCTGCTCATCGTCGCCGCGATCGGCCACGTCGGCATGGGCGCGCAACGCTGGCTCAATCTCGGCTTATTCCGCTTCCAGCCCTCCGAGCTGATGAAGCTGGCGGTGCCGATGATGTGCGCCTGGTATCTGCACGAGCGCCCCTTGCCACCGGGCTGGGCGGGGCTCGCGGCCATGGGGACGCTGATCCTGGTGCCGGTCGCTCTGGTGGCGGCGCAACCCGATCTCGGCACGGCCGCGCTGATCGCAGTCGCGGGCGCCCTCGTGATCGTGCTCGCGGGGCTGCGCCTGCGCGTCATGCTTGGGCTGCTCACGCTCGCCGCCGCCGCCGCCTGGTTCGGCTGGAGCTTCATGCACGACTACCAGCGCAAGCGCGTGCTCACTTTCCTCAACCCGCAGACCGATCCGCTCGGTGCCGGCTATCACATCATTCAGTCGCAGATCGCCATCGGCTCGGGAGGCGTGTTCGGCAAGGGCTGGATGAATGGCAGTCAGGCACAGCTCGAGTTCCTTCCCGAGCGCTCGACCGATTTCATCTTCGCAGTGATCGGCGAGGAGTTCGGCCTCCTTGGCCTGCTGCTGCTGCTGCTGCTCTACGTGTTCGTCGTCGGGCGGGCCATCTATCTTGCCACGCAGACTCAGGATACCTTCGCGCGGCTCCTCGCCGGCAGTCTCGCCCTCACCTTCTTCGTCTACGTGTTCATCAATGCCGGCATGGTCACCGGGCTCCTACCGGTGGTCGGCGTCCCGCTGCCGCTCGTGAGCTACGGTGGGAGCTCCGTCGTGACGGTGCTGGCGGGCTTCGGTATTCTGATGGCGCTGTACTCACGGCGGAAACTCATCGGATCGTAGTTGAACAGCTGCCGGCTTCCGCTTCTCGCCTTGCTCACTTGTGCGCCGGCCCTCGCGCAGACGGCGAATTCGCCGGCCCTCGCGGCGGGCTTCGACCTGCATCGCCCCGAAATCGTGGCCTTCATCAACGAGGTCACGCAGCGTGACGGTCTCAAGCGCAAGGACGTGCAGCGCCTGCTGAAGGAGGCGCGGCCGCAGCCGAAGATCATCGACATGATGAACCGGCCGATCGAGAAGGTCGCGCCCTGGTGGGAATACCGCGAGCACTTCGTCAATCCCGAGCGCGTGAGCGGTGGCGCCCAGTTCTGGGCCGATCACCGCGAGTCCCTCGAGCACGTGGCCGCGACCTACCAGGTGCCGCCGGAATACGTGGTCGCCATCCTCGGCATCGAGACCCGCTACGGACGCGTCACCGGTCACTACCGCGTGCTCGATGCGCTCGCAACGCTGGCATTCGACTATCCTCCGCGCCACAGCTACTTCGCGGGCGAGCTGGCGCAGTTCCTCGTGCTGGCCAAGGAGTTTCGGCTCGATCCGCTCACCACCACCGGCTCGTACGCGGGCGCCATGGGCGCGCCGCAGTTCATGCCCTCGGCCTACCGCCGCTACGCGGTCGACGCCAGCAACGACCAGCGGCGCGACCTGTGGGGTGATTGGGACGATATCCTCGCGAGCGTCGCCAATTACCTGCGCCAGAACGGCTGGAAGGCCGGCGAGCCGGTGCTCGCCGAGACACGCGTCGACCCCGGGGCGACTTTCCAGCTGGAGCCGCACGGTCTCGAGCCCACCGAGACGGTCGACTCGCTCGGCGCACGCGGGGTGAAGGTCGAGCTCGACGTGCCGTCCGATACGCGGGCGTTGCTGATCCTCGCCGAGCAGCCCGATGGCCCCGCGTACCGTGTCGGCTTTCACAATTTCTACGTGCTCACCCGCTACAACACGAGCGCGCGCTATGCCATGGCGGTGCACGACCTCGCGCAGGCGATCGCGCAGCGGGTGCAGGCCGCGACGGCCGCCGCTGCGCCATGAGAGTCCCCGCGGGCAGCGCGAGTGGCGGCTGGCGCCTCGGCGCTGCGGCGCTTCTCCTGCTCGCACTCACCGCGTGCTCGGTCACCGCGCAGCGGCCGTCATCCCCCGCCCCTCGAGAGCCGCAGCCAGTGGCGCCTGCGCCACCTCCCGCTCCCGATGCGATTCCCGATGCGGTGCCACGCGTCGAACCGCGCAGCGCCCACGGCAATCCGCCCTTCTATAACGTACTCGGCCAGCGCTATTACGTGCTCAGCACCGCCGACGGCTACCTCGAGCGGGGTGTCGCCTCGTGGTACGGCCCAACTTTCCACGGCGGCAACACCTCGAGCGGCGAGCCCTACGACATGTACGCCATGACGGCCGCCCACAAGACGCTGCCGCTGCCGTGCTACGCGCGGGTGACGAATCTGCGCAACGGCCGCAGCGTCGTCGTGCGCATCAACGACCGCGGACCCTTCGTCGCCAACCGCCTCATCGATCTTTCGTACAGGGCGGCCACGAAGCTCGACATGATCCGCGATGGCACGACGCTCGTGGAGGTGCGGGCACTCACCCCGGCGGTGCCCGATGTGCTGACGCGCAGCGCCGCGCAGCCACCGCCGGCACTCTACCTGCAGGCGGGAGCTTTCACCGATCAGCAGAACGCGCAGCGGCTGCTTGCGCGCCTTCAGGCTGCGGGGCTCGACCGTGCGTTCATCGCCCTGCCGCTGCAGAATGGGGCGCACCTCTACCGCGTGCGCTTGGGTCCCGTCGACAGCGTGGCGCAGTTCGATGCACTCACCGCGCGGCTCACCGCGCTCGGCATCCGCGACGCGCGCCTCGCGATCGATTGAGCACTGCGCACGCTCGATCGGGCGTGCGCTTCGGTTAACATCCGCGATTGCCATAACCCAAGGAAATCCGCCCTCGTGATCCGCTCACTGCCCGCCGCATCCGCTCTCGCGCTCATTGCCTCGGTTGCTTACGCCACGGCGCCCGCGCCAGCCCCGGCATCGCTCCCCGCGAGCGCAGCGGCGCCCGCGGCAGCGCCGGTTCCGGCTCCTCCGGCGGTGTCCGCGCGCTCCTGGATCCTCATGGATCATTTCAGCGGCCGCATCCTGGCGCAGGAGCGCCCCGATGAGCGCTCCGAGCCCGCAAGTCTCACCAAGCTCATGACCGCCTACGTGGTGTTCGCGGCGCTCGCCGAGGGAAGGCTCAAGCCCACCGACATGGCCACCATCAGCGAGCATGCGTGGCGCGCCGAGGGCTCGCGCACCTTCGTGCAGGTGGGCACGCGCGTCCCGGTCGATATCCTCATCAAGGGCATGATCGTGCAGTCGGGGAACGATGCGACCATTGCGCTCGCCGAGCAGGTCGGCGGCACCGAGCCGGCCTTCGCACAGATGATGAACGAGTACGCGCGCCGGCTCGGTCTCAACTCGACTCACTACGTCAACAGCGACGGCCTCCCCGCTGCCGAGCACTACACGACGGCACATGATGTCGCGACGCTTGCGAACGCGCTGATCCGCGACTTTCCGCAGTATTACCCACTGTTTTCCCTGCGGGAGTTCATGTGGAACAACATCCGCCAGGGCAACCGCAACGGGCTGCTCGGCAAGGACCCCTCGGTCGATGGCCTGAAGACCGGGCACACCGACAGCGCCGGCTACTGCCTCGCCACTTCCGCGAGCCGCAACGGCATGCGCCTGGTATCGGTGGTGATGGGGGCGCCGAGCGTCAAGGCGCGCGAGGAAGCGAGCGCGGCGCTGCTCGGCTACGGCTACACCTTCTACGAGACCATCCGTCTGAAGAGTGCGCACGAGACGGTGTTGAAACCGCACATCTACAAGGCCGCGAGTGAATTCGCCGCCATCGGCGTGCCGCACGATGTCTATGCGACCGTGGCGCGCGGCCAGGCCGGCACCGTCAAGACACGCGCGCAGCTCAGCCGCGAGCCGCTCGTCGCGCCGCTCACCGCCGGTCAGAATGTGGGCGAGCTCACCGTGGCGGATGGCAGCGGGGATGTGATCGAGCGCGTCCCGCTCGTCGCGCTCAGCGCCGTGCCTCAGGGAGGGTTGTGGACGCGCGCCTGGGACAGTGTCTCGCTGATGTTCCACTGAGGGAGGCAGCGTGGCCGAGCCGCTCCCGCTTTGCTACCTGAACGGCGGGTTTCTGCCGCTGAGTGAGGCGCGCATCTCGCCGCTCGATCGGGGCTTCCTCTACGCCGACGCGGTGTACGAGGTGATGCCGGTGTACGGCGGGCGTCCGTTCCGCTTCGCGGCGCACAGCGAGCGCCTGGCACGGAGTCTCAGCGGGATCGGCATGTCGGATCCGCACACGCGCGATGAATGGCGCGCGATACTCGGCGCGCTGATTGAGCGCAACGGCGGCGGCGACTGTTACCTCTACTGGCAGGTGACACGCGGGGCGCAGCTCGGCCGCACTCACGCGCCGCTGCCGCAGATCCCGCGCACCGTGTTCGCGTTCTGCGCGCCCTGGCCGCAGCCACCGGCTGACCTCGCCGAGAAAGGCGTCAGCTGCGTCACTGCCAGCGATACGCGCTGGGCGCGCTGCGACATCAAGTCCACCGCTCTCCTCGCCAACGTGCTGTTGCGGCAACTGTCGGTGGACGCGGCGGCGGCGGAAACCATCATGCTGCGCGAAGGTGAGCTCACCGAAGCCTCGGCATCGAGCGTGCACGTGGTGCTCGGTGGCGAGGTGCTGATGCCGCCGAACTCGCGGCGCATCCTCCCCGGCACCACCCGCAGTGCGGTCGAGGAGGTCGCGGCACGCGCGGCGATCCCCTGCCGCGTTCAGGCGATCAGCGAGTCACAGCTGCGGGCAGCCGATGAAGTGTGGATCTCGGCCGCGACACGCGAAGTACAGCCAGTGACCGTGCTCGATGGCCATCCGATCGGCAGTGGCCGCCCCGGGGCGTTGTGGCGGCGGGTCTACGAGGAGTTTCAGCGCTACAAGCAGGAACTGGCCGGGACCCCATGGTGAGCTGCTCCACGAGCACGTGAAGCGCATCCCGATTGCGGCGCGCATAACCTGTTTGTCACCGTTCGGTTACCGGAACGACACTGACGTTCTCGCGGCCCCCCGGGTAGCATTCTCCGGATGTCCATCACCCTCGACCAGGTCACCAAGCACTACGGTGGCGTGCCGGTCGTCAACGATGTCTCGCTCGACATCGGTGATGGAGAGTTTTTCGTGCTGCTGGGCCCCAGCGGCAGCGGCAAGAGCACCCTGCTGCGCGCCATAGCGGGGCTTTCGGGGGTCGACCACGGCCGCATCTCGCTCCATGGGCGCGACGTCACGCACGTCGCCGCACGCAAAAGAGGCGTCGGGCTCGTGTTCCAGAACTACGCGCTCTTTCACCACATGACCGTCGCCGACAACATCGAGTTTGCGCTACGCGTGCGCCACATGCGCGCCCGCGCGCGCCGCCAGCGCCGCGCGGAGCTGCTGCGCCTGGTGGCGCTCGAGGGCATGGATAATCGCCTGCCGGCGCAGCTCTCCGGTGGCCAGCAGCAGCGCGTCGCGGTGGCGCGGGCGCTCGCGCACAAGCCCGAGGTGTTGCTGCTCGATGAGCCCTTCGGGGCGCTCGATGCGAAGATCCGTGAAGAGCTCCGCCGCACGATCCGTGAGGTGCAGCGCGAGCTCGGGATCACGACCGTGCTCGTGACGCACGACCAGGAGGAAGCGTTCGCCATGGCGGACCGCATCGGCATCATGAACCAGGGACGGCTGCTGGAAGTAGGCGCGCCTCATGAGCTGTACGCGCGGCCCGCAACCCGTTTCGTAGCGACCTTCCTCGGCGCTGCCAACCTGTTCCTCGCACGCCGCACGCCCGATGGCATCCAGGTGGGTGGCAAGACCATGGGCGGCGGCGCCGAGCGCTCCCCGGGCGCCCCCGAGCACGAGGTGGTCGCGGTCGTGCGCCCCGAGGAGGTGGAGGTCGCCGCGGAACGCGATGCGCTCAGCTCGCGCTATCTCGGCCACGGGGTGATCGATGAGGTCACCTTCACGGGGGCGCTCGAGCGGCTGCGCGTGCGGCTCGATGAGGCGGTGCCCGCGCCGCTGCTCGCTTCCGGCGATAGCGATGGCAGCACGGCGCTACAGGTGACGCGCACGCGGCTTGCACATCGCGGGTTCGAGGTGCGCCGGGGGCAGAGTGTCGCCGTGGGACTGCGCCGCGTACACGTGCTGCCGACGCCGCTCTCGAGCTTCACCGCCTGCGCGCAGAGTGCGCCGCTCGCGGATGCGCTCAGCCACCAGCCGCTGCTCGCGGAGCTCGTGGCGCGCATGAAGACGCGCGTCGCGCTGCGCGTCGAGCCCTCGCTCGGTGTCGGCGATGAGCCGTGCCAGGCACAGGGCGAATTCTTCGGTACCACCGTCATCGCCGCCGAGGGCGACAATGCGCAGCGCGCCGAGTGGCTGCTGCGCCGCGGCGTGAAGGACCTGCTGGTGTTACCTGCGCACGCCGCCCCGCCGCAGCGGGTGCTGATCCACTGGATGGGTGAGGCGGCGCGCAGTGCGACGCTCGCCGTGTCGGCGAGCGTGGTGCGTCACGTGTCGGCGGAAGCCGTCTACGTCGGAATCTTCCCTGGTCGCAGCGACAGCGAGCGTCACTCACACGGCATGCGCGAGCTCCTCGACGCCCGTTCGGAAGCCCAGGCGACGCACGGCCTCGAGATGCGCACGGAGCTGCACTTCGGCGATGTGGCCCAGGAGCTCACGCGCCGCCTGGCGGAGGCGCCGGCGCAGATGCTGATCGTAGGCATCACCGAGCTCAAGAGTTTCGCCGAGTCCTTCCGCGCGCTGCTCGATGGGGGACGCTGGCCGGTGCTGATCGTGCAGCGCGGCGCCGCATGAGCTTCCGCAAGGCGAGTGTCCTGCCCGGCTTTGGGCTGACCTTCGGCTTCACGACTTTCTTCCTCTCCGCCATCGTGCTGCTGCCGCTCGCCGCGCTGGTGCTGTCCGCTGCCTCGATGCACTGGAGCGACTTCGTACGTGTGGTCTCGAGCCCGCGGGCGCTTGGCTCCTATCGCCTCTCTTTCGGCGCCTCGCTGCTCGCCGCGACCATCAACGTGGTGTTCGGCTTCATCATCGCCTGGACGCTCGTGCGCTATGAGTTTCCCGGCCGCAAGATCATCGACGCGCTGATCGACATGCCCTTTGCGCTGCCCACCGCCGTTTCGGGCATCGCACTCACCACGGTGTTCGCGCAAAACGGCTGGATCGGCCGTTATCTCGAGCCGCTCGGCGTGAAGGTCGCTTACACCTGGCTCGGCGTGACGCTCGCGCTCACCCTGATCAGCATGCCCTTCGCGGTGCGCGCCGTGCAGCCGGCGCTGCAGGAAGTGCAGCACGACCTGGAGGAGGCGGCAGAGACGCTCGGCGCGGGCCGCTTGTACATATTCTGGCGCATCATCCTGCCGACGGTGCTGCCCGCGCTTCTCACCGGTTTCACGCTGGCCTTCGCACGCGCGGTCGGCGAGTACGGCTCGGTGATATTCATCGCCGGGAATCTCCCGATGAAGACCGAGATCACCCCGCTCCTCATCGTGATTCACCTGGAGGAATTCGACTACCAGGGTGCGGCGGCACTCGGGGTGGTGATGCTCGCGATCTCCTTCGTCATCCTGCTCGCCATCAACCTGCTGCAGGCGTGGGGACGGCGGCGGCACGTCCGGGCGGCGCACTGATGGCGGTCGCCCTGCCGCACGGCGCGCTCCCCGACGATGCCGGCACCCGTCCGGGCCAGCACACCTGGATGCACGCCATCGTCCGCTGGCTGTGCATCACGATCTCGCTCACTTTCCTCGCCGCGGTGCTGCTCGCGCCGCTCGCGACGGTGTTTGCCATGGCGCTCGCCCGGGGGCTCGCGCCGTACCTGCGCAGCTTCGCCGACCCCGACACCCTCGCCGCGATCCGCCTCACCCTGACGACGGCGCTGGTCGTCGTGCCGCTCAACACCGCGTTCGGGCTCGCGGCGGCGTGGGCGATCGCCAAGTTCGAATTCCGCGGTAAGAGCGTGCTCATCACCCTCATCGACCTGCCGCTCGCGATCTCGCCGGTGATCTCGGGCATGGTGTTCGTGCTGCTGTTCGGGCTGCACGGCTGGTTCGGCGCGTGGCTGCAGGAGCACGACATCTCGATCGTCTTTGCGCTGCCGGGCATCATCCTGGCGACGATGTTCGTGACCTTCCCGTACGTGGCGCGCGAGCTGATTCCGCTCATGCAACAGCTCGGCAACGACGAGGAGGAAGCGGCCATCACGCTCGGCGCCGGCGGCTGGATGACCTTCTTCCGCGTGACATTGCCGAAGGTGCGCTGGGGGCTGGTGTATGGCATGGTGTTGTGCAACGCGCGCGCCATGGGCGAATTCGGGGCAGTGTCGGTCGTGTCCGGACACATCCGCGGACTCACCAACACCATGCCTCTGCACATCGAGATCCTCTACAACGAATACAACTTCGTCGGCGCCTTCGCCGTCGCCTCACTCCTCACGCTGCTCGCGGTGTTGACGCTGGTGGTCAAGACGCTGGTCGAGCGCACCGGCTACCGCAGGCGATGAAAGCCTTGCTCGAGCGTCTGCGGCGCCTGTGGCATTCGCGCTGGCCGGACCCCGCCCGGACCAGCCTCACCTGGTGGCTGGCGGCGATCCATCTCGCGCTCGTGCTGCTGGTGGCGGGGGGTATCACCTGGTCCGCGAGCCGCATGCTGCGTGAGCTCGCCGATGCGCAGGGCAAGGCGCGCGTGCAGCTCGCGGCCACCAGTGCGCGTGAGGAGCTGCGGCGCATGGGCGAGGATGCCCATGCCGCAGCACAGGCGCTCGCCGAGCGGCCTGCGCTGCAGCGCCTGCTGGCGGAAGGCAGGAGCGAGGCGCTCTCACCGCTCCTGCGCCGGGCCTGCGAGGCGGCGGGTGTGGACGCCTGCGCGGTGCTCTCCGGAAAAACGGTCATCGCGCTGTCGGGCCCGGCGCTCGACTGGCAACAGGTGGTGACCGCGGGCAGCGAGCAGGGGGCGACGTTCATGGCGCTGCCCTCGACCGAGCACGTGCCGCTGCTCGGCGCGCACGCCGCACTCGGGGATCAGGGCTACACGCTGTACGTCGTGCGGCGGCTGGATGCGGCGCTGGCGCAGACCATCAGCGCCCGCGTCTCTGCGAACGTTCGTTTCATCGACTACCGCGCCTATCTCAATGCCCCGGTGGGTCCGTTCACGCCGCTCTACGCAGCCGCGCTCGCCGACGGACACTCGGCGGTGCAGCGCATCGAATCGCAGGACAGCTATGCGGCTGCCGTGCCGGTGTTCGCCGCGAGCGGCGAGGCGATCGCCCTGATCGAGGCGCGGCTGCCGACGAGCGCGGTCGACACCCCCGCTCGTCACTTCCTGCACCGGCTGCTGGCCGCAGCGCTCTTTCTGGCTGCACTCGCGGTGCTGGCCTCCGTAGTCCTGGGGGGCCTGGTGGCCGGCCCGGTGCGGGCGCTGACCGCAGCGGCGACGCGCCTCGGGAGCGGTGACTTCTCTGCCTCCATACCGGTAGGCGGTGCCGCCGAAGTGGGCGCGCTCGCGCGTACCATGGAGGACATGCGCCGCAACCTGATCGAGCTCACGAGCACCCTGCGCCGGCGCGAGGCGGAGGCGCGCGCGGTGCTCGGCGGCATCGTCGAGGGCGTGTACGCGGTCGACACGAACCGCGTCATCCGCTACCTCAATCCCCAGGCCGAGCGGCTGCTCGGTGTCTCCTCGGAGGAGGCGGTCGGGCGCTTCTGCGGCGATGTGCTCAAGCCGCGTGAGGAGAACGGGCGCCGGCCTTGCGAGCTGCGCTGTCCGATCGTGCACGCACGCAGCGCCGAAAGCGCCAAGGCGGTCGAACAGCTCACCGCCCGGCCCGGCGATCCGCGCACCACGGTGATCACGAGCAGCGCGCCTGCAGATGGGCTGCAGGTGCAGGTGATCCGCGATGAGACCGAGCTCGAAGCCGTGCGCCGCGCGCGCGACTCGGTGCTCGCCAACATCTCGCACGAGTTCCGTACGCCGCTCGCCGCGCAGCTCGCCTCCATCGAGCTGCTGCTCACCGGCCTCGAGCAGATGCCGCGCGAGCAGCTGCGCGGGCTCATCACCTCGCTCGAGCGCAGCACGCTGCGCCTCACGCAGCTCATCGACAATCTGCTCGAGAGCGTGCGCATCGAGTCCGGCCAGCTCGCCATCCGCCAGCAGAGCGTGGCCCTCGCCGAGGTGGTCGAAGATGCACGCGCGCTGGTCGGCTCGCTCCTGGCGCAGCGCCGGCAGACGCTCGATGTCAGCCTGCCCGATGAGTTGCCATCGGTGAGCGGCGATAAGACCCGCCTCACGCAGGTGTTCGTCAACCTGCTCGCCAACGCCAACAAGTTCGCCCCGGAGGACAGCGTGGTGCGCATCGGCGCCGAGGCGCAGGCCGGGCAAGTGCACGCATGGGTGGAGGATGAGGGGGCAGGCCCCGTCGCGGTCGATGACGCTCAGCTCTTTGCGCGCTTTCTCCGTGGCGGCACCG
>Ga0210408_10002610_pt1 | contig 17386 bp, 16 predicted proteins | sample IncBWH4MmetaG_FD_155471 | JGI IMG/M metagenome (GOLD analysis project Ga0210408, IMG submission 155471) | Forest soil microbial communities from Barre Woods Harvard Forest LTER site, Petersham, Massachusetts, United States - Inc-BW-H-4-M | ecosystem: Environmental > Terrestrial > Soil >...
ATGGCGGATCGGCTGTTTTTTCTGTCGGACCGGCCGGCGCGTATCATCCTGGAGGAGGCGTTGCCGCAGCCGCGAGGTGCGCGCAGCCAAGACGTTGTTGCGGCGATTTGTGATGAAATGCGCGCGTTGCTGGCTCGGGCAGCGATCGACGCCGGAGCGCCCTAATTTTTCGACGTCATACCAGCCGGGTCTCGATCGCGAAGCGCACGAGTTCGGAAGCCGAGCGCAGGCCGAGCTTTTGGCGAATGATGGACGAGGTGTTGGCAATCGTCTTGTAGGAGGAATGGACCAGCCACGCGATCTCGGAAAGACTTTTGCCGGTGCTGAGCAGGCGCAATATCTCGATCTCGCGTGAGGTCAGTTTCGACAGTGGGCTCTGGGCGAAGGCCGGCCCAGCGAAGGCAACGCTTCGCGCCATTGCCGCAGGCAAATAAACGCCGCCGTTTCCGATTTCCCGGATCGCCTCGACGAGGTCGCACGGATCTCCGGACTTCGAGACGTAACCCTTCGCACCGATCTCGATCGCGCGGGCGGCGAATACCGGATCGTCATTCATGCTGAACATGATGATGCGCGCGGACGGGGCGCGCGCAAGAATACGCCGCGCCAGCTCAAATCCGGAGACGGTCGGCAGATTGATGTCGAGAACGCAGACATCGGGCTGTTCGGCGACAAACACCTGCTCGCCACTTTCGGCATCCGAGGCTTCCAGTATCACGATATCGCTGTCATCAGCGAATAGCGCACGGCAACCCGAAGCCACGATGGGATGATCGTCAACGATCAGAACACGCATCGGCGTTGCCCCAAATCCCAGCTCGACGTCGGTTGTTGCATCGCATCAGACGACCGACCGACACCAACATCCGCGCCCTCGCGCCGGATTGTGCATCTCGGGCGCAAGTGCTGTACGGTTCAATTAGATAGCCGCCCTTTTTGCCTGTCAACGCTCCCTGTGAGCAGGAACTTGCGCAGGCCCGCTGATATGGACGAGTGCTATGTGGCAGAAACTCTCTTTGCGCGCCCGGCTCAACGTGCTCCTGGCGCTCATTCTCACGCTTGGCCTGGTCGTCAACATCGCGCGGCTCGTGCAGGAGGCGAGGCCTCGGGTTCAGGCCGAAGATCAGAGCGTCATACGACTGGCCCGCGAATTTATCGGGACCCTGGTCGTGAGCCTGAACGAAACACCGGACCCCGACGCAAGGCTGAGCCGGATTATTCAGGACCTTAACCAGTTGCGTCACGTCAGCATTACGCGACAGGACGGTGCGGTGGAGGTTAAATCCGCGACGGCTGATGGTCCCAGCGACGGCAGCGAGCCATCTTCGGTCCCCGCCTGGTTCGTTGCGCTCGTCCATCCGGAAAAGACTGCGGTGGATGTTCCGATCTCCATTCACGGCAAATCGGAATCGCTCGTCATCACCTCACATCCGAACGACGAGATGAACGAGATCTGGGACGGGATCGTGACCCAGCTTGAGGTCGGTTCTGCGATCGCGGCTGCGCTTTTCCTGATCACGATGATGGTGGTTAGCCGGGCCCTCGCACCGATCCAATCGCTTTCGCAAACGATGAAGGATATTTCGGCCGGCCGCTATGACACGCGCGTGAAGCCGGGAGGTTCGCCGGAATTGGCCGCGATCTGCACCAAGCTGAACCAACTTGCGGCAACTCTGGGTGATGCCGTTGAAGAGAGGCGGCAGCTGGCGGAACGCGCCGTCTCGCTGCAGGATGCCGAGCGCAAGGAGATTGCCCGGGAGCTGCACGATGAATTTGGGCCGTATCTTTTTGCGCTGCGCGCGCATGTCAGCTCGCTGATGCGGGTTGCGGACATCCGCGAGCCAGATATAGGCGTGATGCGAAAGCATGGCGACGCCATCCTGGAACAGGTTAATGCCTTGCAGCAGTTCAACCGGCGGGTCCTTGAACGGCTGCGGCCGATTGGGCTTGCGGAGCTGGGTCTTCGCGATGCGATCGGCGCCCTGGTGGGACTGTGGCGGGAGTCCCATCCGGGGGTGATGATCGAGACGGCGATTTCGCAGTCGCTCGGCGAGACCGGAGAGACGGCCGACTTGACGATCTACCGCACCGTTCAGGAGGCGCTGACCAACGTCTTCCGCCACGCAAGCGCAACTTCGGTCAATGTAACGATCGAACCTGCGGCGCAGCTTGCGAGCCTAGGCCGCGGCTGCGCCCTTGTCCGTGTGCGGGACAATGGCAGCGGACTGAAGCCGGATACCAGATTGGGCCTCGGCCTCACCGGCATGCGCGAGCGGATTGCGGCATTGGGCGGCACATTGACCGTCGGTTCCAGCGATGGGGGTGTGGTTGTGGAGGCGCTCGTCCCCATCGGCCAGCGCTCCTAGTCCGGTTCGGGAATTCTTCCCGGAGAATCTCGGGAAGAACAGGTCGCCAGGCCGCGGACCTTTTGCCGCTGGCCGAGCTTCCCCGACGCATCGATAATGTCTCGCGCCCAACCGGCGGAAAGGTAAACAGCCGGGGCGAAACGGGACGAGACGATGAGTTTCCGATATCTGCTGATTGTATCGATATCGCTGTGCCCGTTTGCCTGCAATGGATCTGCTTACGCCCAAGAGGCGCCCGGCGCCGTTCAGGCCTTGCCGCCGATCGTGGTGACCGGAACGAAGCCGAGCGTCAAACGTGGCCGCAACGAGAATGCGACGCGCATCTCTCGGGCCTTGCCGAAACTCGTGGTGTATCCGACGACGCCGTTACCCGGCGCCGGCCTCGATCCCGACAAGGCGCCGGCCAGCGTCTACCCTGTTGATGCCGCCCAGATCAGGCAAGCCGGATCGTTGAACATCAGCGATGCCCTTGTGAAATATGTGCCGGGCATCATCGTCAACGAGGTCGCGGGCAACCCGTTTCAACCGAACGTGCAATTCCGCGGATTTGTCGCATCCCCTGTGTCCGGCACGCCGCAAGGACTTGCGGTGTACCAGAACGGCGTCCGCATCAACGAAGCGTTCGGCGACACCGTCAACTGGGACCTGATCCCGACCTCCGCGATCAAATCGGTCACGGTCGTGACCAACAACCCCGCGTTCGGCTTGAACGCGCTCGGTGGCGCGGTCAACGTGCAGATGAAGGATGGTTTTGGCTATCACGGCGCCGAGATCGATACGATGGGCGGCTCGTTCGGGCGCATCCAAAGCTCGGCGCAATGGGGCAAACAGGTCGACAATGTTGCCGTCTACGGCGCGCTTGAAGGACTGCACGACAACGGCTTTCGCAATTTTTCGGCGTCGGACGTTCGGCGCTTTTACGGCGACATCGGCTACCGGAACGATACCAGCGAATTTCATGTCAACATGGGCGCGGCGGATAACAAGTTCGGCGCGACCGCGACGGCACCGATCGAGTTGCTCCAGCAATATTGGGGCGCGACCTACACCTCGCCGCAAATCACGGGAAACCGTGCCGGCTATGTCAATCTAACGGGAAAAGTCGAGGCCACGCCGAGCTGGACCATCGAAGGTGTCGCTCATGTCCGGGTGTTCGACCAGAAGATGCTGGATGCCAATCCGACCGGAGCTCAACCCTGCGCCGCCGACCCGGCGCTGCTTTGCTTCCGCGACGGCTTCTCGCCGGCCAATGGCTTGAATGGGACCCAGCTTGCCGATCCCTTCGATCCCGGAGCCGTGCTCGGCGAACTCGATCGGACGACGACGCATTCGACCACGACCGGTGTATCCTTGCAGGCTACCAATACCGATCAATTGTTCGGCCACAACAATCGCTTTGCGGTCGGAACCAGTTTCGATTCAAGCGTGACGCGCTTTTCGGCCAGTGCCGAATTGGGCACGATCGGTCCACAATTCGTCGTCGCCGGCTCAGGAATATTTCTCGGCCAATCCGGCAATCCGGTTTCGATCGGCCCGGTCGCGCTTCGCACCACCAATCAGTATAGTGGGCTTTATGCGCTCGACACGTTCGACGTCACAAGCGCGTTCGCAGTCACCGGCGGCGGCCGCTTCAATGTCGCCAATATCAGTCTGCAGGATCAGATCGGGACCGCGTTGAACGGCAAGGACACCTATACGCGTTTCAACCCGATCATCGGCGGCACGTACAAGATCACCTCCGAGCTCACGGCCTACGCCGGCTATTCCGAAGCCAACCGCGCGCCAACCCCGCTGGAGCTCGGCTGTGCCGATCCCGCGCATCCCTGCATCATAGCCGCATTCCTGGTCTCCGATCCGCCGCTGAAACAGGTGGTATCCCGCACGATCGAAACCGGCCTGCGTGGCGCCAGAGAGATGAATATCGGCACGCTCGGATGGAAGCTCGGCGTCTACCGCTCCGACAATACCGACGACATTCTCGCAATTCCCAGTCCGCTGCTGCAGGGATTCGGCTATTTCCAGAACGTCGGCTCGACCCGCCGCCAGGGCATCGAAGCCGAGCTCAATCTGAAGTCGGCGACGCTGCAACTCTACGCCAGCTACGCGCTGGTCGATGCGCGTTTCCTTGACGCGCTGCAGGTCGGCTCCAACAGTCCGTTTGCCGACAGCAACGGCAACGTCCAGATCCTGCCGGGCAATCGAATTCCCGCCATCCCTCGAAACCGGATCAAGGCCGGCATCGATTATGCCATCACCGAGGCGTTCAAGGTCGGAGGCGATGTGCTCTATGTCAGCGATCAATATTTCGTCGGCGACGAATCCAATCAGGCACCGAGGCTGCCGTCCTATGCCGTCTTCAACCTGCATGCGTCCTATCAGATCGACAAGACGATTCAGCTTTACGCGCGCGCCGACAACATTTTTGACAATCGCTATGCAACCTATGGGACCTTCTTCGATACCGCCGCCGTTCCCAATTTCGCCAATGGCGGCGCGCCTTTTACGGATCCGCGTTCACTTAGTCCGGCACGGCCGCGCGCCTTTTATGCGGGCCTGAGGGCTACTTTCTGATTTCAACCCGCCCCACCGTTGCGGCGAGCCAGAAAGCCGCGGGCCGGATCGTAAGCCAAAATCGCGCCGAACAGGAACGCGGCGGTGCAGCCGAGGACGACGGTGAGTGAGATCCAGTTCACCTGTCCATAGAGCGCAAAGCGAATGAGCTCGGTTGCATGTGTGAAGGGGTTGAGTTCGCAGACATAGTAGAGCAGGGGGCTCGACTCCTTGACCCGCCATAACGGGTAGAGCGCCGAAGACGCAAAGAACATCGGAAAGATGACGAAGTTCATCACGCCGGCGAAATTCTCAAGCTGCTTGATCAAGGACGAGATCAGCATTCCCAATGCCCCCAGCATGAATCCGCTGAGCAGCAGCGCCGGCAACAACGCCAGATAGCCGATCGCGGGCGCCTCGATCTCCCAGAACCAGGCGATCAGCAGGAAGACATAGGCTTGCAGCACGGACACCAGCGTGCCTGCCAGGAGTTTCGATGTCAGCAGCCACCAGCGCGGGAAGGGGCTTACGAGCAGCGTGCGCATTCCCCCGGTTTCCCGGTCATAGACCATCGTCAGCGAAGATTGCATGCCGTTGAAAAGCTGTATCATCGCGACCAATCCGGGCGCGATATAGACCTCGTAAAGCACATAGGTCTCGTATGGCGGGATGATCGAGACGCCGAGTACCTGGCGAAATCCGGCGGCGAAAATGAAAAGCCATACCAGCGGGCGCACCAGCGCCGAGACGAAGCGTTCGCGCTGATGGATGAAGCGTAACGCTTCACGCCAGACGATGCCCCTGAGGCAGATAAGATACTGCGCGAGCGAAAAGCCCTCCCGCCCAGTGGTTTCGCCGATGGTTGTCATCCGGCCGCTTCCAGTTCGCTCTGGTCGGCGACCCCCGTCAGCCGGTTGAACGCGTCGCGCAGATCGACGCTTGCGGATTTGCCGATGACGTCGCCGATTGTGCCATGCGCAAGCACGCTGCCCTTGTGAAGGACCACGACGTCGTCGCCCGCGCCGGCTTCGTCGATGAGATGGGTCGCCCAGAGCACGCCGATGCCTTCCACTTCCGACAGCCGGCGAACGTGATTGAGAATGTCCGCGCGCGCCTTGATGTCGAGACCGACGGTGGGCTCGTCCAGCAGAAGCAGGCGGGGCCGGTGCAGCAACGCGCGGGCGATCTCGATCCGCCGCATCTGCCCGATCGAGAGATTGCCGACGCGATCCGTGCTGCGATCGGCCATCGCCACGCGGTCCAGAACCTGCGCGATGAGTTCGCCCGCCCGCTTGCTGGCGATGCCGTGCAGCGCGGCGTGATACAACAGGTTCTGCCGCACCGAAATGTCGATATCGAGCGCGCGGGACTGGAAAACCACACCGAGCTTGCTCAAGGCCGCACCAGGCTCCCTCGCAACGTCGTGGCCGAAAATGCGGATTTGCCCCGATCTGATCGCATAGAGACGCGTGATGAGCGAAAACAGCGTCGATTTCCCGGCCCCGTTCAATCCCAACAGCACGGTAAACGACGACTGCCGGACGGCCAGACTGACATCTTTCAACGCAACCCGTGTGCCATACCGGTGGCTGACGCAATCGATCTCAAGCGCCAAAGTTTGAGCAAGTTCGGATGGCGTCATGACAATTCCAGAAAGAAGACGCGCGGACTCTCATGCTCGATATTGGCCGTTTAACCCACCGCCTTTCGTGCGGCAAGGTTCCTGACAAATACGGGTCACGCGTTACGCTACGACGAAAAGCTGGCTTCATGGCAACATGCGTTTGGCAGGCCTCAGCTTGACCTCGATTGTTGATCCTGACAGAGTTCGCCGACTAACGCTGCGTTCGCCAGCAACAAATAGCCAAATCACGGATGGGCCGGTGGCAAATCTCCGAGTTTACGTTTTCGCTGCCGTGGCGTTGCTGGGTTCGGCCCGGGCTGCAAGCGCTCAGGATGCGAGTCTCGGTGAGAAGGTGTTTCTCAAGTGCAAGGCCTGCCACCAGATCGGGGAGGGCGCCAAGGACGCTGTCGGACCGGTACTAAACGGCGTCGTCGGGCGCAAGGCTGGGACCTATCCGGACTATTCCTACAGCGATGCGAACAAGAATTCAGGCCTTACCTGGGATGAGGCGACGCTGACGGAATATCTCAAGAATCCGCGCGCCAAGGTTCCCGGCACCAAGATGATCTTCCCCGGTTTGCCGAAGGATGAGGACATCAGCAATGTCATCGCCTATCTCAAGCAGTTTGGGCCCGACGGCAAGAAGTCCTGAAGCGCGCCGCTTTGGCGCGATCGGCGCGGTTCAGGGCTTCGCTGCCCGCGCTCGACGGGGCAACGAAGGGCGTTGACGATGGCCCGCCTGCGCACCGTGTTTCCGAGCGCTGTCTTGGCGATCGCGCTTGTCGTTGCGGCCCATGATGCAAGAGCTGAGGATTTGAACGACTACCCGACCTCGGCACGCGCAGACTATGTCTTCGGCTGTATGAAGGCCAACGGTGAAACTCAGGAAATTTTACAAAAATGTTCCTGCTCGATCGACGTGATCGCATCGATCATTCCTTACGATGGTTACGTGACGGCCGAGACGATTCTCTCGATGTCCCAGGTCACGGGGCCGGTCGGTTCTGAATTTCGGTCGACCGAACAAGCAAAGCTTGCGTTGCAGGAATTCCGGCGGGCGCAAGCGGAAGCCGAAATACGCTGTTTCTGACGCGACCCTTCGGGCCGGTGTCACCATAGCTTCGACGCCGCTATAGCAACGATTTCTCGACCGCCCATTCATCCTTGAAAAGATGCTTGCTCGTGTCGAGCGCTTCAGCATGAAAATCGGCGGCGCCGTTGGACTTGTAGTTGAAGCGTATATTCGGATCTTCCGAGATTGCGATCCCGCCATTCATCGTCATGACGAGATCGTCGCCCTGCCAGATCTTTAGGTTCTCGATAAAGAACGGCGGGATGTAGAGCCGCGTCATCTGATCCATCTGCAGCCCGGAGTTCTGCGGGTGGCGCATCATGAACTGGGCTTCGGGCTGTCCGCCGGGGTCGACCCGGAAGGTCCGGAACTTCATCTGCCCGAGAAGCGACTTGGTCGCGTCGGCGTTGGACGCCGCCGGCGCAGAGCACCCGCCCGATGCCTTCACGAAAGCCTTGACGCCATAGAGCTTGCCGTCGCTGAGCTCGGCAACAAGGCGAACGTAGGAATAGTTGTTGACCCGGACCCGGGCGGAAATCGATGTCACGCCCGAGTGGGGCCCGATCGTGAACGTTCCGGCAACCGGCGCCGGATTCTCGTCAATGACGAGGGTCAGCGATTGCAGCGTGCGCTTGTCGTCGTCGGTGAAATTGACGCGCATCCCGATCGGCACCAGGGCGGAGTCCTCTGCCCGCCGCGGCGCGTCGAGCATCACGAGGCCCGAGCCATCAAGAATGGGGCGGTCCTTGAAAATATCGCCCTTGATGCTGTTCCAGGTTTCTTCGGAAGGCTGATCCGTGCCGACAGCGGCGTTCTGCGCAAATGCGGGTGGGACGACCGCCAAATGCAACGCCGCAATCAGGACGGGGACGATCAGGACGGGGATCGTCACTCTGGAAAAAATCGACATGGTCGAATTCCTTTCCACGCCCAAACAGCCGCAAAAAACTATATGAAAAACGCGCAAGCGGCAAGCTGCAGCGCGGTCCGGTCATTCCCATTCAAGTTCGCTAAATGTCGTGATGACGTTGCGCGAACAATATTCGTCGAATAATTTCCACCGCGCTTGCTCGCTTCTGCCAGCCTCCTTTGCCGCCTTGGTGAGCGGTATTCCGCGGGCAATCAGGCCGCGCACCTCGCCGGCGAGGTTCTCGAGGTAGCGACGCTCGCCTTCGACGGCGCCGCGCCAATCGCCGACGATCGGGCCGTGCCCGGGAACGGCGCGCTCGGCCGGAATGCGCTGCAACATCTCGAGGTCGGCAAGAAAGCCGCGAATGCTGCCATCGATCACCGGAACATGCTCGACGAACAACAGATCGCCGGTAAACAGCGTCGAAGTTGCATGATCGAAAACCGTCAGGTCGCCGTCGGTATGGGCCGGCGGCCAGGCCTTCAAAGTCAACAGGCGTCCGCCGAGGTCGATCTGTATTTCGCCATCGACGAGCAGCGTTGGCAGCACAATCTTCACATCGTCGATGAGCTCATCGCCGAGGACGGTGCGAAACGCCTTGAGATAATATTCGCCGCGTGCCGCTAGCGCCCGCGGCAAGTTCCGGTGTCCGACAAAGATCGTCTCGTTCTGCGCGAAAGCCGCGTTACCGAAGATGTGATCGGGATGAACATGCGTGTTGATGACATAGCGGATCGGCTTCGGCGTTACCGCGCGAAGGGCGGCAAGGAAACGCGCACCTTCGCGCGTGCTGCCGCCGGTGTCGATCACGGCGACGGCGTCATTGCCGACAATAAAACCGACATTGGCGGTGTCGCCCTGATTGGCCGCACTCATCATGTCGATATTGCCGACGTGAACGTAGACGCCGGGCGCGACCTGAGAGATTGGCAGCGGCGCGGTCGCTTCTTGCTGTTGCGCATGGCCGTCGTGCAGAACTAGCGCGAAGAAAGACGTCCCAAGGATGATGCCCACGAAGCGCAACACCCATCCGTCGCGCCCGTTTGAGTGGGCACGCCAAACTCTCGCGCAAAACGACGGGCTTCGGCAGATCGCCAATCTGTTGCCCATCACAATTCCCTTCGAGCTTTGAGGTTCCCGCTTGCTCAGAATCGTTTCGCTCGTATTGCAGCGCAAGAAATGCACATCGCAAGAGACGGTCGGTTCGAACATCGATCCGCCACAAATCATAACTTGCTTATGATTGAGGATTTACCTAAAATTTTTTCTGCTTCAGTCTTCATAAGCGACGGTGAATAGGGAGCCCGTTTGCTCGAAGACTCCAGCGGGCACTGTTCGCTGCGCTCCAAATTCACGCGTTGTGATTGGCTTCACGGGCTGTGACACGGTGCCGAAAGAATTCATCCAAAGAGGGCGAACGACGTCCCGTGGAGAAGTGCGTCCAAGGAGCGTCCGCTACCCTCTAGGCCAAAAACCCCGGGAGGAAGCGAATGAACAAATTTCTGATCGTGACGACTTCGATCTTCGGCCTGTTGGTCCTTCAGGGCTTCCCCGCGCGCGCGGATGAAGACCTGGACAAGCGGGCCCAGGATCCAAAGCAATGGGTTATGCAGCAAGGGGACAACGCCAACACGCGGTACTCCAAGCTCAATCAAATCAACGCAACGAACGCCGGCAAGCTGCAGGTAGCGTGGACATTCTCGACCGGCGTGTTGCGCGGCCACGAGGGCGGCCCGCTGGTCGTTGGCGACGTGATGTACGTGCATGCACCGTTTCCAAATACGGTCTTTGCGCTGGACTTGAACAACGACGGCAAGATCCTCTGGCAATATGAACCGAGACAGGATCCGAACGTCATCCCGATTATGTGCTGCGACACCGTCAATCGCGGCGTCGCCTACGGCGACGGCAAGATATTCCTGCATCAGGCCGACACCACTCTTGTCGCGCTGGACGCCAAGACCGGAAAGGTCGTCTGGTCCGTCATGGACGGCGAGGCCGGCAAGGGCCAGTCCGGCACGGACGCCCCATTCGTGTTCAAGGACAAGGTGCTCGTTGGCGTTTCGGGCGGCGAATTTGGCGTCCGCGGCTGGGTAAGCGCTTACAACATCAAGGACGGCAAGCTTGTTTGGCGCGGCTTTTCGGAGGGGCCGGACTCCGACACGCTGATCGATCCCGCCAAAACGACGGCGCTCGGCAAACCCGTTGGTCCGAATTCATCGATCTCGACCTGGCAAGGCGACCAGTGGAAGATCGGCGGCGGCGCCACGTGGGGCTGGTATTCCTACGATCCCCAGTTGAATCTGGTTTACTACGGTTCGGGCAATCCCTCGACCTGGAATCCGGTGCAACGCCCCGGCGACAACAGGTGGTCGATGTCGATATTTGCGCGCGATCTGGACACCGGCGCGGTCAAATGGATCTACCAGATGACGCCGCACGATGAGTGGGATTTCGACGGCGTCAATGAGATGATCCTTACCGATCAGACCATTGGTGGCACCCCGAGGAAGCTGCTGACGCATTTCGATCGTAACGGCTTCGGCTACACGCTCGATCGGGCGACCGGCGAATTGCTGGTGGCAGAAAAGTTCGATCCGGTCGTGAACTGGGCGACCAAGGTCGACATGGACAAGTCATCGAAGACCTATGGCCGGCCGCTGGTGGTCGACGCGTATTCGACCCAGCACAACGGTGAAGACACCAACTCGAAGGGTATCTGTCCGGCTGCGCTCGGCACCAAGGACGAGCAACCGGCCGCCTACAGCCCCGACACCCAGTTGTTCTATGTTCCGACCAACCATGTCTGCATGGACTATGAGCCTTACAAGGTGTCGTACACAGCAGGCCAGGCCTATGTCGGTGCCGCAGTCGCGATGTTTCCGCCCAAGGGTGATACCAACATGGGCAACTTCATCGCCTGGGATGGCAAGACCGGTAAGATCGTTTGGTCCAACAAGGAGCTGTTCTCGGCCTGGGGCGGTGCATTGGCAACGGCCGGCGGCGTCGTCTTCTACGGCACGCTGGAAGGCTATCTGAAGGCAGTAGACGCCAAGACGGGGAAAGAACTTTACAAGTTCAAGACCCCGTCCGGCATCATCGGCAACGTCATGACCTACGAGCACGGTGGCAAGCAATACGTTGCCGTGCTTTCCGGCGTCGGCGGTTGGGCGGGCATCGGCCTGGCGGCCGGTCTGCTTCAGCCTGAAAACGCCGCCGCTTGGCATGGCGCTGTTGACCAGGGCAAGTTGCCAACCAAAGACAAGACGGTCGATACGGCGGGTCTTGGAGCCGTCGGTGGCTATGCGGGTTTGGCGCAGTACACGTCGCTGGGAGGAACGTTGACGGTATTTGCGTTACCGAACCAGTAAGCGTGGCACCAAGGTAACGAAGGATCGGCGCGCGGCGGAACGGCCGCGCGCCGACGTTGTTTCAACGCCGTATCGGGATGGCTGACGTGCATACCAATGAGTGGAAATTCGTGCTCGTCGTTTTGGCGAGTGCCCTTGCTTGCGGAACTGCGTGCGCCGACGGACCTAGCGATCCGGCGGTCGCTTCATCGGACAACGGCAAGTATGCGGACAAAGACGGCAATCCGACTTACAAGGTAAGTCCGGACGGGGTCGTCGACTGGTACACCTACTCCGGGTTTCGCCGCTATCATTCGGACTGCCATGTGTGCCACGGCCCCAATGGCGAAGGATCAAGCTACGCGCCGGCGTTGGCCAATTCGTTGAAGACGCTCAGCTACACCGACTTCAACAGCATCGTGACCAACGGCCGCAAAAACGTCGACGCCGCCAACGACAAGGTCATGCCGGCGTTCGCCACAAACGTGAATGTCATGTGCTTTCTCGACGACATCTACGTCTACCTGCGGGCCCGCGCCAACGACGCCATTCCGGGCGGCCGCCCGCCCCGTCATGAAGACAAACCGGAGGCAGCCAAGCAGGTCGAGACCAGTTGCACGGGCATCAAATGACCTTGAGGCGCACCCAAAAGCCGGCGGCGAGGCCGGCCCAGGTCTTAAGGTGGCGGACGATTGCGTCCTTGGCCGGGGTTCTGGTGTGCGGGGTGGTGGCATTGCGGCCGCCTGAAGTCCATGCTCAGGGAACCAATTCCGGTTCACTCGAACTCGTCGATCCCAACGTGTTTCGCGCCTGCGGCGATCCGCGCAACATGCCGTTCTCCAACGACAAGGGCGAGGGCTTTGAAAACAAGCTCGCCGAGTTGTTTGCCGCCAAGCTCGGCAAGAAGCTGAACTACACTTACTTTCCGCAGGCAACCGGCTTTGTCCGGATGACGTTGGGCTCCTACCGTTGCGACGTGATCATCGGATTCCCCCAAGGCGACGATCAAGCCCAGGTGACGATCCCGTACTACCGCACCACCTATGCGCTGGTAACCAAGCGCGGCAGCGGTCTTGAGGATGTCGTCACGATCGACGACCCCAGGCTGAAGGACAAGCGTATCGGGGTTGTCGCACGGACGCCGCCCAGCACGAACATGGCGATGAACGGCCTTTTGGCGCGCGCCAAGTCCTACCCGCTGTTCGTCGACACCCGCTCCGATTCCTCGGCCCAGGCCATGATGGACGATCTCGCCCGGGGCGACATCGATTGCGGCATATTATGGGGGCCGATGGCGGGCTATTATGCGGGGAAGGCCAATCCACCCCTGGTGGTGGTGCCGCTGGTCAAGGAAAAGGTCGGCCCGCAAATGACCTTTCGCATCGGCATGGGCGTGCGTCCGTCGGACCAGGAGTGGAAGCGTACGCTCAGCCGGCTGATCAAGGAAAACCAGGCCGAGATCAACAAGCTATTGATCAGCTACAACGTTCCAATCCTTGACGAGTCCGACATGCCGATCACCGCCGAGACGCTGTCCAAACAGCCATGATCAGGGCCGTCGTTTGCTTCGCGTTGGCAGCGATCTCGTTGGCCGCGCAGGCTCGCGCGGCAGAAATATCCGAGCCGGAAGGCTATCGCCTCGAGGATTATCGCGCGCCGACGCCCGCCACCCTGCGCGGCGCCAAGGTCATCCACACGGGAGAGGCGGAGCGGATCTGGCGCAGCCGATCGGGATCCTTTGTCGACGTAATGCCGCGGCCTCCGCGGCCGCGGAATCTACCGGAGGGAACCGTTTGGCGCGACAAGCCGCGTTCCAACATCCCAGACAGCATCTGGCTGCCCGATACCGGTTATGGCGAACTCGCGCCCGGCATGGCCGATTATTTCGTAAAGGGTCTGGAGAAAGCGACCCATGGCGATCACGCTAGACTGCTGGTCGTCTATTGCGTGGCCGATTGCTGGATGTCCTGGAATGCCGCCAAGCGTGCACTCGCGCTCGGCTACCCGAATGTCGCGTGGTATCCGGAAGGGACCGACGGCTGGCAGGGTACCCTCCTGCCGCTGAAAGATGCGACGCCGGAACTGCGGCCGGACGACTAAGAGATCCGCCAGGCCGACGCGGTTTTGGCTCCCAACCAAAAATATCGAAAACAACCCCATGCAAGGTAGCAGGCAGTCGCCGGCATGGATGCGTTGAAAAGCAATTTGACACGTCGGGCAAATCAGCGGCACTCCTGCATCATCGCGCAATCTGCTGGTCTAGATCTTTGGTTGAGCATGATCTCCGCGCAAACGCGTTCCGCGTTTGTTAGCTGAGGGAAAGTTGGAGCGACCTGCAGAAATCGTCATTTATTGGGCGAGCCCGCGTGCAAGGCGTCCTGGATCGCCTTTCCCAAATCAAACAACCGCTTTTCGATCAGGACGGGCACGTCGCACACATAGGATGTCGATTTCCGCCGGTCCTCGAAAATACGTGTCTGCCACGCAAGCCGGCTCGCAAGTTCATCGCTCTGCGCTTGATCGGCGTTCCCCTTGTCCTGCATTTCCCGCAACTTCTGGGTTTCGTCGCGTATGTTCTCGGCCATCGCCTTCTGTTTGCGCGAAAAGCGTTCGATCCCGTTCATCACCTGATCGCGCTGGCTGTCGAGCGTTACATACAGGGCTGCGAAAAGCGTCTTTGCCTTCTCCTGTTTTTCTTTATCGGTTCCAACCAAATAGTCCGCGATCAGTTTGCTTGCATCCTCCATCGGCGTGCGGCGGGCGGCCAGGCGCGAGACCAGTTCGGCTTCCTTCGCATCGACGGGTTTTGCCGTGTCGGTCGGCTCGATCGCGGGACCGGTCCAGACGCTCGCGATCGAAATACCGGGCACCTTTAATTGCTGGCAGGGCCAGTCCGGATAACGTGGATCCAGGGCGAGGCCCGAATGCACCCAGCATGCGCCTGTCGCAACCGCGACGCTGAAAGCAAGTTTGCGCACTGACGCGGCCACGTCGCGCCTCCCTCTCAGTTGCTCGCCAATGCGCTCGAACAACGTTCGGCCCGCATTGCTACTGGAATATATTTGAGGTGCCCTATCTTCATGATGGAAGAACATGGCGTAAGCGTAGATTTTCGACAGCAGGGATTGGCTCCCCGGGCTGGATTCGAACCAGCGACCATTCGATTAACAGTCGAATGCTCTACCGCTGAGCTACCGAGGAATAGGCGAAACCGCTGTTCGCAAGCGGGCAGCGTATAACAAAGCCACTGGCCCTTGCATAGGACCAATTCGACGATGCCTGCGGCCTCCGGCAAGGACCGGAAAACCTATACAAGGCAGCGGTTTGCCGTTGCTTGTTGACGCCAGACCGCGGTTCCCCAGGAAGGCGGCCCAACCAGCCTTGCCACCCACCTTGCCACTTGCCTGTGCATAGTGCGGACTCCAAATCGACTCAATCGCCACAAAAACTCTATGGTCGCGGGCATCACGGAGGCGATTCGATGCCAGACTACGTGCATGCCGAACTCATCCGGCCAATGCCCTCGATTATTCCCGGCGATATCCCCGCACTCAGCGACGACGAATGTTTGGCGCGTTTGGCACGCGCCGTCGAGATGCGCGATTCCGCGCAATTGGAAGAGGTCGCGCGACTGATCGGACGGCTCGCGGTGGCCATCGAATAATCAGGAATTTCCGCGACACCCGCGCGGGCTTGACGGCGTCGGGCGGAACATTCGCTCCGCGCCGTGATCGCCGGGTTGCGTTTTTGATGACCTTGTATCAAAGATGCCACGATTTCTTCCCGCGAGCCATGTCCGCTCCGCCTTTCGGGGTTCGTCAATGTCCGGCTTTTCAACCGCACGCCAGAAAATGGTCGACGGTCAGGTACGCACCTACGACGTCACCGATGCCAGGATCATCGATGCGATGCTGGCAGTCCCGCGCGAGGCGTTTGTTCCGGCGAAGCAACGGTCGCTCGCTTATCTCGATCTCGATCTCGACGTCAGCGATGGCGGCTCGGTCAAGCGCTACCTGATCAAGCCGGCCGTGACGGCGAAACTGCTGCAGGCAGCCGAAATCGGGGACACCGACAATGTCCTGGTCGTCGGCTGCGCGACGGGATACGTCGCGGCGCTGGCTGCGCGCCTCGCGGCGCAGGTGACGGCGACCGAAGGTGTTTTTGCGCTGGCCGAGCGAGCAAGGGATATCCTTGGCCAGCTCGGGGTTGGCAACGTGGTCGTCAAAGCCGCGGCGGCTTCCGATGGCGATTCGGCGAACGGGCCCTATGATGTGATCGTCCTCAATGGCGCGACCGAGGTGGCGCCAACCGGGCTCTACCGGCAGCTGAAAGAGGGCGGGCGGCTGGTCGGGGTGTTTGCGCTGGCTAAGCCGGCCCGGGCGACCATGGTGACACATTCTCACGGGGACTTCGGAAATCGAGCACTTTTCGATGCCGCCGCCCCGGTATTGCCAAAACTGGAACGCCTTCCGGCCTTCGTTTTCTAACTATTCGGCCTACGGCGACTGGTAGTCCGGCCTACGGCGACCGTTAAAATCCGTTCTAAATCAGAAGTGTGGCCGGGAAGCTGCACGTGAAGAGTTTCCACCGCTCACGGCTTTAGGGTGGTTCCGTTGCTCTTCCCCTCGTCCTATGTTGCGTCGGGGGACTGACTCAGTGAGGTGGGGACCCGGTTCTTGCCCTCGGACCGGAGACAAAAACGAATGGAATACCAGGGATGTTTGGGGTGAAGGCGTTCACCGGAGCTGCGGCTGCGGCCCTTCTGATGGCTTACGCGGATCTGACGCCCGCCCTGGCGGATACGATCGAGGCTGCATTGGTGCGGGCCTATCAGAACAATCCGCAGCTCAATGCGCAGCGCGCCTCGGTGCGGGTGACCGACGAAAACGTGCCGCAGGCGCTGTCCGGCTATCGCCCGAAAGTGGCGCTCACGGCCTCCGCCGGCGTTCAATACACCGACACCAACGTTACCTCCGGCGGCTCCCCGACCCAGATCGTGCGAACCGAAACCCACGGCGTCGACCCACCGCGCAGCGCCGGCCTCACGATCTCGCAGACTCTGTACAATGGCGGTCAGACCGCCAACAAAACCCGCGCGGCGGAGAGCCAGGTCTCAGGCGCGCGCGAAGCGCTGCGTGTGCTCGATGAGTCGGTGCTGTTGGCGGCCGCCACGGTCTATATGGATTATCTGCGCGACGCCGCCATCGTCGAGGTTCAGAAGAGCAACGTCCGCGTCCTCGAACAGACGCTGAAGCAGACCCGCGACCGTTTCAATGTCGGCGAAGTGACGCGCACAGACGTCGCGCAGTCCGAAGCCCAGCTCGCCGCCGGCAAGACGCAACTACTGACCGCCGAGTCCACTCTAGTGACGACGCAAGCAAACTTCCGCCGCATCATCGGCAACGAGCCGGTGGCGCTCGCGCCGGGCTCGCCGGTCGATCGCTTCTTGCCGGCCACCTTGCCGTCCGCGGTCGAGCTCAGCCTCATTGAAAATCCGAACGTGACGGCGGCGAT
>Ga0210408_10002612_pt1 | contig 17383 bp, 8 predicted proteins | sample IncBWH4MmetaG_FD_155471 | JGI IMG/M metagenome (GOLD analysis project Ga0210408, IMG submission 155471) | Forest soil microbial communities from Barre Woods Harvard Forest LTER site, Petersham, Massachusetts, United States - Inc-BW-H-4-M | ecosystem: Environmental > Terrestrial > Soil >...
TTCACGGCGACGAAGGGTACCGGCCCGGACGCCAATCTCGGCACCGTCGTCGTGCAGAGCGGCGGGATTTTTGCGCCCGGGGGAACTTTCCATAATTCCGGCTCGCTCAAGGCGGCGACCGGCGGCGGCATTGTCCTCGGCGGCACCGTGTTGAATGGGTCGGCGGGCGTAATCCTGGCCTCGGGCTCGGGCGCCCGCGTCGATCTCGATGGCGCCACGGTCTCGGGCGGCATTGTCAAAGCCATGAGCCACGGCGTGCTGAACGTGAGTGGCGGCAGGATCGGTTCGGGGACGCTGGTCGAGACCTTGAGCGGCGGCAGCGCGATCGTCAGCGGCACCGTCGCCAATTCCGGCACGCTCATCGCGAGCGCCCTCGGCAGCCTGATCGAAGTCGCCGGCGTGGTAAGCGGCGGCGCGGTCACGGTCGGCAACGGCCTTGTCGATGTGCTCTCAGGGGGGACCGCCAATATCGCCTTCCGGTCGAACGGCAGCGGCGGCCTGGAGATCGCCGATACGAACGCCAATTCGAGCGCTTTTACCGGCGCCATATTCGGTTTCGGCGGGGTCAATCACACGAACCACAAGCAGTTCATCGATCTCGTCTCGGTCACCTCCGCCGCCCACACGATCAGCTTCAGCTACACGTCCGCCGCCGGCAGCGGCACGTTGACGGTTTCGAGCGGCGGGGCCGTCGTGGCCAGCATCGATCTGGTCGGCGCCTATACGTCGAGTTCCTTCCACATCGTCTCCGGCATCAGCGGGACCGTCGCGATCACCGACCCTGCAGTGCTCAACGGCGGAACAGTGGAACCGGCGCCTGTCCCATCTGTGGTCCGGCACGGTATCAACCTGCCGAACCTCGCCTTCGGCGGCCCCGGTACGCTCGCCTATGCGCAGACGGCCAACGCCGGGAACGCTCCGACAATCCTCGATGGCCGCCACGCCGCAACGATCGTCCTTCTCGGCAATTGCATCGCCGGAAGCTTTGCGCTTGCAGCGGCTCCGCGTCCGCCTTTGACCGCCGAGACGGAACCGTCCGTGGGCCAGGAATCCCCGCTGGCGATGCCGCACCGCGTATGATGGACGCGGCGAGCGAAGGCAGGCGCCGTCACTCCTCGACCTGACGCTCGACCATTCTTGGGTCTTTGAAGACTCGCAGATCGGCGGCGGCGGAGCAGGCGGCTGCGTTACTAGGCGGTCAAATCGGGAATGTGCAATGGAATGCTCCAAATGAAATCCAGCGCGAGCGGCGCGATGTCCGGGGCGAGTGAATGAGGATCAGCAGCGGTTTTACGGTGTCGCCCGGACAAACCGAGACCGGCGATGACGTTCTCTCGGGTGGTCAACTCTTCGTCACGGTCAGCGCCACAGCCGAAGGCACCACGATCGAGCGTGGGGGCGTGGTGCAGGTTCTTGGCGGCCTCACCGCGGACGATACGATCTTCGGCGGCGAGGAGAACGTCCAGTTCGGCACGGCGCACGTCTCATCGGGCGGTACAACCGTGGCCATCTCAGGCGCCGGCACGGCCGTCGCGCTGACGATCACCTCACGCGGGCTGGCCGTGCTCAATTCCGGCGGCTTCGCGCTGGACGCCGCCATCGTCAACAGCGGCGCGCTCGATGTGCACGCCGGCGCTGGCGCATTCGACACGACAGTCGGCCGCGGTGCGGTGAACATCCTCGGAGGTTTCACGTCGCGCACTACGGTCAACTCCACCGGCTTTGAGATCATCGCCGGTGGCAACGCCATCGGAACCAGGGTGAACCGGGGCGGCGTGCAAGCGATCCACTTCCAAGGCACCGCCACCAACACCACCATCGCGACCGGGGGCATCCAATCGGTGGATTCCGGCGGGGTTGCGATTCTCGCCACCATCGGCGGCACGCAGTTCGTCAACCAGGGCGGCGTCGCCAGCGCCTCGTTGCTGCAGAACGGGGGCACCGAGATCGTGCTGTCGGGCGGAACCACCATCGCGACCGTCTTTGCCGGGGGCGCGCTGATCCTCTCGTCGGGCGTGATCGAGCTCGGCAATGTCATCTTCGTCGGCAGCGAAGTTCTCTCCGCGGGCGCCATCGCCAGCGACGCCGTCGTGTTCGGCCAAGGCGAACAGATCGTCGCCGGCGGCACGGCGCTTGAAACGACAGTTCGCGGCGGCGGCACGCAGGCTATCACCCAAGCCGGGACCGCCAGGAATACCTTCGTCTCCGCCTTCGGCGTCGCCATCGTTAGCGCCGGCGGCGTTGAGACAAACGCGACGATATTCACCGGCGGAACGGAACTTGTCTCGCAGGGCGGCCTTGCCCAGGGCGCGACGCTCTCCGCGGGCGGATTCAGTTCGATCGGCTCTGGCGGAACGGCAATCGGCACCACGCTCCTGAGCGGCGCGGAGCAGGACGCGCGCGGCGCGTCGTTCGATGCGCTGGTGCTCGGCGGCACTCTGTACGCCACGAGCGGCGGCCTGGTGACGAGCGCGGTCGTGTCGCAGGGCGGCTTCATCGGTGTCTTCGCAGGCGGCACTTCGCTCGGAGCGACCGTGTTCCTGGACGCCGAACAAAGCGTCAACGGCGTAGCCGTCGATACGACGCTGAGCGGCGGAGCGCAGGACGTCAACAGCGGCGGCATCGCGAGCGGCACGATCGTCCTGAGCGATGGAATCGAATTCGTTTCCAGCGGGGGCCTTGCGGTCGGCACAACGGTGATGAGCGGCGGTTCGCAGGATATCGACCAAGGCGGCACCGCTGTCGGGACGGTCTTGCGTTCCGGCTTCTTGACGGTCTCCGGGGATGGCGTAGCCCGCTCGGCCCTCGTGTCCGCCGGCGGAACGATGCTCGTTGCCGCCGATGCCGATTGCCTGAGCGCAGCGGTGTTTAGCAGCGGCCGACTCGATGTCCAGGGCGAAACGTCCGGCACCGTTTTGCACGGCGGATTGGAATTCGTCACCAACGACGGCCTCAGCCGCAACGCCACGGTAGCGAGCGGGGGTGAGGAGGATTTGGCCGCCAACGGCTCCGCCGTCGGCACGCTCGTGCTGAGCGGGGGCGATCTTGAAGTCGATACCGGCGGTACCGCTATCTCGGTCACGCTCAGCGGTGGCTTCATGCGGGTCGGCCGCAGCGATGCGTTGAACGACGGCAGCCCGGAAACGTTGGCGATCCGCACATCCGTCGCTGCCGGCACGCTTGTCATCAGCACCGGCGGCACCGCGATCAGCGGCTTCATCGGCGGCACCGCGATCGTGGAAGCCGGCGGCGTCGCCCTCGACTTGGAGTTTGGCGGTGTCCTCAACCTCTCGTCGGGCGGCACGGCGATCAGAACCATCATTCAGAGCCTGGAGACCGTGGAGAATGTGTTCGCCGGGGCAACCGACCTGAGCGCCACCGTCATCTTCGGCAGCCAAAACATATTCTCCGGCGGAGAAGCCGAAGACGCGTCCGTATTCGGCTCGCTCGCGGTCCAGACTGTTTTCAGCGGCGGCACCGCGGTGCGCAGTCAGCTCATCGCCGACACCCGACAAGACGTGCGGTCGGGCGGCACATCGCTCATGACAACCGCTCCACGGGTCGGAAGAGCGTGTCGCCGGCATTGCAATTTCGACCGTCGTTGACTCCGGCGGGATGCTCAACGTTTCCGGGGGCACGGCGATCGGCTGCCACGTGCTTGCCGGCAGCGCCATCGTGCAAGCGCTAGGTGTGGCGCTTGGTATCGGAGTTGGCGGGACCCTCAAACTTTCTGCGGGCGGCACCGCAATTGACGCCGATTTCGACGAAGGGCTGGAGCAAATCTTCTCCGGCGGAACCGATATCCGGGGTTCAATCTTCGAAGCCTCGCAGACGATCTTTGCCGGCGGCGAATCCGACGATGCCGTGCTCGCTATTGCCGCGCAGACCGTTTCGAGCGGCGGCTTCGCGCTGCGAACGGTCCTCAAGACCATTGGCGAAGAGCTTGTGCTGGCGGGCGGCACATCGTTGCAAACGTCCGTGCTCGATCGATCGCTCGAGACTCTGGCGGGGAGAGCGGTCGGAACGTTGGTCGAATCCGGCGGCAGAATAAACGTTTCGGGTGGCGTTGCCAGCGCCACGATTCTTTCGAGCGGCGGCACCGCGACCATCGGCAAGGGCGGCACGGCCATCGGTTCCCTGGTCGCCGGCGGATCGCAAATTGTCGGCAGCGGCGGCATTGCCAGCGCAACCCGGGTCGGTAACGCCGGTTTCGATCACGGCGAGGAAACCGTTTCGGCCGGCGGCCGTGCGATCGGCACCGTGGTGACGGTTGGCGATCAGACCGTTCTTGCCGGCGGCATTGCCAGCGGCACAACTGCCGGCAACGCCCCCCTGATCATCGGCAAACAGATAGTCTCACGCGGCGGCCTGGCCGTCGGGACGATCGTCAAATTCCAACAAGAAGTCGCGTCGGGCGGTACGACATCGGCGACCACGATTACTGCCGACGGAGTAACGATCGTTTCCTCGGGGGGCGTTATCAAGGGCCTTACGGATCTCAGTGGCATTCTTGTCCTGGAATCGGGCGCAAAAATCAACACCGAGGTTGAATTTGACGAAGGCGGCGATCTGATCATTTCAGGCCAGACCGTATCGGCAGGCTTGTTGCTCGACGCGTTCGATGAGACCGACTACATCGATTTGGCGTCGGTGCCTTTTGTGCCGGGCGGCACCGCCTCGATCATTTCAGGGTCTACGCTCGATATTCTCGAAGCCGGCAAACACTATGACCTGAATTTCGACGATTTCCTTGGGCCGGTGTCGGGACATTTCCTGCTGGGCCGTTCGCAGTTCGACTCCGGCACGGAGATCACGCTCGCGAAAGGGCCAATCGTCAGCAGCGGCAGCAGCGCCACCGTGTCGGCGGGCGAAAGCAGCAGTGACGTCGCGGTCAACGGCGGCATGCAGCTTGTTGAGACCGGCGGAACGGCCGACGGCACCGTGGTTAGGGCCGGCGGCACTCAACAGATCGCTGCCGACGGCACGGCCAGTGGCACGCTTGTCCAGCGAGGCGGCGTCGAGAACGTCGCTGGCACGGATCTCGATGGCACCGTCAACGACGGCGGCGTCCAGAGCGTTCTGGGTGGCGGGTTCGCGATCGACACGGTCCTCAACGATCCCGGCGTACAAAGCATTGGTTCGGGCGCTTCCGCCAGCGGTGTGCGCATCAGCGGCGGCGAGCAGGACGTCCTTTCCGGCGGGCTTGCGCTGGACACCCTGGTGGTCGCGGGCGGTGCCACGTCGGGGCTGCAACTTGTTGAATCTGGCGGCCTCGCCAGCGCGACGGCGATCGGCGCCGGCGGGTTCGAAACGATCCTGGCCGGCGGCTCCGACATCGCCGCCACAGTCGGCAGCCGCGGAACCCAGCGCGTGTTCGGCAGCGCTTCGGACGATCTCGTCGAAAGCGGCGGCATTCAGATCGTCGGCAGCAGCGGCATTGTTCAAGGCGCGATCCTCAGCGGTGGCGAAGAGGACGTCTTCGGCAGCGCCGTCGGCACAAGCGTCGGGACCGGCGGCGTGCTGGCGGTCGAAAGCGGCGGCGGCGCGGCGAGTGTCACCGTAGGCGCCGGCGGGACGCTCGTCATACTCGGCGGCGGCAGCGCGTCCTATTCGATCGCTTCCGGCGCCACTCTGGAAATCGGCTCCGGCGTGGTGCTCAGCGGCATCATCGTCAGCGACGGTATGACCCTGGAGGTATCGGGCGGCACCGCGGTGGCCGCAGCGATCCAACCGTTCGGCCAAGACCTCGTTGTCTCCGGGGGCTTGACCAGCGGCACCATTGTTTCGAGCGGCGGCACGGAAATCGTCTCCCAGGCGGGCCTCAGCATCAGCGCGATCCTGCAGACGTCAGGCGAACAGATCGTCGCCAGCGGCGGGACCGCTATCGGCACAACGATCGCATCCGCTGCGGAGCAAGTGATCTCCGCGGGCGGCACTGGCTTGAACTCCGAGATCGGCGCAGCCGGTTCGCAGACCGTCTACGGCCTGTCCATCAGCACCACGGTCGATGCCGGCGGTGAGCAGTTTGTATCATCGGGAGGCACGGCGGTCGCCGCGCAGCTCAGCGGGACGCAAGAGGTTCGCTCCGGGGCGGTCGGGCTCGGCGCACTGCTGCGCGGCGAAAACGCCGATCTCGAGATTGCCGGATTTGTCAGCGGCACGTTCGTCAGCAGCGGCACGGTTCGGGTCTTCTCGGGCGGCATCGATTCGGGCGCGACCATCAACAGTGCCGGTACCCAGTTCATCTTCGCAGGCGGCGAGGCGCTCGGTGCCATCCTCATCGGGGGCACTCAGTTCGTGTCGGCGGGCGGCTTCGCTGGCGGCACCATCGGTGGAACGCAGATCATCGAAAGTGGCGGCACGAGCCTTGCCGCCGGCGTCGGCGCGGGCGGCTTGCTTGATGTTCTGTCCGGCGCAGTGACCAGCAACGCGATTATAAGTGGCGGATCAGAATTCGTTTCCGGTGGCTTGGACATCGGCGCGACGCTGCTTGACGGCGGCGGCCGGTTGGTCGAATCAGGCGGTCGCGCGATCAGCGCGACTGTCGCGAGCGGCGGCGTCGATTTCGTGCTTGGACACGGTCTGGCCATCGGCACGATCGTACAAAGCGGCGGCACGGAATTCATCGCGTCGGCAGGCACTGCTTCCGCCAGCAGAATTGCCGGTGGAACCGAGGTCATAGCAGGCGACAGTGCCGGCGGCCTCGCCATCGGCGCGACGGTCCTGCAGGGCGGCCTGCAAGTAATTTCGGCCGGCGGCACGGCGGTCGGCACGATCATAAGCTTCGGCGGTCGCGAGATCATTTCCGCCGCGGGCACGGCGAATGCGACCACGATCCGCGGCGGCACCGCTGAAATCGCGGATGGCGGGTCGGTAGGCTCCTCGATCGCGTTTGCAGGCGGCGGAGGCACCCTGCAGATCGACGGCACGCCGAGCGCGACCATCAGCGGGTTCGTTCTCGGCGACGTGATCGACCTTGCCGACCTCGCATTCAGCAGCGGCACCGCCGCAACGCTGACCTCCGGGGGCGTCCTCGTCGTCACCGAAGGCGCTACGACGAGGATGGTGCAGCTCGATCCGGCACACAACTATGCCTTGCAGAGCTTCGCCTTGTCCGCCGATGCCGGCAGCGGCACGGATGTCCGCGCCCTGGTGCCGTTGTTCGTGAGCAGCGCCGGCTTTGTTCCGACGTCGGGGCCGCTGCGCGCCGGCCAGTCCATCACCATCACGCTGCATTGAACGAACATCCGGTGACGGTAGCTGGCGCTCCGAAGCTCAGACTCAGCAATGGCGCCTTCGCCGCATATGTCGCGGCAGCCTCATCGCCGTCATCCGGAACGCTCGTGTTCAAATACACGGTGTCGGCCGGACAAGACACATCCGATCTGCAGATTGCCGGCGTGGTGACCAGCGGCGCCTCTGTGAAAGACACCACCGCGAGTCACAACAGCGCCGATTTCTCCTACGTGCCGAATTCGGACCTCGGCCTCGCCATCGACACGCGCGCGCCCAGTATCACCAGCGTGGGCGTAACGGTATCGAGCGGCGGCACGGCGGTCGGCCTCGGCGGCACGGTCGCGATCGAGTTGCAGCTCAGCGAGGCGGTGGTGGTCAGCGGAACGCCGACGCTGAAGCTCAGCGACGGCGGCACGGCGGTCTACGTTCCGGGCGGATCGTCCAATCCGGCGGGCGGCAGTCTCGAATTCGACTACACGGTCGGCAGCGGCCAGAATACGGCCGACCTCACGATCAGCAGCCTGAGCCTCCTGAGCGGAGCCACGATCACGGACTCTGCGGGCAATCCGGTCAATCCGACGCTGCCGCCCGCCGGCAAGAACCTGCACCTCACCATCGACAGCATCCGCCCGAGCGTGACGTCGGCAACCATTGCCCCGTCATCGGGCACGATCTCCAACGGCGGCACCGCGGTCATCACGCTGAAGCTGAGCGAAGCGGTGACGGTGAGCGGCGGTACGCCCGTGCTCGATCTCAACGACGGCGGCACCGCGATCTATGCCGGTGGCGCCGGCACGACCTCGCTGACGTTCGACTACGTGGTCGGCAGCGAGACCGCGGCGGACCTGCGGATTACCGGCATCGAGAACGCCGCGACGGTCGTTGACTCCGCTGGCAACGCGTCGTCTTCCAGACTGTCGTTCGACCTCAAGCTGGGCGTCAACGCCGATTTCTGGAAAACCGGCAAGAGCGGCAACTTCGCCGCCGGCTCCAACTGGACCTTGAACGCGCCGCCGGCGCCCGGCCAGGAAGCGGTCATCGGCGTCGCCGGCACCTATACGGTCAGCGTCACATCCGCGGCGGCGGTTGCGGCGATCGGCATCGGCAACAAGGGCGCGACGCTCTCGATTGCCAGCGGAGCAACCTTCAGTGCAGCGAGCGGGACTGGTATCGACGCCAACCTCGGCGCCGTCGTGGTGCATAGCGGCGCGACCTTCGCGGCCGGCGGTATCTTCACAAATTCCGGCACTGTCTCTGCCGCGGGCGGCAGCGTCATCCTCAGCGGCGGCACCGTTGGCAATTCCTCAGCGGGCACGATCGCAGCGTCCGGCGGCGGGATCGTTGAACTGATCGGCGCGACGATACTCGGCGGCGCGCTGAAGACGGCCGGAAGCGGCTCTTTGATCGAGACGGCAAGCGGCAGTGCCGATCTGATCAGCGGCAGCACGATCGGCCCGGGCGCGCTCGTCCACGTTTCCGACGGCAGCACGCTCACGCTCGCCGGCGTCGTTCGCAATTCCGGAACGATCGTGGTGGCGGGCACCGACGCGACCCTGCTCTTGCTCGACAACATCAGCGTCACCGGTCCCGGGAGGTTGCAGGCTTCCGGAACCGGCGCGCTGATCAAGACAATCAGCGGCACCGTTGACGCGATCAGCGGCGCAACAATTGCGTCCGGCACGCTGGTCGAGATCACCAGTGCCAGCACACTGAAGCTGAGCGGTGCGCCGATCGGCTCCGGCGGCATTGTCGTGGTGGAGAGCGGCGGCACCGTCAGCGGCGCCACGGTGTCGAACGGCGGCACTCTCATTGTCTCATCCGGCGGCCTCGCCGACCCGACCACGGTTCTCAGCGGCGGCACCGAGGTTGTCAGCTTCGGCGGCGCCGATGAAGGCGCACTGGTCTCGGGCGGCACGCAGTTGGTTTTCGGTTCGGCAAGTGGTGTGACTGTCGGCACCGGCGCGCAAGTGGTGCTTGCCGGCGGCGTGGCCGTCGCGACGGCGGTCAAGAACGGCGGTGTGGAGCTTGTCTCCGGCGGCGGCAGCGCCACCGGCATCGTCTCGAGCGGCGGCGTGCTGGAGTTGATCGGCGCCGGCCAGGACGTGAGCGCGATGACATTGAGCCGCGGCGCGATTGTGGAGCTGCTCTCCGGCGCCACGACCAGCAATGCCGTCAGCAGCGGCGTCACGACCAAGGCTTTGGCCGGCGGCGCGCAGAGCGGCGGCGCGGTTCTTTCCGGCGGCCTCCTCGATATCTTCTCAGGCGGGCTCGGCAGCAGCGTGACCGTGAGCCGCGGCGGCCGCTTGGTGATCTTCTCCGGCGGCACGGGCGTGGGCACGAGTGTCGCGAGCGGCGGCACCGAAATCATCTCCGGCGGCGGCATCGAGTCCGGCCTCGCGCTCAGCGCGCATGGGACCGCGATCGTTTCATCCGGCGGCGTTGTCGTCCTCGTCGGCAGCAGCACGACGTCGGGCCTGACGATCCTTTCCGGGGCCACGCTGGAAGTGGGCTCGGGCTACACGCTGGGCAGCTTTGTCGTCAGCAAAGGCGTGACCGTTGCCGTCCTCTCGGGCGGCATCGTGACGAGCGCGACGAGCGTGGGCAACGGCGGGGTTCTTGAACTCCTGGGCGGCAGCACCGCCTCCGCCACGCCCCTTTCCGGCGCCACCTTGGAGGTGGCCTCCGGCTACGTCCTCAACGGCCAGGTGGTCAGCAAGGGGCGCACGCTGGACGTGGCGGCGGACGGCGTCGCCAGCGCGACCACAATCCTCGCGAGCGGCACGGAAATCATTGCCTCAGGCGGCATTGAATTGGGGGTGGAATCGATCGCCTCGGGTGGACTGCTGGAAACGGCCGCCGGCGGCACGGCGATCGTGAGCGGCACCGTGACCAATTCCGGGACGCTGTTCGCAAGCGGTGCTCACAGCCTCATCGATATTGTCGGTGGTGCGATTGTCACCGGCGGCGGCATCGCCAGGATCGGCAACGGCATTATCGATATCGAGAGTGCCGGCGACAATCAGAACGTCGTCTTCCAGTCCGGCGGCTCCGGCGGCCTGGAGATCGGCGTGCTTGGCAGCGGCTATACCGGCACGGTGTCGGGCTTTGGTCAGAACACCCACCAGTTCATCGACTTCACGGCCATAGGTTCTGCGAGCGCGACGTTCAGCTATACATCGACCTCAGCAAAGAGCGGCGTGCTGACGGTCGTCAGTGGCGGGACATCGGCGAGTATCCACCTGTCCGGTCACTACACCTCGGCAAACTTCCACATCACGGCCGGCGTCGGCGGCAGCGTCGAAATCGTCGATCCGCCGGTCGCGGCGCCCCCCGCCGCCTTTGTCAGCGCCGATCTCGCGCTGTTCGTGAACTATGTGGCGGCGTCCTTTCCTGCCGTCGCCCACCAGGGCTGCTTCGCGACCGACTTGTCTCAGCCGGCCGGCGAGCAACCGCTGCTTACGCATCCGGGACGCTGATCCCGACTCAAGCGGGTTGACGGAGGTCCGGCGTTGTTTTGTTCCCGGGAACGACAGGCTGGGAGTGCAAGGCGCGCAACGAAGACCCCGGCGCAACGGCAACGCGCGGCCCGAGGACGGACCGCGCGCTAAAAAGCATCCCTGCTTTTAGTTCTTGGCTGCTTGAGCTCTTACCTGTTCTTAGTTCTTAGCGGTCCACTTCGACGCCAAAGCCCGGTCCGTAGAGCTCAAAGCCAGGCCGGCGGTGATAGTAGCCCCGGTCGCGATAATCGCTGTCGCGGTCGTACATGTAGAGTCGGTCGCCTCTGTCGACGCAGCGACTGCGGCAGACGCCGTCGTCACAGACTCTGCGGCAAAAACGGTCGGCATTGGCCGGCCCTGCCAGCAATGTCGCCGTGGTCAGCGCGGCGAGCGCGGTTCCAATCAAAGTCAGACGCATGGTCACCTCCTTTCCGGTGTCAACCAAGGAAGCGTTGGCTGGTTCCGGGAACCGACATGCTGAAAAAATGAGGCGCGCTGTTCTGCGGATCTTGCCCTGAAGTCTCCCTGCGGCTACGTGACACGATCCAGCGGTTTCCACTACCCGGATAAATTTGCCGTTCAGCTGGCTGGTTGGTGGAACACACATACACAGAGATCCGGGGTGGAGGGGGAACAGCCGTGAAGCTTGCATCCGTGGCAAGCCTTGAAGGGCTTGTGCGCCTTTCCGTTGCGCGCCTCAAAGCCGGCGCACGCTCAACGCACCGGCTTGTTGCGGCGCTGGCGCGAGCTGATGGCCGCACTGACCATTGGGCCGCGGCCGTGCTCTTTGCGATGCTTGTCGTTCTGGTCGCTTTCACCTTCCGCGATTATGCGATCTCCAATGATGAGGAAGTGCAGCAGCAGTACGGCGAACTCATCGTCGCCTACTATGCAAGCGGGTTTGCCGACCAGTCCGTGTTCCATTTCAAGAACCTCTATTTGTACGGAGGCCTCTTCGATGTGCTGGCGGTCGGCCTGCAGACTATCCTGCCGCTTGATGCCTACGCCGTCCGCCACCTGCTTTCCGGGCTGATCGGCGTCGGCGGCATTGTCGCCGCCTGGGCCGCCGCACGCGCCATTGGCGGAGCGCGCGCGGGGCTCTTTGCCACCTTGGCGCTTTCGACTTGCGGCGTCTGGTATGGCGCGATGTTTGACCACACCAAGGACATCCCTTTCGCCGCCGCGATGACGGGTGCGCTATACTTCTTGATCCGCATCGGCCGCGAATTGCCGCGGCCTCACTGGCAGCCGGTGCTGCTGTTTGGCGTGCTCTGCGGCTGTGCGCTGGGCATGCGGGTGCTCGGCGTATTGGTTGTTTGTTATGCCGGTCTCGTCGTCATCGCCTGTTCGCTGATTCGCCCACCCGGTTCGCGGCTTGCTTTCGCCGGCCGTTCCGCATTCGCGCTCGCCCCGGCGTTGGTCATTGCCTACGTGATCATGATCGGGGCGTGGCCGTGGGCCGGCCTGGCTCCGCTCAACCCGCTGCGCGCCATCGCTGCTTTCGATAATTTCCAATATCCGATCGACACTATTCTTGCAGGCCGCGTTTACCGGATGGCGGATGTTCCGCGCTGGTATGTTCCGGCCTATGTCGGCATCAAGCTTTCGTTGCCGCTGATCGTCGGCGCGTGCCTGTCGCTCTTTCTCGGGGCGCTGCCGCGCCATGCCGCCCGCGCGATTGGGGAAGGCCGGCGAAGGGAAACGGCTTTTGTGGCGTTGGCGGCGTTGTTGCCGCTGATCTGCTGCGTGCTCATCCATGGCCCCGGTTTCACGGGGATGCGGCATTATCTGTTTACGGTGCCGCCGATCGCGGTGCTGGCGGGGTTGGGGTTCGATGGCGCTCTCCGCCGGCTGCGAGATTCGCATCGGGTGGCTGCGGCGGCTGGGCTGGCCGTCGTTCTCTTTTGCTTCGGCTGGGACGCGACAATTCTCTACCGGCTGCACCCGGACGAGTATCTGTTCTACAACCCGATCGTCGGCGGCCTGGAAGGCGCTTCACGGCGTTATGCCACCGACTACTGGGTCAACATCATGCCCGAGGCCGTGGGCGACCTCGAACACTTCCTCGATCGGACCGAACCCGCCTCTGACAAGTTGTCCGCTCGTCATTATCTGGTCGGCGTGTGCGGCGAGCGGCTCTCGTTCGAGAAGGAGGCCGATGCCCGTCTGCAATGGACGCGCGATTGGGCCCATGCCGATTTCTTCATTGCGCCGACACACATGAATTGCGACCGCGCCCTCGAGGGCCAAGTCGTGGCAACTGTCGAACGGCTCGGGGTATTGATCGGAGTGGTCAAGGATCGCCGCGCTCTCATCCACCGACACTTGTCGTACAGCGGCCCTAACCTCTTCGCCGGCATCGACTAGGGCACGTACTTGTAAATCCGGTTTTGTCAGCGCGACTCGCTGAGTGTCTGCTTCGCTGCAAAGGCGACCAAATCGTTGCGTTGCGCGTATTACGCGATGGGCCACAATGAGAACTCAGGGCTCAGCCCCCGGGGAGTCCCGCCATGCGAAGCGCCGCAACATCTGCTGCCAGCTGCGCCGCATCCCGCCGAAATTGGGTTTTCAGCCACGCCGCGATGGTGAAGTCCCGCCGGGCCGACATCAGCCGCTTGGCCGCGTCCTCGGCCTTTTCAGCTTGGCCTTTCTCCCGATACGCAATCACAAGATCGACAAGGCCAAAACCTGGAACGCGGGCGTTATAGGCCTCGAAGGCGGCAATCGCTTCGTCGATATGTCCGGACAGACGGCACGCATTTCCAAGAATGCCAAGATAGACGGCCGGATGGTTCGGGTTCAGCGCGATCGATTTTTGCGCCAGGATCAACGCCTCCTCGGGAAATCCGGATGGCGCGAGAATGAAGCTCGCGTTATTCAAAATATCGGCGGCGCCTGGCGCCAATTGGACGGCTTTTCTGGCGTGGGAAACCGCCTCGTCAAAGCGTTCCTCCGGCCAACACAGGAAACCGAGGACAAGGTGAGCGTAGGCGCTGGTCGGATCGAGCTCGAGCGCACGGTCGGCGTATGCTTGCGACTTGATGAACTCCGCTTCGCGATTATCCGACCAGCCAAAGCGAGCCTTCACGAAGTGAATGAACCCGAGCATGGCGTTAAGCACTGCAGACGGCGGGTCAAGTGCAAGCGCCTTTTCCCACCACAGCTGCACAGCGGCCATGTTCTCCTTGGTGATCGCTTGTCGGTAGTAAGACAGCCCTTGCACCCAGCAGGTCCAGGCCTCGACATTGTGGGTTGTCGTGTAGCGGAGCCGCGCTTGCTCGCCGTCAGTAAGCCTGACCTGCATTTCCGTAGCCAAAATGAGGGTGATTTCGTCCTGGATGGCGAAAATATCCTCGATCGAGCGGTCGTAACGCTCCGCCCAGACGTGTGTGCCGTCTCTTGCATCGATCAACTGAGTGGTGATGCGAATGCGATTGCCGCTCTTGCGAACACTGCCTTCAAGAATGTAACGGACACCCAGCTGCTTGGCCGCTTCACGCACGTCAACCGAACGACCCTTGTAAACGAAGCTCGAATTGCGCGCGATCACCCGCAATCCCGCCAGCTTTGACAAGGTGGTAATGATGTCTTCGACGAGGCCGTCGCAGAAATGTTCCTGCTCGGGATCGCCGCTCATGTTTTGGAACGGCAGCACTGCGATCGAGGGTTGCTCAGGCGATGGCGTCGGCGAAGCGGCCGGCGGTGCCGCGCGCTCTTCCTCGAGCTTTAGGCGATACACGCGTAGCGGTCTTGGAATATTCTTCAGGTTCTGCTCGCCAGCATCGACGAAGTTACCCGTCACCTTGCCCTGCACCTGCCGCCAGGCATCCTCGGAAATCGAAATGCCCCCAGGCTGCGCGATGCCTTCGAGACGTGCTGCAATGTTGACGCCGTCTCCGAAGATGTCTCCTTCTTCGATAATGATGTCGCCGATGTGGATGCCGATGCGGATATCGATCCGCTTCTCGCGGGGCACGCCTTCATTGCGCTTCACCATCCCTTGCTGGGTCAGGATCGCGCAACGGGCGGCGTCGACGGCACTGCCGAACTCAACCAGCATTCCGTCGCCGGTGCGTTTGACGACGCGGCCACGATGTTCCGCGATCGTTGGCTCCCAGAGTTCACGGCGGCAGGAATTCAGGCGCGCGAGCGTTCCCTCCTCGTCGGCAGCCATCATCCGGCTATAACCGACAACATCGGCCGCGAGGACGGCGGCAAGACGGCGCTCGACGTTTTGTTCTGCCATGCGATTACGCGCTGTCTCGCGCATGGCGAGTGTACGGTCAGGTCTTTTGAGTGTCTACAGCGGACCCGCAAAGTCTGATTTGGAGGTCGTTTTCGACCGACGCAGCGGTTTTGCCTGCGCCTTGGTGTCCGCTCGGCCGCAAGAGCGACCTTTGCGCGTATGCCAACAAGTCGATTCACTCCCGCAAAGCGAGAACTCGAATCATGCGCTGCGAACTCACTGGCAATGACGAGATGCCCAGCAAGCCGGTGCTGCCGAACCAGCCGCGTGATCCGCCGCCGCGCCATCATCAGGAGCCGCAGCAATTGCACCGTTTGCGCTGGTATGTTGCCGCTACGCTTCCGGTCCCGAAAGCCATACTTCACGCTCGGCACGAAATACGTTGCTGTAAAGGCTTGCAATCCACCGACGCCCGCTCGAGGTGACATTGAGGTAACGGATAGCGGTATGGATGTGCGGAGTGACGCTATTCCAATAAAATTTCGGATATTTATCGACAAGGTCGGCGGGCGTTTCGTAGCCAAGCTGTTTGTTTAGACCAATTTCCTCAAATTCATAGAAAAGCGCATTGGCCTTTTTCAAATAGTGAGGGTCGGCAAGTTGGCCGATAAGGTCTGCGGCTCGCAACAGCACTCCGTCTTCATCGATCTCATTCTCATCCATGGGCGGTGAGTATGGGAATTTTGTGAATGCGATCGCACGCGCAATCCTGGCGGCGTCCACCTCTTCGGCGGACGCCAGCCGATCCAGCACGAACAGCCTCGACCGCTCGACATGATAGGGCGCAAGCGCAGCGTCGGAAGATCCGCGAGGCAATGAAATCTTGCGGCCGGTATCATCAACAACGTAGCCGTCAGCGTCGTCTCCTTTGATGATGCCGCGGACGTAACCGATATCATGCGTCAAGCAGGCGACGATGTAGTTCGAATAGTCGGTTGGTGACGAACGCATCAATAGCGCGCGACCCTTGAATATTTCGTGGCCGACCAGAGTAACGAGCATCGTATGCTCGACGTTGTGGTAGAGCGCATCGCTATTGCCGATGCAATCAAGTGCCAGCCGCGCTGCAAAGGGGAGGAGTTCGGCCAAACGCGCATGCGAAGTGCCGAACCGATCTTTTGCATCGGAGGCAAGAAACGAGCCTAAATCTTGTACGGCCAGCTCGGGCAGCGTAATCATATGTGCCGCCTAATACCTGTTGCATGAACAATAACGCATGGCAAAAGGCCGGTCCAGCAGGTGCAGAGTCTATTCGTAAGTTCGGCCGTCCGGCGTGAGTTCATCGCGCTCATGGACGGCACGGCCGCGAAGGAGCGCTGCCGCTATTCGATCGCCTCGCCGAGGGCCAGCAACTTTTCGGGAATTTTAGGCCCGACGATTTTGCCGGACTTGAGGTTGATCAATAGCTCTAACTTTATCAGCCGTTCGACCGGAATGTCGGCGGGCTTGGAGTCGTGGCGCGCGGTATCTTTTTCAGCGCGCCGTACCGGGCTTTTCCCACCCCAAGCCGACGAGCATCAATCACCGGTTTTGCTGCGCCTCCTGCATCGGCGATATTCTTGGCAGTAGTTCCTTCGACATTCGCTGCGAATGGTGCGTGTGGTATGTGACCAGCTCGTGACGATTGAGATGCGTCAGAGTCACCCGGTATGAAGGTGGCGACTCGATGCTTCCTCCGCGCCGCCTGGTGATTCCTTCGTCCCGAACAACTAGGGTTAAAAAACGAGAATTCGAAGCTCTTGCACGAACTCTCCGACCGCGGCTGGCTCGTCGCAGTCCTGTCGCGTGACGACGCTTGAAGACTCAGGGAAGCCGTCTTTACTGCAGGTGCCGGTACCCGGTCGATTGCCGAGGACGGCGGTGGACGCTCGCCTTCCCGCGACAGGGAACGAACCGCAGTCTCGGAGAGCACGATGGCAATTGCCACGCAAGCGATGAGTACTTGCACATTCCGCGACCGGGCGAAAGCAGCAATCGGGTTTGCGGACGTGACCACGACGAGCGTGCTCCCCATTCAATATCGGGGAGGCTATGATGTTGCTTTGATCCGCTCTACGGCACCTCGGTATATGTTCGATATGGAATGGTTGGGATGAAAGATACATCGGTATGTAGGTACGCACACACGGCTTCACATTGCATTCACCCGTATGCGCGAGCAGCTCGCGGGGGTTGATGGGCGCGTGGCCCGCTTTAAACGCTGCTCGGGCGGGGGGCTCCGTATACTATCGTATAGGGCGGCCAGTGCTTCCGGCTATCAAGCTTTTACCCAACATACAATGGAGCCACGTGAACCTTTGCCCTGCATGCGGTTTGATGCCTCGCCGCCGGCCCTCGCCTCACCCGCGCCGCCCCTACCCGCTATCGCCGATATTCCTACCGCTCACATCGTTATCATTTTGGC
>Ga0210408_10002613_pt1 | contig 17381 bp, 18 predicted proteins | sample IncBWH4MmetaG_FD_155471 | JGI IMG/M metagenome (GOLD analysis project Ga0210408, IMG submission 155471) | Forest soil microbial communities from Barre Woods Harvard Forest LTER site, Petersham, Massachusetts, United States - Inc-BW-H-4-M | ecosystem: Environmental > Terrestrial > Soil >...
TTCGATACCGACAATGACGGCACGATCGACTTGGCGGAGGCCAAGAAAGCCGCCTCCGAGATGTTCGCAAAACTCGATCGCGACCATGACGGCACGCTCGACAAGCGCGAGCTCGCCGGCCGCGTCAGCGCGAAGGAGCTTTCGGCCGCCGATCCGGATCACGACGGCACGCTCACCGCGGATGAATACCTGGCCGTCGTGGAGCAGCGCTTCAACGCAGTGAACAAGGATAGTGACGGCACGATCGACGCCAAGGAGCTGAGGTCGTCGGCTGGGAAGGCGCTGTTGCGGCTATTGAAATAGTGGCGAGTGGAGTGCGGTGCTCACTCTAGACTCTTGAGGCTCTTTGGCGCAGTGCAACGCCCGAGCCGCCGGCACTTGCGCAAAATGCGCGACGGTCCTACCTTTGGAACGCGCGATCATCGCGCCAAATGACGTGTCCAATGACTTGGGAGACCCGAATGGCTTGGAAAACTCCGAAGATTGTCGAAGTGCCGGTGGGCATGGAAATCAACATGTATGCTTGCGCAGCGCGCAAGTAAGACGACTGAGGCGATCTGCCCGGCTCGTTGCGACAGTTGCGGGCCGTGGCAGACGTCTAGCTCATCCTTTGTGGATGTCCGGAGTGGAGTGCAGAGCATTCCTCCAAACCTGAAGATGGCGGATCGCCCGAATTGGGCCTGCACCTCGACAACTTCATGGTTAGCAATAGCTTTCAGGCCAAGGCGTTTCGTCATCACGGACCCGGTGGATGGGTTCCGCCTTGCGTGTGTCGGCCTCCGGTTCTTCACGGTGTCTTGAAACGGCCTGCTGCCGCGGCCGTAGCTGTCATGCTATTGAACAGTTTAGGGCTGGTCCCAAAGGGGATTTCAGGCATGAATCCGATAGACCTGATTGTGACCGTGTGTGCCGTGCTCTCGCCGACGACCTGCGAAGAGACCCATCTGGTCTTTTCCGGCGGGGGCTCGCTGCGGCAATGCGCGATGGGGGCGCCGCCCTATATCGCGCAATGGATCGGCGAGCACCCGAAATGGAACGCGGTCAAATGGCGTTGCGAATATCCGCACTCGAACGACAAAGCCGATATGTCGGCGACCACGAAAGCCGGCTGAGCGGCGAACGGCCCGGAGCTCTGCGGTTCATTTGCTGCATTCCGTCAAATCCTTGTCGCTGATCGAAAACACCGCATCCGGCTTGATGTCGATATCGCGCACCAGACATTGCTTGGTCTGGCCATAGCTGACCTTCGCGTCGTAGCGGCCGGGCTCGATGCCCGTGATGCGCAGGCGCTCGTCATGGTCGACTTCCTTGTCCTTGTCGTTCAGGGTCTGATTGGGTCCCCAATCATCCTTTCCCGCAGGCGACAATTGAAAGCCGGTGATGGTCGAGCTGGTCAGATTCCAAAGCCTGCTGCCTTTTTTTCCCTGCGCGAGAAGCTGCATCGGGATGGCGATTGACAAGACGAAAAGAGCAAGCAGGGCGCGCGACATCTTGCTTCTCCGATTGATTCTCCGAGGGGGCACATTGCCTTTCACGATAGGCATCAGACCAGTCGCTCATCATACGATACTAAAGTCGAATGCGGTCGATATCTGTGCAAGGTTCAGCCACATGCGGTTCTGGGTCGGTGCGCCCCGAAGGGCTACTTTCAAGAGCGCCGCGCATGGCTTAGCTTGATCGCCGGACTGCGGAGGAAGCCTATGATCAGAGCGCGACTATCGGGATCAACCGGACTCATCGTGGCTGCGCTGATAGCCTGCGCGACATCGGTCTCCGCCGAAGAGGCCAATGACTATCCCACCTCGGCGCGCGCCGAGTATGTGTTCGGCTGCCTGAAGGCGAATGGCGAGACGCGACAGGCGATCGAGCAATGCTCCTGCTCCATCGACGTCGTCGCATCGCTGCTGCCCTATGACCGCTACGTCGAGGCGGAGACCGTGCTCAGCATGTCGCAGGTCCGCGGCAACCTCGCGGGTCAATTCCGCAGTTCACCGCAGGCGGCAAGCCTGCTCAACGATCTCCGTCGCGCGCAGGCCGAAGCCGAGGTGCGCTGCTTCTAAGCAGATGCCGCGTCACATCCCCGACTGGTCGACGTCCCATTCGTGCTGGAAGACATGGCCCTGGGTGTCCCTGGCCTCGGCCCGAAAATGTTTTGCGCCGTTCGAGACGTAGGTCAGGCGGATATTGGGATCTTCGGAAATCGAGATCCCGCCTTCGACGGTGAGCACCGGATTGTCGTCCTGCGAAAGCTTCAGTTCGTCGATGAAGAACGCCGGGACATAGAGCTGGGTCAGCTGGTCCATCTGCAGGCCGGAATTGTTCGGATGGCCGATCATCACCTGCGCCTCGCGAACGCCGCTTGTCGGCCCTTCGCTCGCCCTCGTGAATTGCCGGTAGCGCATCTGGCCGATCCTGGCCTTCGCCTCTTCGGGGTTCTTCGCGGCCGGCGCCGAACAGCCGCCCGAGGCCTTCACATAGGTCTTGATCACGTAGAGCTGGCCGTCGCTGAGTTCGGCGACCGCATGGACGTTGGTATAGTTGTTGACGCGCACACGAGTCGAAATCTCCGACACGCCGGCATCAGCACCCAATGCGAACCTTGCCGCCATCGGCGACGGATTCTGGTCGATCACCAGCGTGATCGTCACGATGCGGCGGGTGTCGGTGGGCGCGAGCTTGCTGCGCAGGCTGACGGGCACGATCGCCGCATCCTCGGCGCGGTAGGGCATCTCGATACCGATGACATCGCTGCCGTCGATCATCGGGCGGTTGTTGAAAATATCCTGAACGAGGCCCGGCCACGGATCGTACTCTTCCGCTGACGCCATCGGAGCTCCCAGCGCGGCCAACAGCAGGCCGGCGGCCCAGAGCAGGCGGAGAGAAGGACGCAGCATGGTCGCGCTCCTCGTCATGATCGAACCAGCGACGCCAATATAGGTGATGATGCGCGCTATTCCCATTCAATTTCCGAAAATGCTGCGGTCGCGTTGCGGGTGTTGTAGTCATCGAACAGCTGCCAATTCGACCTTTCCGAGGCGGCCGCGTGGGCGGCAGCGGAGATCGGCTCGCCGCGCGCCACCATCGCGCGGACCTCGGAGGCGAGCGTCGTCAGATAGCGGCGCTCGTCGGCGAGCGCGGCCGGCCAGGGACTGACCGGCCCATGGCCGGGAACGACGCGTTCCGCCGGAACGCGCTCCAGTTCCGCTGTGCTCTTGAGCCAGCCCCGGATGCTGCCATCCATGACCGGGATGTGGGTCAGAAACACCAGGTCACCGGCGAACAGGGTTTTGGTGCTTTCATCGTAGACGGTGAGGTCGTTGTCGCTATGCGACGTCGGCCAGGCTCGCAGCACGAGCTTTCGCGCGCCGAGGTCGAGCTCGACCGTGTCATCGACGAGCAGTGTCGGCGGGATGATGCGCACCGCGTCGATCAGCTCGTCGCCCATGCTGCGGCGAAACGCGTCGACATAAAAATGCCCGCGCGCGGCCATCGCGGCCGGCAGGTTCCGGTGACCGACAAAGATCGCACCGTCATTTGCGAAGGCAGCGTTTCCGAACACGTGATCGGGATGGCCGTGGGTGTTGATGACGTAGCGGATCGGCTTGTCGGTGCGCGCGCGAATGGCCGACCGGAGCCGTTGTCCTTCCAAGACGCTGCCGCCGGTGTCGATGACGGCCACGTCGTTGTCGCCGATGATGAAGCCGAGATTGGCGATCGCGCCGTCGTTGTCGCGCGTCATCAGCGCCATCGCGCCGGTGAAGACGAACAGGCCCGGCGCAATTTCGCGGACCGGCAGCTCGACCTGCGCCGCGCGCGCGAACGCGATCGCGCCGGCGATCAGCGCAAGGCCCAATGCACGGCGAAATATCGTGTTCGCAAGAGTGCTTCGCATCGCAGCAAGCCCGTCGAGGCGCGAGGATTATTCCTGTTGCACGGCCCAGTCGGGCAGCATAGCATTTTTTGCAATGCAGTTTGTGCTCAACAGGAAGAGAAATTCGCGATGACTACTCATGTGCAACGTCGCTTCTTGATCGTGCTCGTCGCGATTGCCGCGACGTTCGTCGGCCGCGATCTCGCGCGCGCGCAGAACAGCGATGCCGGCGATCTCTCGATCGAGCTCGTCGATCCCAAGGTGTTGCGGGTCTGCGCCGACCCGCGCAACATGCCGTTTTCGAACGAGAAGGGCGAGGGGTTTGAAAACAAGCTTGCCGAATTGTTCGCAGCCAAGCTGAACAAGAGGCTGGACTACACGTTCTTCCCGCAGGCGACCGGTTTCGTGCGCGTGACGCTCGGCTCGCATCGCTGCGACGTCATCATGGGCTTTCCGCAGGGCGACGAGCTCGTGCAGGGCACCAATCCCTATTACCGCACGGCCTATGCGCTCCTCGCCAAGCCGGGCTCGGGCCTCGAAGACGTGACGACCCTGGAAGACGAACGCCTGAAGGGCAAGCACATCGGCATCGTGGCCGGGACACCGCCGGCGACGAACATGGCGCTGGCCGGGCTGATGGCGAATGCCAAGCCGTATCCATTGATGATCGATACGCGCGTCGACTCCTCCGCGGAGGCCATGATCAATGATCTGACATCGGGCACCATCGACGCCGGGGTCTTGTGGGGGCCGATGGCGGGCTTCTACGCCAAGAAGGCAACGCCCGCGCTTCATGTCACGCCGCTGATCAAGGAAGCCACCGGGCCGAAACTCGTCTATCGCATCGGTATGGGCGTCCGCGCAGCGGACCAGAACTGGAAGCGGCAGCTGAACCGCCTGATCCAGGAGAACCAGGCGGACATCAACCAGATCCTGCTCGATTTCGGCATTCCCCTGCTCGACGAGAGCGACCATCCGATCGTCGCCACGGCCACCAAGCCGCAATGAGTTTCAAGGTCGCGGGCCTCGTCATCGCCGCACTCGCCTTTGCGGCGCCCGCGCTCGCGCAGGACTGGGTTCCCGAGCCCGACGGCTATCGCACCGAGAACTACCGCAGCCCCGTTCCGGAGACCTTGGCCGGTGCAAAGGTGCTGACGACGGCGGAGGCCGAGACGATCTGGCGCGCGAAGACGGCTGTCTTCATCGACGTCTTGCCCCGCGCGCCGAAGCCGAAGGGCCTGCCGCCCGGCACGGTGTGGCGCGACAAGCCGCGACAAAACATTCCCGGCAGTGTTTGGTTGCCTGACACCGGCTACGGCATCCTGGCGCCTGCGACCGAGGACTATTTGCGGCAAGGTCTTGCCCGTGCGTCCGGCGGCAACAGAGGCGCGCTGCTGGTGATCTATTGCCTGCGGGATTGCTGGATGTCCTGGAATGCTGCAAGGCGCGTGCTGACTTACGGATATACTGACGTCGCATGGTATCCGGAGGGAACGGACGGCTGGGAGCGCGCCAACCTGCCGCTTGCCGACGCGCAGCCCGAACCGCGCGTCGGCGAGGAGAGATGATCGTCGCGCCGCCGTCTCCCTCGTGCGTCACTCCTTTTGCAGCTTGCTGACCGTCTTGGCGTCATCCCCGATGGAGAACGTCACCCTGTCGCCGGCATGGATGTTCTCGAGCGCGCCTGCGTCCTGAACCTTGAATTCCGTAGCGCCGCCTGTATTCGCTCCGACGGTGCCGCTTTGCGTTAGCTGGATCGCGATCGTTCCGTTCAGCCGGTCGATTTTGGTAACCATTCCTGTCGTGTTCTGCTGCGCAGATGCCGCTGACATGAACAGGCATGAGGCCGCAAGGCCCGCCAAGACGGTCTTTGAGACTGTCTTTGAGACGATCTTTGCTGTTCTCATCGAGGTCTCCCGAATTCGAGTTGGTCGTCATCAAGACGACAGACATGGATTCGGTTCCCGGGGAACGCAAGATGCTGGGACACGGATTTGTTATCCGTGAGCAAACTCGCGTGCGACGAAACGAGGCTGAATTGAGCCGCATCGCAGGTGTACCTCTCCCACCCACAAGGGGAGAGCGTAGTCGAGCTCGCGGACAGCCGCCTATTCGATGTCCTGCTGGATCACCCGGCCGAGCGCAAACAGCCGCTGGTCGATGGCGGTCGGCACCTCGCAGACGAATTTCACCACGCGCCGGCGATCCTCGAAGATGCGCGTCTCCCAGAGCAGCGTGTTGGTGAGCTCGTCGATCTTCTGCTGATCGGGCGCGGCGGCGCCTTGCAGGTCCTGCAGCGCAATCGTATCGGCGCGGATCTTGTCGGCTGCCTCGCGCTGCTTGCGCATGACGCGCTCGAGCCCGTTCATGACCTGGAAACGCTGCGCGTTGAGCGTATCGAACAGACCCGCAAACAGCAGCTTCCCCGCCATGGTCTTCTCGCTCGAAGCGCCCAGAAAGCCGGCAATGGTCTTCTCCGCTTCGTCGAGCGGGGTTCGCCGTGCGGCAAGCCTGGTCACGAGTGCAGAGACCTTGCCGTCATCCTTCCACTTCTCCGATGCATCATCGAGCGGCGGACCGGCCCACACGGCGGCCAGCGAGATTTCCGGCACCTTGGCCTGGGTGCAGGGCCAGTCGGGATAACGCGGGTCTGCGGCGAGACTCGATGCGGTCGATGCTGCCAGCGTCGCGACCGACGCCGCGATCGTGATCCGCCAATTCATGTTTCGCCTCCAGCGGGGCCGCGGCGGCTCAGGCCGCGCGATGGATCATAGGCCAGGATCGCGCCGATCATGAAAGCCAGCGTGCAGCCGACGACGACGGCGAGCGAGACCCAGTTCATCTTTCCGTACAGCGCGAAGCGGATCAGCTCAACCGCATGCGTGAACGGGTTGAGCTGGCAGACGTAGTAGAGCAGTGGGCTGCCTTCCTGCACCCGCCACAGCGGGTAGAGCGCGGACGAGGCAAAGAACATCGGGAAGATCACGAAATTCATGACGCCGGCGAAATTTTCCAGCTGCTTGATTCCCGAGGAGATCAGCATCCCGAGTGCGCCGAGCATCAACCCCGACAGCACCAGCGCCGGCAGCACGGTGAGATAGCCGGTCGGCGGCGGCGTGATGTCCCACGCCCACGCAATCAGCAGGAAGGCGTAGACCTGGAGCAGCGAGACCGCGGTGCCCGCGAGCAGCTTGCAGAACAGCAGGTACCCGCGCGGCAAGGGACTGACCAGCAGCGTGCGCATGTTGCCCATCTCGCGGTCGTAGACCATCGAGAGCGAGGACTGCATGCCGTTGAAGAGCTGGATCATCGCCATCAGGCCCGGGGCGATATAGACCTCGTAGAGGATGTAGGTCTCGTAGGGCGGGATGATCGAGATGCCCAGCACCTGGCGAAAGCCCGCGGCAAAAATGAACAGCCACACCAATGGTCGCACCAGCGCCGAGACGAACCGTTCGCGCTGATGCAGGAAGCGCAGTCCCTCGCGCCACACGATGCCGTTGAGACAGGTGAGATATTCTCGAAACGAAAATCCGGTGCGCGCCGGAGGCGCCGTGGTGACACTCATGGCACCGCGCTCCGCGATTTGTCCGTGGCCGCGGTCAGGTTCGCGAACGCCGCGTTGACGTCCAGCGCGCCGGCGTCACTGATGACGCGCGCGACCTGGCCGCGCGCCAGCACGCGCCCCTCGTGCAGCACCACGAGGTCATCGCTTCCGATGATCTCGTCGAACAGATGCGTCGCCCACAACACGCCGATGCCTTGCTCGGAGACCAGGTCCCTGACATGACGAAGGATGTCGGCGCGCGCCTTGACGTCGAGCCCGACGGTCGCCTCGTCGAGCAGCAAAAGGCGCGGCCGATGCAGCAGCGCGCGCGCAATCTCGAGCCGTCGCATCTGGCCGCCGGAGAGATCCCGCACCTTGCTGCCGGAGCGGTCGGCGAGGCCGATGCGCGCCAGCACCTCGTGGCTGCGCGCGTCCGCCTCGCGCCGTGCGATGCCATGGAGGGCGGCGTGATAGAGCAGGTTCTGCCGGACCGAGAGATCGAGGTCGAGCGTGCGCGGCTGGAACACGACGCCGAGCAGCCGAAGCGCCTCGCCGGGTGCGGCGCTGATGTCGTGACCGAAAATCGAGATGCGCCCGCTCTGGATTCCGAACAGCCGCGTCACCAGCGAGAACAGGGTGCTCTTGCCGGCGCCGTTGAGGCCCAGCAGCGCAGTGAAGCTCGCCGGCGCCACGGCGAAAGAGACATCGATGAGCGCGCGCCGCGCGCCATAGGCGTGGCTGACCGCATCGATCGACAGTGCAGGCATGGGCGCAGCGTCCGCCGGCTGCGGTCGGGCGGTCGGCGTGCGGTCGATCGTGGGCGTGTCGGCTTCAGTCATGGCTGCATCGTGATGCCCCAGGGCAGTTCACCCACCTGGATGGACTTGATGACCTTTTGCGCGCCGACATCGATGATCGAGACGTCGTCGGAGAGGCCATTGGTCGTGAGCAGATATTTTCCGTCCGGTGTGAACGCCATGTGCCAGACCCGCTGGCCGACCAGCAGATATTTGGTCACGGCGTGGCTTAAGCCGTCGACGACCGCGATGCGGTTGGCGGGACCGAGCGCCACGAAAACCGTCTTGCCGTCCTTGGTCATGTTGATGCCGACCGGCTGGATCGCCTCTTTGCGCAAGCCCGGGATCGCGAACTCGACCTTGCCGGTGATCGCGTGCTTGGCGGGGTCGATGATCGACACCGTGCCGCCGATTTCGGAGGACACCCACAATTCGGAGCCGTCGGGCTTGAATGCGGCAAAGCGCGGCCGCGAATCGACCAGGACGCTGGCGACCACCTGGCGCGTCGCCGTGTCGATGAAATGCGCCATGTTGGTGGTTTCAGAGGTGTTGATCAGGATCTTGTCGTCCGGGCTGATCGCCATGCCCTCGGGCTCGACGCCGACCTGGATGTCGCCCACGCGGCTCCGTTTTTCCAGATCGAGCACGGTCACCGTGTTGTCGTTCTCATTGGCGACATAGAGCACCTTGCCGGCGGCATCCTGCGTGAACAGTTCCGGATCGGGCCCGGAGGGCAGGGTGTCGACCACCTGCTGGGTCTTGGCGTCGATCACCTGGATCGTGTCGTCGTCGCCGACCGCGACCATCACGAACTTGCCGTCGCGGGTGTACTCGATGCCGCGCGGCCGCTGGCCGACCTTGATGGTGTTGGTCACGGTCCAGCTGTCGGTGTCGATCACGGAGACCGTGTTGCCTTTCTCATTCGACACATAGGCGACGTAGGCGCGCGCTGGTGCTGCGGCCAGCAGCCCCACGGCAACCCCGGAAAGCAGGCAACGACGCCACATGCGCTCTGTCTCCGTCATCAATTGAGCTTGCACTTGGTTTCAGGACGATCGACGCCGAGCGTATCGAGCTCCGACACCTGATGCAAAAAGCCTTCCTGCGGGGAGACCGAGACGACCATGCGTCCGTCGACCAGCAGGATGGGCTGGCGAAGCTGCAGGTTCCAGTCGCGTAGCGTGAGGCGCTGGCCCTTGAACGCAGCGACCGAGAAGTCGGGTCCCTTGAGAAAACCAAAGATCGTCTTCGCATCGCTCGAGCTGGTACGCGACGTGGCCTCGCCGATCATGCGCGCCGCGGTCCAGGCCTGCATGTCGAGTGCGGTCATGTGCCGCGCGTTCAGTTTCACGAAACGGTTCTGCAGCTGCGTCGCACCCCATTGATCCTGCGACGCGTCCCAGCTTTTCGGCTCCAGGCCCGCGGAGCCGGCGACGGGGCGCGGGTCCCAGGTCCGGTAGGGCAGGTAGGACGCGAAGACTTCGCTCTCATCGGCTGCGACCAGAACGTCGTAGCTCGGGGCCTGCTGTGTGAAGACCGGGATCTGGCGCTGGATCAGCGTGACGCCAGAGTCGGTGCGGCGAGCGCCGCCGGTATCCTCGAAGGTGCGCTCGTCGACGATTTTTGCGCCAAAGCGCGTGGCCGCGCGCTTCAGCGCCGCGGCGAACAGCTTGTCCTTGTCATGCGAGCCGGTCACCAGCATCCAGCGCTTCCATTGCTTCCACACCAGATACTGCCCGAGCGCGTCCGCGAGCATCGAACGGGTCGGGGCGACGTGGATCACGTTGCCGCGGCAATCCTCCTCGCGCAGCCGGTCGTCCGTGGCGCCCGCGTTGAAGATCACGGTTCCGCGATCGCGCAGCGCATCCGCGGCCTTCACTAGCGCGTCCGCCGGGAGATCGGCAATGATGAAGCCGTTGCGCTCGGCGAGCGTCGCCGCCGCCTTGGCGGCGTCTTCGCCCTCCTTCAGCCGCAGTTCCTCGAGGGTGAAATGCTGGTTCAGGAACTTGCCGGTGGTGTTGTTGTCGTCGATCGCGAGTTGGGCGCCGGCAACGCCGTCATTGTCGGCCGGCTGGTCCACCAATGACAATGTCGATTTGACGCCGGCGAGCCGCAGATAGCCGATGTGGATCTCGATCGGGTCGGCCGCGAATGCATGGCTCGCCACGGCGGTCAAGCCGATCGCACCGACCAACCATCGGATCATGTCTTCTCCCAAGGCTTCTTTTTCGAGCAAGGCTTCTTTTTCGAGCCGCCTGTGGCGTCTCGCTTGGAGCATGACCAATTTGTCCGAGCTTGCAACCCCACTTTTGTCGGTGCGGTGGTTCAGATCCCGCCGAGGAACGTCAGCTCTTCAGGCGCGCGGCGTGCCAGGCGAGATGATCGCGCATGAAGGTGGAGATGAAATAGTAGCTATGGTCGTAGCCGGCCTGGCGGCGCAAAGTGAGCGGGATCTTCGCCTTGTCGCATGCGGCCTGCAACAGCTCCGGCCGGAGCTGTTCGCTCAAGAACTGGTCGGCATCGCCATAGTCGACGAGAAACTCCGAGAACCTTGCACCATCTTCGATCAAGGCGACGGTGTCGTGCTTGCGCCAGGCCTGCTTGTTTGGGCCGAGATAGCCGCCGAGCGCCTTGGTGCCCCACGGCACGAGCGAGGGCGCCACGATCGGCGAGAAAGCGCTCGCGGCGCGATAGCGATCGGCGTTGCGCAAGGCCACGGTCAGTGCGCCGTGGCCGCCCATGGAATGGCCCATCACGGATTGCCGCGTCGAGTCGACCGGAAAATGCGCGGCAACCAGCTCAGGCAGCTCCTGCGTCACATAGCTCCACATCCGGTAGTTGGCCGCATAGGGCTGTTCGGTTGCATCGACATAGAAGCCCGCGCCCAATCCGAAATCGTAGGAGCCCGCGGGATCGCCCGGCACGTGTCCTCCGCGCGGGCTGGTGTCTGGAGCGACGAAGATCAATCCCAGTTCGGCACAGGCGTGCCGATATTCGCCTTTTTCGGTGACGTTGGCATGAGTGCAGGTCAGCCCCGACAGGTACCAAACCACCGGCAGCTTGGCGCCCGCCTGATGCGGCGGCACGAACACCGAGAAGGTCATGTCGGTCTTGGTCTGGTGGCTCGGGTGCTTGTAGACCGCTTGAATGCCGTCATGGGATTTGTTCTGCGAGATGGTTTGAAGCGTCATGATCCCCGGGATCCTGCGAGTTGCAACGCGATGCGTGCGGCGGTGATCAGCCGTCGATTCAATTCGGCGCGGGCGATATCCCGCGCGGCATCGCGGGGCGGGGATTAGATCGCCGGCCGATTTGCGTGTCAACGTGTCTTGCGATGCCGATCTGCGTCGCACCGCCGCTCTGGCCGTCGTCCCGTCTCCGCTTACGCAAATTGCCTGGCGGCATCGCGCGCAAGGCCGGTCGCAACGCTACCGAGCGCGCTTCACACCTGAAAGAATCGCCGCGCCTATTCGTCCTCGTCGGCGTACTCGCCCGAGAGTTTCAGTCCTTCGATGCCTGTTGCGCCTGCCGGCTTGACCACACGCCGGGCCCGCTTGCCGGTTTCCTGCTGCAGATGTCCGGCCAGATCCTCCGAGTGCGTGACGATCCAGATACGGGTGTGTCCCGCGGCTGACGCCAGCCGGCGTGCCAGTGGCGCCAGCAGCGAAGGATGCAGGCTCGTCTCCGGCTCGTTCAGCGCGATGAGCGGCGGCAACCGGTAACCCATGAGTGCGCCGAGCAGACAGAGGTATTTGAGCGTGCCATCCGACAGCTCATGGACGGCAAAGGAACGCGGCATGTCTGGAAAGGTCAGGCTCACGCGGCACCAGCTGCCCTCGTCTCCCGCCTCGAGGCGCCCGCCCGGAAAGGCATCGTCAATCGCCGCATCGAGCTCCGCAGTATCTTCTCGGATGACTGACAAGGTCGCCAGCACGGCAGCAAGATCGTGACCGTCGGGTGAGAGCGTTGGTGTCGTGATGGCGTGGCAGGGCCGACGGATCGGCGAGCCGGCGTCGGTGCGGAAATCGTGATAGAGCCGCCATTCCAGCATTTCGCGGCGGACGGCCTCGAGTTCCGGATAGCGGGCGCCGTCGCGAAACGAGGCAAGAGCGGTTTCCGAGGAAAGAACCGCAGCCTGGTGGCTTTCCCGTTTGCCATCATCATTGCGCAGGGTGACCAGAGGCCCCTTGCGCTCCATCATCACGATTTCGCGCCGGCCGTCCCGAGCGACCAGACGTTCCGCCTTGACCAGCGGTTCCAGCGGGAATGCGGCCTCGGCGGGCTGTGGCAGGCCGATCTCGATCTCGTAGGAATGCGGCAGCCCCATCTCGACGGCATATTCCAATTCGTCGAAGCGGGCCTTGAGCACCAGGCGCATCGGCTTGCGATCGCTGCGCGGACCCGCCCAGAGCACGGAGTCCAGCCCGCCTTCCTCGGCAATGGCACGCGTGATCGTGCCGTCGGCAGCGCGGCGCAGCAGAGCCAGTGCCTTGTAGAGGTTGGTCTTCCCGACCCCGTTGGCGCCGACGAAAACGCTGAGCTGTTCGACCGGAAGCCAGAGATTGCGCACCGAGCGGTAGTTGCGGATCGCGACTGCGGAGAGAGGCATGGGGTGACCTTGTCAACAGCTCTCCGCGCAGCGACGGCGTTCCTCTGCTTCCGATCGAGCGAAGATGGATCGAACGAGATCGACGACGAATTGCCATGGTGTTTCGTCGTCGTTGTGGACAATGATCTGCATGTCGCAGATTCCGGCGGGACCATCACGCATACGAAGACCTTTTTGAACTTTGAAACCACAGATTATCCGATCGCGCAATGTTGTGCGTGGGCGCCCATTGTCGGCGGATGGCAACGGTCAACCGACAGGTTCGCGCGCTCACGCGTCGACCGCGGAACCTCTCGTTGCGCCGTCCCGTCAACGTTTACGCAAATCGCTTGGCGGCATCGAGCGCAAGGCCCGTCGCGACGCTCCCGAGCGCATCGCCTTCAATGAGACGCGCCGTCGGCACCGCGGCGGCGATGCAGTTGCGCACCGAAGGCATCCTGGTGGCGCCGCCGGTGAGAAAGGCGGCCGACACCTGGTCCGGCGTCAAACCGGCCATCCGCAGCACATCGCCGATGCGAGACCGGATGCGCTGGAGGCTGTCAGCGACCGCGGTCTCGAGCTCTGCCCGGCTGATCTCCACGGAGATGTCGGCCATGCTGTTGTCGAGATCGAGCGTCGCGCGATCGGCGTGCGACAGCTCGATCTTGGCGGCTTCGACGGCAGCCAGCAGCTCGTGGCCCTTGCGCTGCTCGAGGACGCGCAGCAGCCGCTCGATCTTTTCGGGCTCCTGCGCTTCCCGCAACACACCGCGGACCTCGGTCAGCACTTTCGGATCATAGAGAAAGCCGATCCGGTGCCAGGTCGCGAGGTCGAAAAAATACCATGATGGCGCATCCAGTCCCTTGCGACGGAGCGGGCTGCGCAGGCCGAGCGCCGGCATCACACGCGCCAGTCCCAACTGTCGGTCGAAATCCGTGCCGCCGATATGTACGCCGGTGAATCCGAGAATGTCCTGACGCCGGTCACTCGATCGCGCGCGCTCGGGGGAAACCCGCACGACCGAAAAGTCCGAGGTGCCACCGCCAATATCGGCCACCAGCGCGACCTCCTCGGCATTGACGCTCTGCTCATAGTCGAGCGCGGCCGCGATCGGCTCGAACTGGAAGGCGATGCGCTCGAAACCGGCGACCCGGGCGGCCGCCTCGAGCTGGCGCTCCGCTGCCGCATCGGCCCGGGGATCGTCGTCGACGAAGAACGCCGGGCGGCCGAGCACCACGCTGGTCGGCGGCGCCCCGAGGTTTTGGCCGGCCGCGCTCCGCATGAATCTCAGGAACGCGGCGATGATCTCGCCGAAGGAATGCCGCTTGTGCCTGGTCTGCGTCGTCTCCTCGAAAAGCTTGGTGCCGAGCACGCTCTTGATGGCGCGCAGATAGCGGCCGGGCTCACGCACGAAATAGCGCTCGAGCGCTTCGTGGCCGAATGTCGTCGAATTGTCGTCGAAGCTGAAGAACAGGGCCGTTGGCACCGAGGTCGCGCCACGCTGGATCGGGAGCAGGCGAGGTCCATCCGCGTCGCAGACGCCGACGGACGAATTCGAAGTGCCAAAGTCTATGCCGCACGCAAGGGTCATGCGCAGTGCTCCGTGTCATCGTCATTTGTGTTGGATTTCGCCGTCGAATGCGGGGGAGCCTGACTAGCGCCGGAGTGCGTGCCTTGACAAGTCTGCAATTTTTCTTCAGATCGTGGCGTATCCAGCAGACTGAGGCAGCAAAGCGAGCCGCGCCGTCGCGTCCGGGCGATGTCGTGCCGACGCCCGGCGAAAACGTCGTCGCGTCATTGGCATGTCAAAATGTCTCGCGACCCCTGGCAGCGGCGCGTCAGTGCGACATCAGGGTGGGACAGGCGCGGCACGCGCAGCAAATGCCGGCAGCTTGCGCCTTGATCTCGCCGAGCGCTGCTTCGGCGCGGCCGATGGCACGTTCGCGCTCCAGCGCGAAGACGCTCGCCAGCGCCGCGCCGCCTTCCATGACATCGGCGGTGCTTTCGGAGACATAGCCGACCGCCACCGCGTCATTGCCACCATAGGTTGCAGTTAGCGATACCGCCCGTCGACGACGGGCCTGACCTGTTGCTCGGTCGGGAGATCGACAAGGATGTCTTTGAACATGGCATCTCCACGGCGAACCCTTCCTGTTCGAAACCACATCGTTGGTCCTGATCAACGATGCCGGCGTCATGCTTGCGGCGGTTGGCGAAAACCTGAATGATCCGGTGTCGTCCCGACGGATGTGTCGGACCCGCGGTTGTCCGTGGCTGGTTTCCTGGAGATCATCTCGACATGTCGACGCTCATCCCGCATGGCGCGTGCCTCGGCTGGCGGCCGGAATTGATCTGGCTGAGTGCCGCTTCCGACGCGATGGTCGCCGGCGGCTTCTTTGCGACCGCGCTCTTCCTCGGGTTGCTGCTGTGGCACCGCCGCGATCTCCAGTTCGCGGCGGCGTTCCTGGGATTTGGCGGCTACGTCACGGTCTGCGGGGTGACCCGCCTGCTGTCGATCCTCACTCTGTGGGTGCCGGCTTACGACATCGAGGCCGTGGTCAAGGGCATCCAGGGGCTGTTTTCGGTCGGGATCGGAGCGGCGCTGCTGCTGATCGTGCTGCCGCGACTTCTGGTGCTGCCGGGACGCAATCAACTCCAGAAAGCCTATGCGGCGCTCGAGGAGGAGGTGCGGCAACGCCGCAGCGCCGAGGCCATGGTGAAGCGCTTCCAGGAGATCGAGGCCACCGAGGCCCAGGTCCGGCAGGCGCAGAAGATGGAGGCGATCGGCCAGCTCACCGGCGGCGTCGCGCACGACTTCAACAACATCCTGACCGTGATCACCGGGTCGATCGAGATCCTCTCTGATGCGGTCAAGCATCGCAGGGATCTCGCCCCGATCGCCAAAATGATCAGCGCCGCCGCACAACGCGGCGCCGACCTGACCCAGCATCTGCTGGCCTTCGCCCGCCGCCAGCCGCTGCAGCCGCGCTCGACCGACGTCAACGCCATGGTGATCGACGTCGCGCGGTTGCTGCGGCCGACGCTTGGCGAACAGATCGAAATCGAATCGATGCTGGGGCATGATTCCGCGCCCGCCCTGATCGATCCGAGCCAGCTCTCGACCGCGCTCCTGAACCTTGCGCTCAATGCGCGGGACGCCATGCCGGACGGCGGCAAGCTGACGCTGGAGACCAGGAACGTCGTGCTCGACGAGGGCTATGCCGCCGTCAATGAGGAGGTCAAACCCGGCGGCTACGTCATGATCGCGGTGAGCGACACCGGCGAGGGGATCCCCGCAAACCTGCTCGACAAGGTGTTCGAACCGTTCTTCACCACCAAGGAGGTCGGCAAGGGATCGGGGCTCGGCCTGTCCATGGTCTACGGCTTCGCCAAGCAGTCGAACGGACATGTCAAGATCTACAGCGAGGAGGGCCACGGCACCACCGTGAAGCTCTATTTGCCGCAGGCCGCGGGGAACCCCGACGCGCTCGCCGAGTCCGGCCTCTCGGGCGGCGAACATGGCGATGAATCCATCCTGGTCGTCGAGGATGACGCGCTGGTCCGCGACTACGTCACCACGCAGATCAAGCGGTTCGGGTACCGCACGCTGGCCGCCAGCAATGCCGCCGAGGCGATGGCGATCATCGATAGTTCGGAGCGCATCGATCTGCTGTTCACCGACATGATCATGCCCGGCGGCATGAACGGCCGCCAGCTCGCGGCCGAGGCGTTGAAGCGGCGCCCGGAGCTCAAGGTGCTCTACACCTCCGGCTACACCGAAAACGCCATCGTGCATCATGGCCGGCTCGATGCCGGCGTTCTGCTCTTGCCAAAACCCTACCTCTCGTCCGATCTTGCGCGAATGATCAGGACCGCGCTCGTGGGGCGGGTTTGACGTTCGGCGAGCGGATGTCGGGACACGTCACCCCAGCTTCGATATCTTGCCGGTGTCCTTCGAACCCGAAGTTCGCAAAACCTGCGCGTCGAGGCGGCAAGCGAATGTCGGGTTCGGGATACTGGCTTGCCTGCCTCTTGGAGATCATCTCGACATGTCGACGCTCACCCCGCATGGCGCGTGCCTCGGCTGGCGGCCAGAATTGATCTGGATCAATGCCGTTTCCGACGCCATGGTCGCGCTCGCCTTCCTTGCGACCGCGTTGCTGCTCGGATACTTCGTGTGGCGGCGTCACCGCGATATGCTGTGGATGTTCCGCGCCATATTCTGGGCCTTCTCCATCTTCGCAATCGGCTGCGCGGCCACCCGCCTGCTGTCGATCCTCACTTTGTGGGTGCCGGCCTATGGCATCGAAGCCGTCGTCAAGGCGGGCATGGCGCCGATCTCGGCTGTGATCACGGTGGCGCTGCTGATGCTGCTGCCGCGGATGATCGTGATGCCGACACGCGTTCAACTTCAGGCGGCCTATGCGGCGCTCGAGGAGGAGGTGCGGCAGCGCCGCAGCGCCGAGGCCATGGTGAAGCGCTTCCAGGAGATCGAGGCCACCGAGGCCCAGGTCCGGCAGGCGCAGAAGATGGAGGCGATCGGCCAGCTCACCGGCGGCGTCGCGCACGACTTCAACA
>Ga0210408_10002616_pt1 | contig 17363 bp, 15 predicted proteins | sample IncBWH4MmetaG_FD_155471 | JGI IMG/M metagenome (GOLD analysis project Ga0210408, IMG submission 155471) | Forest soil microbial communities from Barre Woods Harvard Forest LTER site, Petersham, Massachusetts, United States - Inc-BW-H-4-M | ecosystem: Environmental > Terrestrial > Soil >...
TCCTCTTTAGCCGAAATGGTAAATCTCGAAAGCCCGTTTCTCCTGCGTCGAGCCCTTAAAGCCGAGGGGTCCGAACCTTTTTGACATTTGACCAAATCAGACCTCTGACCACTGACTTCTGACCTCGGTTTTGAGGGGTTACGGACCCTCGTTTGATACCTTTTTGACGCTCCGAATGTCCTACCGTTGCTACAAGGCTGCTATTGGGGTGTCCATGTGAAAAGATTTCCGGTGCCCGTGGGCTTAGTCTTTTTGTCGGTCAGATTTTCTTGTCTGATTTCCCGCCGCAGAACCCGAATCACTTCGCGTTGCGCATCGCGATTTTCATAGACGCCATGCCCGCTGTGAACGAGACGCAGCTTTATTGCGTCGCGACGACTCGGTCAGGCTTTATTTAGTACGATTGGCGCGCGCCAACTCGCTTTCAATTATTTTGAAAATTCGGGGAGCTTCTTGTCTCACGGTGTAATGCTGTGAGACCTTTTGTTGTGCAGCACGACCACACCTCTGAGCGAATGCCGGATCTCTTGCCAAGCGCTCAATGCAATCGGCCATGGCCCACAGATCAAGATAGGCGCGGTGCAACCAAGAACTTAGAATCGGGGCTCCATCTCATGTGGCTGATGCGGAGACCCAGAAAATTGTGATGTGCAATGACATGTTCGTCAGGGTCAAACGGCAAAGGCAGAATAGTGACGGAAAAGCCAAAGCGCTCAAATCGGGAAACATGTTTTGGATCAGAGATCAACCATGTCACAACTTGGAGATCCGTATTCGGTGCGAGTTCTTTCCAGAGCCCGCAGTCTTCATCGCTAGGATAATCTGAGTTGGAGTCCTCGTCGGCCGCGGTCGGTGCAGTCTCCATGCCTGTCGAAGCTAGCGACGCGCTTGCCGCGGGCACTGAATTCTTGTCTTGTTGGCTGTGAATAGACTTGAACGGCGACCGCTCCACAAATCGTAAAGAAGCTCACCAAGGAGGTTACCTTCATGTTAGCTTTTAGACCTGACCAATCGATGAAGCCAACGGCCTCATTGCAGTGCAAGGCCTTTTCCTAGAAGCGCAGGCATGAACATTCGGGATCGCAAAGTCACGATCGGCATCTGTCTTTATAACGGCGAGCCCTTCATCGCAGCCGCGCTCAAAAGCGCGCTCGCGCAGACGCACGAAAACATCGAAATGCTGGTTTATAACGATGGCAGCAGGGATGGCGGTCCCGCGATCGTTCGCTCGTTTTCCGATCCGCGACTCCAATTGATCGACGCGCCGCAAAATTGCGGGCTTGGCTTCGGCCGAAATCATCTCGGCGCCCGCGCGCAAGGCGATTATGTCACCTGGCTCGACAACGACGATATTTTCGATCGCGATCGGGTCGAGCGCCTCCTCAAAACGGCGGTCACAGGCGACGCCGACATCACGATCGATTCGTATCGTATGATCGACGAAGCGGGCGCGCCGCTGCCCGGCACGTTGCGCGTCCCCGACCGCATCGCCGCCGAGCGCCATTTCACGCGTCTATTCGAACGCAACGCGATGCTGGCGCACCCGCTCATCCACAAGCGCTGCTTCAAAACCGCCAAGTATGACATCAGGATGAAGGGCTCGAACGATTATGACATGTGGCTCAAATGTTCCTACGCGGGCATGACCTTCGCGCGCTCGCCGGGCATCGGTCTTTCGTATCGCATCAGAGAATCCTCGCTGAGCAAAAATCATCGTCGCAATCGCGAAGAGACCAAAATCATCCTCGAGAAATATGAGATCCCGAAGCTCGCCGCGCTCTATCGCGAGCGCGGTTTTTCCGACGCGCACATCAATTATATGCGTTGTCTACAGCATCTTTTTCGCGGGCAATATGCAGAAGCGCTCGCAGCGGCGTCGGAGCCGTGGCCCGACGAGCCCGAGGTCGATCAAGATTTTTATCGCGCGTCGCTCCTGCTGCGAAACGGCAAACCGAACGAGGCGCGCGCGCCGCTCGAGCGTCATCTCGCGCGCAGTCCGAAGTCGCCGGGTGGCCACAATAACTTGGGCGTGCTCACGCGTTTGCTCGGCGGCGACGGCTCTCCGCATTTCACGCGCGCGGCTGAGTTTCTGCCCGGCTATCTCGACGCCAAACAAAATCTCGCCGATCGCACGAGCACGCACATCACCGACACGCAAATCTGAAACGGCGCGCCAACATCATGCTCGGAGAACTCAAACAACGTGAAAAAGAAGGCCGTCCGATCAACGTCGGTTTGATCGGTTGCGGCGCGATGGGGCTGGGCATTGCTTATCAGCTCGCCCTTTTGCCCGGAATGCGGCTTTCGTTTCTCGCAGACCTCAATGAAGAAGCGGCGAAGAGGGGCGCGGAGGTTTACGGGAAGCCGACGAAGGTTTCGACCGACGGCATGGCAGCGCTGAAGGACGAGAGAATCCCTTGCGATGTTTTGGTTGAAGCGACGAATTCTATCGCCGCCGCCTACGATTACTGCGCTGCTGCGATCGCGCGCAAGGCGCATTGCGTGTTGACGAATGCGGAAGTAGACGCGGTCCTTGGTTATCTTTTGCGTGACGCTGCGGCGAAACAAAATGTCGTGGTCACGAGCGACGCGGGAGACCAGCATGGCGTGCTCGCGCGCATGATTGAGGAAGTTGAGATGTGGGGCTTCGACATCGTGCAGGTAGGTAACATGAAAAGCTTCCTCAAACGCGATCAAACGTTGGCCGGCATCGCGTCGATTGCGAAACAGCTACGCCTCAGTTCCGTGCAGTGCCTCGCCTACACCGATGGCTCGAAGTTGAACATCGAGATGTCTATCATCGCGAACGAATACGGCCTCACGCCCTTCGTGCCCGGCATGGAAGGTCCGCACGCGAACAAGGTGCAGGATGTGCTCGATGTGTTTGATTTCGACAAATACGGTAAACAGGGCCGCGTGGACTACATCCTCGGCGCGAAAGAGCATGGCAGCGGCGTGTATGTCGTAGGCCGCTGTGAGAGCGAATTCCAACGCGCTTATATGAACTACTACAAGGTGACGAATAGACACCCCTACTACGTTTTCTTGCGCCCGTATCACCTTTGCCATCTGGAAACCCCCCGCGCGATCGCCCTGGCGGCCCTTTACGGCAAGGCAGTTTGTACCATGCGCGCCGGCCGCGTCACTGACATCTTCGCCTACGCAAAGAAGGATCTGAAGGCCGACGACGTCGTGCAGCACGCCATTGGCAGCGACGAAGTTTACGGTCTCATCAACGAAACGAAGCAAGCCGACGCTGCCAAGTATGTGCCGCAGGGCGTGCTCGATATTGAAGGCATCAGCGACCGTCCGATCATCAGGCGTGCGGTCGAGATGAACACACCCCTCACATGGGACGACGTGGAGATTCCAGCGAATCGCATGACTGAACTGTGGGAAAGGCAGAAACCGCTGGTGGGTTTGGAGTAATTCCGACTAACAGGCTTAGGCAGCAGACGTGGCAGACAATTCGGGCACTGACGAATGATTCTCAGTCCGCGATTACTACTGCGCGCAAATCCACAGGTAATACCGCTGCGACAGGCGCGACACATCGCGCGCGCGCGCGAGGGCGTAACGATGAGTCAGATCGACCTGACGTTGGTGGACGGCCCTGGATTTTTTCCGAATTCTTTTCCGAAAACCGCCATTTGAGGCCGCTGAATATTCAAATTTCCCAGTTTTCACCTACGAAAACATGCTTTCGAGAGGATGCCGATGATGGGATTCGAACCCATACCCCGCTTTCGCGGGAACGGATTTTAAGTCCGTTGCGTCTGCCATTTCGCCACATCGGCTAAATTTCTCGAAATAAGAGGGAGAATCGCGCGATTCGCCAGCAAAAACCAGCGCGTTCCCAACTGGTCGCTTGACGTAAGCTTGGCGAATGGACTCCCATTTTGCCCCGCGGTCGATTACGCGGCTTTCGTCAATGGGATAACTTTGTCCTGCTGGTCAGACGGCAAGATATTCCAGTAACGCTTGCCGTCGCTTGGCTTTACCAATTCGCGTGAAAGACAAGATTAGCGTTCGCCTGGCCCATCTCTGACGCCAGTTCCGCCACGCCCGCCTTTTTTGAAATGAGCAAGGTAGTAACTCGCGAAGCCGTGTCGGAACGCATTGTTTGGCCACTTCTGAATATCAGCGGCTTTCCGTGCTGCATCGAGCAGCTTGCAATAGTCGGGAGGCGCAATTTGTCCGCTTGATTGGACGCGCGGCTTTAACCATCGCAACAGGTTTGGTTTGATCTTAACAAAGCGTCGGCGCGCACTTTTAGCCTTCTTGAGCTACTGGCGGAGCCGCCGAAGATTGAGAAGGCAGACGTATTGGCAGACAGGTTACTGGATTAACCGGCCTAACGGAGAAATCCAGCCCGTTTTCAGGTAGGCCAAAAATCGGGTCACAACGGGTCAAAAGGAACAGTGATTCCCTGATCCACGGCAGCAGGGTGTCAGAGAATCAGTGAATTAGCGGATTTGGACTTCGCCGTCGTGACTTGTTAAATCACTTAACCGTTGAATTGTTCGGCGGTTGTGAGAGGGCAAAGGCAAGAAAACCGGAGAACGGGATGAACATCCAACAAAGAGCCGCACCACGCGGCGGCTTTTGTTGTCTGGGTTATTTCGTGATTGATCCGGGATCAGTCCAGAACGACCACGTGATCGATCATCCGTTGGTCCCCAACGTTGGTGTAATAAACACGCACCCGTGTCCCCGGTCGGACTGAGGCTATCACCGGGTCCCCCTTCTTATCCACAACGTGACCGCGCGCATCGATCGTGTACGAGACGGGCTTGGCCGCATTGTCCTGACGGATGACCAGCGTTTTGGCCGGCTGATACCTGGCAGCCGCGCCGTCTTCGGTAGCGGTAATGATTGTTCCCGTTACCGTGACTGTTGTTTCAGTTTTGGTTGTTCCGTTGTGCGCGGAACGCGTTTGTCCGAAAGCCAGCGGCGCAACAAGTGCGCAGCAAGCGAGCGTGACAATTGTTCTTATCATATAATACCTCCATTGGTTGATGGTTGAGTTCTGCACTTACGCGGGTGTTCATTGCTTAATGCATGCCAGACTCTGCACTCAGACGTAATCAACAATTCTTGAGGCTCTTACACGGGTCCGCGCATTTTTCGCGACACACTAACTTTCCCGAACTTGGGACGGAGCCGTGTCGTTTTTGGGAACAGGACACGGCAAACAGCTAACTGCCTTAAGTACCTGTACCTAGTAAAGAGAGTTCGATGAATGTCCTCATTAGCCCTTAACGAACCCGTTCTTCCTTTAAATGATGTAATAATTGGATCGGAGATGGAAGCGAATTGTCATAGCCAGGGGGTTTTCAACGTTTAGAGGCGTCTGCAAGAGATTTCTATTGATTTTCGTGGCGAGTGACGCGCGAGGCGGTTTCACGAGGCAATCTTAAAACTTGCGGGATCTTTTCAGTATCGCCGTGAACGCCTTTTGGCGATAACGGGTCGGGGTATGAGTCCTGAGGATCGGCCTGAATGCGACCGTGCAGAACGAAACCGTTAGCAAGCGGAACTAGCGAACTTCGAAAAAGTTTCCTCGCAGAGTTCTATTTCTTTGGCCCACTGGCCGCGACCATTTTTCACCAATCATCCCTTGCCGGACGATATTAACGGCAACACGTTGGAATACGGCCACTCGGCGGAGATAGTTCGAATTATTTTATGGGTAAACCTACGTCGAAATTATCCGATGCCCGATCTGCACTGGAAATTCGAAGAGGCAATTAGAGCGAATCACGGTTGCGATTCGTGGTGGCTAAGATCGGTCACTGTGACGGTAAAATTGGGCGATCATCTCAGATGGCGAGGTGCTGTTGAAGTTTTCGCTCTCTACGATTACCCCAAAGCGGGCGTAGCGTACGCTTGGACCTATCGCGACCGTGGTCGGGAGAAAATAGTCACCGTGTTAGGCGTTCATCCGGTCGATTCAGCCCAAGCAGCCGTCAAATCCGTAATTGGCAGCAAGACCGGTTGACAAGTCTGGATTCAAGTCCCTCAACGCATCTTGCTGCCGATCATCCTTGTGTTCATTTTCCTCTCACCACTGATCAACGATGAACCAAAGAGCTGAAGAATACGCGTCTCTACAACGTTTTGGGCTGGGCACGTTTGCAATGATCACAATCACGCTGACCGACGAGGACAAACCTGCGAAAAGCTGACAACGTTGGCGAAGTCGGTGATCAACGTAGAAGCGCGTCAGTGCATCCACTGCTTCCCTGTTCCCCTGACCCTTTGTGAGCCGAATTTTGGCCTACCTGAAAACGGTCTGAATTTCGCCGTTAGGCCGGTTAACCCGGTAACCTGTCTGCCAACACGTCTGCCTTCTCAATCTTCGGCGGCTCCGCCAGCAGGTCGGGCGCTTTCTCCATCAGCGCCTTAGCAACTTTCCCCGACAGATGCGCGTCCCGTCCGGCCTCATCCGGAAATGCGTCGAAGATGGCGAAGGTAGTTTTGCCAAGCCGGATGCCGAACCAAGCGATTGTCGCGGGCTCCTGTTGCACCAACCCTTGCCCGTCGCGGAGGAATTTGGCGACTTCGTTCTCCTTGCCCGGTTTTGCTTCGAGTTTAACAAATAAGGCTTTCGTGGTCATGTCGTGCTCTCCTTGTGACTGCTTTCTGCGCTGTGGATCGTATCTTTTTTCAGTTTTAAGTCGAACCGAATCAGTCTCACGTTTTTCACTGTCCCGCCTGACCCCTTGTGACTTGGGCTCCTGTGGCTACTGGAGACAGCGAGAACTTCGGGCCCTCTGTTACTGCATTCGAGTGTAGAGCACGATGATGTAAATAACAAAAAGGGCGCTGCCAAAAACGATCAGCCCTTTGTGGTAACGCTCCGAACGCGTCAAGGCGCCGATAAATAGCGTAATCGCGTATATGAGTTGAAAGATCAGGTTCGTTGCGTTTGGCAATCTCCCGTCCAGAACGACATCTTTGCAGATGCTGACTACAATCGTGGCAACGCCTAGCGAAAAGAACCACCCGCGGTGGGCGTAGAAGCTCCGTTTTAGATCTATCACTTCCTCACCGAAAAAGTCCGGAAGTACCAGCCCGGCAAGCATGTAAATGAGAATTACATTCAACAAAACCATCGCGAACTGCAGAAACGTCCAGTCGTGCCGGCTTCGCATCCCGAACATCGACCACCAATGCTGAAAACAAATTAGCAGCAACAAAATCGCCCATGCGATTACCGGCCAGTAAATCCGAATCCGTGCACGCGACAGGAGCAGTCCGCGAAAACCTTGCAGAATTTGTGTCACCGCGAGGCCAAGGATGACTGAGATTAAAACCGAGAGATAGCTAAACTCATCCATACGATCTTACGTTTTGGAGTGCCGCATCATCTAATTTAGGAACTGAGCCTGCAAGTCTGCGAATGGAATCACCTTGCGAATGGCGAACGACGTTGCACCGCTTTTCATTTTTCCTGAACCGATTCCGACCCGACTCCTGTGGCTCCGGGAAACAATGAAAAAGGGATGCAGATCGGCAATTGCTTCCCTGCTGCGAATGCTACAGTGCTTTCGGGAAACTGGCAGGGCACATCAGTGGCTGGCTGTTATGTTCTCATGTCAATCTTAGCTTGCTGCGACTTGCACCCCGCGAGCCCCCAGCTGATCTTTTTATCGTGAGTCAACCAAAGTATGCCCATCCCGAAATTTCAGAACTTACCCAACACCATTCTGAATGGCTTGAAGCGGGTTCGTGATGCTCTCATGGCGTGGGACGGACTTGCGAAGGTTCAGCCCGATGTGCTCACGCATTGGGATGGTTTGATCGACCAGTGGATTGAGCGAAGTGACTTACCACTCATTGTTCGCCAGAGTTCACACGAGCGTGTTTGCCTCTACGTTGACCACCCTTCTGGACGCAAGATAGCGCCTTCGGACAACAGCCCGGCACATTGGGTGGCGATTCAGTGTTTCGATGGCCGGAAGCCGAGCATTGATGAGATCGCCAACTTAGCGGAGTCGGCATCGTAAGCGGCTTACGATGCAACTTTATAACGTTGTAATCTTTCCGTTTTTAGTAGGCCGGTGGTCAGTTGTCTCGTCGTCCGTTAGTCAACCACGCCGGCACAACGTGCGAGATTTTCCACATCACCTGATCAAGCCCGCTATCCATTCCGTCAGTCCGGGTATTGGCGAAACCAGCCCAGCAAAGTTCCCGCGCGGTTCGAACGGCGATCGTTGTCGTTCCGGCGAGACTGCCGTTATGCCAGTAATTGTGCGCCTTATTCACACACCAGCCGCAGGCGTAACCCGGATTGGCCGGAGTAGGTGTCGTCATGGTCTTCCAAGTGTCGGCCGCCAAAATGCTGGTCGGTGCGCTGGATCCGTCCACGTGCATCAAAAACTCCACCAGATCAGTCGGGCTTGCGACCCAGCCGCCGTGAGAATCCATTCGGCGGACATTGATGTTGTAAGGATTCTGGTTTTGCTGACCGTAGTAAACGACCTCGCTCCTGGCCCGTTCCGCCAGGGTATTGCCGGCCAGTCGCATCTCGTGCACGCCGCACTTCCCCAAAACTTGCTCTTTGACAAAATCCGGATAGGAACGGCCGGTGATTTTTTCAATGATCCGGCCTAACAAGCAATAGCCAAAATTGGAGTAGCCATAGAGCGTACCTGGAGGATTCTTGAGTGGTTGATGCGCCAGGGTCCAGGTGATCAGCTCCTTGTGATTCATTTTCGGATTAAGAAACATTGGATCCCCTCGCCCCTTTTCCCAGCCGCCGCTCGTGTGGTTCAGCAGGTGAGTCAGCGTGATTTGTTTGACCCTCTCCGAATAGCTTCTCGCATAATCGAATCCCAGTAATCCGCCCTCGCCGAAAACCGGTGCGTCCAATTGCAGGCGTCCCTTTTCAATCAAAGAAAAAATGGCAACCGAAGTAATTGGTTTGGTCGTGCTGGCGATTCGGAACAGGTGATCAGGCGTAACCTTTTCGTCCTTGGCTTTATCGGCGAAACCAAACGCGCCTCGATAAACAAAATTTCCACGGAGGGCGTAGGAAACTGAGAAGCCGGGCACATGGAACTGAGTCATGAACTGTTGCGCGATCGCGGAGATCGCAGCCAGTTCCTGCTCTGTTGCCTCGACGATTGGCTCGTGTTCTAGCGCGAGCGCTGGCCGCACCTGAAAAGGCCAGGGGAACGCGCTAACCGCGGAAGCAATCGCAATTCTTTTCAAACAGGCTCGCCGGCTGATTTTCTTCATCCTGCTGCCAGAGTAACGTGCTTTCGTGCGACAGGCTAAATTGAAAGCCGCGGGACACGTTTGCGAATGCAGCCCTACGACACTGGCTCCCGGCAAACTTACTGGGATTCCTTTGGGCCAGGCGTAAGGACAAGAGCGCATTAGCACCGCTGGCCATGTTGTCAGTGCCGGTTGACAGCTCTTATTTGAATGCGTTCCTCCGCAGGGGTGAATCGTCTGTGCACCTGGCAGCGCAGGTCTGTTCGTCGCGTTAAGCGCCGCGGGAAAAGATTTGCAGCCAGAGCGCTTTGAATAAAGCCATGCGCACGATGTCCTGGCGTTTGTCGCCGACTGTGATGTCGTCGAGGAAAACTCCTTCAAGCTCGAAACCAAACCGGCTGTTAAGATTGATATTGCGCATGTTGATGTCGCGCGAGTGGATGTAAACCTTGTTCAGGTTCCGGATCATGAACGCATAGTAAAGAAAGCCGAATGTCGCTCGCTTTCCGATGCCTTTACCCTGTAAGCCAGATTCGCCCACCAGCTTCTTCATCTCGAGTTTGCCCGCCGCCGTGTCGATGTTCTCGGCGCCGACAATTCCCACCGCTTGGTCGTTGTAGTCGATGCTGAAATATTCCCGCGTCGGATGGGCGAAATACTCTTGCAGCTCGCTTTCATTTTCCGGAAACGCTGGCACGAAGCTTTCGTGCACGGCCGGGTCCTTGAGCCAGCGGACGAGCTTATTTACGACTCGCGTGTGCAGTGGACGAAGCGTCACGTGTTGGATGGCGAGTTGTTTGCGGTCCGCCCATTCGTCCTTTATCGACGCCAGCGTAAATATTTCGTTGTAATACGCCACGTCTTTGGCAGGTTTCTTTTCCTGCGCCAACAGATTGTCGAGCAGGTGCGAAGCGACCCGGACGATCTCTGCCTTGCGGACGCCGTAGTTGATGAGTTCGTTGTAAAAGCCTTTCGAGACCAGTTTCAGCATCTGATCGTGCTGTTTCTTGTCGGCAAGTTCTTTGTCGCTCTGCTCGTCCATCGCTGCCGCCGGCAACACTATTGCGGCTTCGCACCTGAAGTCTAGACTACTCGTGCTTGTTTTCATTTCTGCTCAACGTGGCAACGACGCCGCGTCAGAAAAGAAAAATTTCTGAATAAAAACGCGAACTTGGTCTAGCGAAGGTCGTATTCATCTGTGGAGCGACGGACGACACGCGGCTGTTCTTCCCCCTATCGGAGCGGCACAGATTAGGGTGCCGCTCCTTTTTCTTTGCAATAGGTCGCGCACGTCCAGCTGAGGTTTCCATTTGCGTAGTACTATATAGAGACTAGAGACGCGCCCCGCTCGGGGGTTCCCTCAACGAAGAGGTTGTGGTCGACAACGGGCCGGTTACCAGCGTAAGCCCGACGACATCCCGGCGCTCAATCGAAAAATGATCGAGGAATTCTGCGAAGGAAAACACGCACCCAAAAGAGAAATGGCCGGTGCGACGCTGGAAACCTAGGCGTTGAACTTATAGCGGCGGTCCATGACCGCCGAGTCCCGGATCGAAAAGAAATTGTCGACGTTCACGGAGCGCCGCTACAATAAGTGCGTGACTACCGCCAACAAGATCACGGTCGCGAGGATCTTGATGATCCCGTTGTTTGTGACCATGGCGATTTATTATGGCGAGAGCATTCAGCGACATGAGCCGCTGGAATGGCAACGCTTCACCGCCATTGCCATTTTCTTAATCGCAGCGATCAGCGATGGTTTCGATGGTTACATCGCGCGTCGCTACAAGCAGCGCAGCTCCTTAGGCGCCGTCCTGGATCCGATTGCAGACAAAGGTTTGCTTTTGAGTGGCATCATCACACTGAGCATCAGCAATTGGAGTGAGAGCGATCCGGATTACGGACAATTTCCGATCTGGTTCCCGGTGCTGGTTATTACGCGCGACGCCGTCATTCTAGTCGGTGCGGGGATCCTGCATTTTTTTATCGGCGCTAAAATGAGAGTGAAACCGAGCTGGACTGGAAAAGTGGCAACTGTCTGTCAGATGTGCGCCATCGCCTGGGTCATGTTGCAGCTTCATTTTCTTCCCCTGATTTTCGTTGTCATCGTCGCCGGTGTTTTCACACTTGTTTCGGGCGTCATTTACGTGGTGGAAGGTGTTCGCCAGTTGCAAGCCGAAGGCCACGCTCACGCGCGAGCGGATTAAATCAATCGCTTCGGCGTGACAGGCATCACAAGATCGACATCTTCATTGCACATGAATGTCGCGATTATCGGGCGCCCAAACGTCGGCAAGTCCGCACTGTTCAACCGACTCGTCGGTCGCAAGATCGCGATCGTTCACGATCAACCCGGCATTACACGCGACCGAATCTCAGCCATCTGCGAGCGCGGCGCGCGACCGTTTACAGTTTGGGATACCGGCGGAGTTCTTGGTGCCGGCGAAACGGAACTGACCGTGCAGGTGCGTCGCGCCGTCGATGAAGCGCTCAACGAAAGCGATCTGCTTTTGTTTATCGTCGACGCCCATGACGGTCTCACGCCCGTGGACGAAGAGCTCGCGCGCATGTTGCGCAAATCGCGAAAACCGGTCGTCCTGGTCGTCAACAAGATCGACAACGACAGACACGAGCCGCTCGCTGCGGACTTCGACTCGTTAGGCTTTGAGAAGAGCGTTTCAATCAGCGCCGAGCACAACCGCGGGATGCTGGACTTACTGGATGAGATCGATCGCGCACTGCCCGCGTCTGCAGAAATCGAGAGCCGGGGATCGAGAATCGAGCATCGCTTGAGAATCGCGATCATCGGTCGGCCGAACGTTGGTAAGTCGTCGTTCATCAACGCGATCGTGCAAAGTGAGCGCGCCATTGTGAGCGAATTACCGGGAACGACGCGTGATTCGATCGACATCGCTTATAAGCGCGACGGCGAGCAATTGCTATTCATCGACACGGCTGGAATTCGCCGGCGCGGAAAACTTTCCAGCTCGGTGGAAGTTTTCAGCGTGATGCGGGCCGAGCGCAGCATTCGTCGCGCGGACCTCTGCCTTTTGATCGTCGACCTTACCAGCGGAGTGACCGCGCAGGACAAGCGCATCGCGGGGTTGATCCAGGAAGCGGGAAAAGCCGCGTTGATTGTATTGAATAAATGGGACCTGGTGAAACCAAAACGCGGCGGCGCACAAACAATTCGCGACCTGGTCACCGATGTTCGCGAGAGAATTTTCTTTCTCGACTACGCGCCCGCGCTGATCGCCTCCGCGCGCACTGGGGAAAACGTCGAGCGTTTGTTTGGGATGATCGACCAGATTGAACGGGCATCGAAGACCCGCGTCGGAACCGGCGTCTTGAATCGACTCATGCGGGCGGCATTTGCTGCGAATCCACCACCGCTGGTAAAAGGCAAGCGGCTGAAACTCTTTTACGCCGCGCAAGCGTCAGGCAGCCAGGATCGAAAGTTACAACCGCCGGAATTTGTCTTGTTTGTCAACGATCCGCGATTACTCCCGCGGACCTTCGCCCGTTACCTCGAAGCGAGTATCCGCAAGCAGATCCCCTTGCCCGGCTTGCCGATCATTTTGACTTTGCGAGCGCGCAGCAAGAAAGTGTAGCCACGGCGCTCAGTTGCCGTGACGCGCCCGACAGAGCCGGGCAACTACAGGCGCGAATCGAACATTTTTCGCCCGAATCTGTCTCAAAATTACCCATGAAATCAACGCAGGAAATTACTCGCGAGGTCCAGGAGCTGGGTCGCTGGATTCCGCCGCTCCGCGAGCAGGTCTCCCGTGTGGTCGTCGGCCAAAAATATCTGGTCGACCGGCTGCTGCTCGGCCTTCTCGCCAACGGACACATTTTGCTCGAAGGCGTACCGGGTCTCGCCAAAACGCTCACGGTCAAGACGATGGCGGCTGCGATCCAAACCGGCTTCCAAAGATTGCAATTTACGCCCGACCTTTTGCCCGCCGATCTAATCGGCACGCTGATCTACAACCCGCGCACCGGCGAATTCTCCACCAAGCTCGGCCCGATTTTTTCGAACCTGATTCTCGCCGACGAAATCAATCGCGCGCCGGCGAAGGTGCAAAGCGCGTTGCTTGAAGCGATGCAGGAACGTCAGGTGACTATTGGCGAACAAACCTATCCCCTACCCGATCCGTTTCTGGTTCTGGCCACGCAGAATCCAATTGAGCAGGAAGGCACCTATCAACTTCCCGAAGCGCAACTCGACCGCTTCATGCTCAAATTGAATGTTGGTTATCCGGAGAAATCCGAGGAGCGCACGATTCTTGATTTGATGGCGACCTCGGCGCCGAACTTGAGCGTTCAAGGTGTTGTCGATCCGAGACAAATCATCGCCGCGCGTGATGCGGTGAACCAAATTTACATCGACGATCGGGTTAAGGATTACATTGTCGATGTTGTCTGGGCGACGCGGGAACCGGCGACTTACAATCTCGCGCTCGAAGGATTGATTCGTTACGGCGCATCGCCGCGGGCCACGATCTATCTCGCGCTCGGCGCCCGGGCTCACGCATTCCTGAATGGGCGCGGGTATGTCACACCGCAGGACGTGAAGAGCATCGGCCCGGATGTTTTGCGACATCGCATCATCGTCAGCTACGAAGCCGAAGCAGAAGCAGTCACGAGCGAGACAATCATTGAGCGAATTTTTGCGGGCCTTCCCGTCCCGTAATCACGATGAACGGTTTGCAGGAAAGAACCGCGGAGATTCTCAAGAAGATCCGCACCCTGGAAATTAAAACCCGCGGACTCGTCGAGACCGTCTTCGCCGGAAACTACCATAGCGTCTTCAAAGGCCGCGGGATGAATTTTGAAGATGTGCGCGAATATCAGCCGGGTGACGAGATCCGCGCGATCGATTGGAACGTGACCGCACGGCTCGGCAACGCGTTCGTGAAAAAGTTTACCGAAGAGCGCGAGCTTACCGTCATGTTGATTGTCGATGTTAGCGCGTCCGGAAATTTCGGCAGCACAACGCAATCAAAGCGAGAGCTCGCGGCCGAGGTCGCATGTCTGCTCGCCTTCAGCGCTATCCGCAACAACGACAAGGTCGGACTTCTTCTTTTCACCGATCGGGTCGAGCTTTTCATACCGCCAAAAAAGGGCCGTTCCCACACGCTCCGGCTCATTAGAGAAATTTTGTTTTTCGAACCGTTCGGCCGTGGAACCGATCCCGCGCTGGCGCTCGATTACCTGAACCGGATTGTCACGCGACGAGCGGTTGTCTTTTTCATTTCCGATTTTCAAGCGCCCGATTTTTCGCACACTCTGGCCGTGAGCGGGCGGCGCCATGATTTCATAGCCGTTCACATTCAGGACGAGCGCGAAACTGTATTGCCGAACATCGGCATCATCACACTCGAAGACGCCGAGACCGGCGAGCAAGTTGCAATCAACACCGCAGACCGGACCATGCGGGCGCGTTTTAACGATCTGGTCGACGAAAAGCAGCGAGCGCTTGCGCGGACTCTGCGGCGCAACAACATCGACGCGATCACGCTGCGGACGAGCGAAGATTATCTGCCCGCGCTTCGTTCGTTTTTCAAACTCCGCGAGCGCCGCGTCAACATTCGTTAGCGAGGATGTCGATGTTCCTAGCAGAACAAAATTTTCACGAGATCGCGCCGCCAGTCGATTACTCGTTCGTTCCAACATGGGCGATTTTTCTGGCGAGCTTTGTCGGGTTATCTCTCATTGGCTTGATCATTTGGCTCATTAAACGAAAAGGCAAGCCGGTCGCGCCGCCGAAATTGCCGGGCCAGATTGCGCTGGAAGAACTCGATCGCATCAGCGTCGAGATCGAGACAATGAATCCGTATCTATTCAGCATTCGTGTTTCGGACATTTTGCGACGTTACGTCACGAACCAGTATGCGTTACCGGTAACGCGCCAGACTTCGGTCGAATTTCTCACTGCCCTTGCGAAATCATCGCCATTCTCAGCAAACGAGAAATCGCTGCTGGAAGATTTTTTGAATCGGTGTGACCTGATCAAGTTCGCGCGCTACGAAGCAACTTCCGCGGACAGTCGTCTTCTACTCGAAGAAGCAACGCGTTTCGTGAGAGGAGAACAACTTGCGATTGCTTGATTGGTGGCCATCAAACACGGCACTGACCTTCGATCGGCCGTGGCTGCTTCTTCTGTTGCTGCCAATTCCGCTTCTGGCCTATCTCCGCGGGAAACGCGGACTGGCTGCCGCGTTAACGTTTTCATCGACGTCCACATTGCGCGAAATCGGCAGGCAAAGCGCTTCTCGTGTCGGCAAATTCTTGCGGGCAATGATCTTCGCAACGTTGGCAATTTTCGTCATCGCGATCGCCCGTCCGCAACTTGGCAAAAGCCTGACTCAAGTCGAAGCGAGCGGAATCGACATCATGCTCGTGCTCGACGTATCGGGCTCGATGCTCACAAAAGATTTCACGATCGGCGGAGACGAAGCGACGCGGGTGGACGCGATCCGCGAGGTCACCCGAAAGTTTATCGAAGGTCGGCCAAACGATCGCATCGGCATCATCGCATTTGCTGGCCGGCCTTACGTAGTTAGCCCGATGACGCTCGATCACGACTGGCTGCTGCAAAATCTCGACCGCGTTCGAATTGGGCTGGTTGAAGACGGCACGGCGATCGGCTCAGCAATGGCCGCGGCTGCCAACCGATTGAACGACAAGCATTCGAAAAGCCGCGTTATTGTTTTGCTCACCGACGGTGAAAATAACGCGGGCAAAATCTCGCCAAACACTGCGGCCGAAGCCGTGAAAGCATTGAAAGTTCACTTTTACGCCATCGGCGCGGGAATCACCGGGATCGCGCCCGCGCCGATTTACACGTCGCGCGGGCCGATGACCGACGCGCTCGGCAACATTTTTTATCAGAACCAGCGTGTGGAATTTAACGAAGCCGGTTTGAGGAAAGTTGCTGAGATCGCCGACGGAAAATTTTTCCGCGCGACCGACAGCAAGTCGCTCGAGCAGATTTACGGCGACATCGACAAGCTGGAAAGATCGACGGTGGCCGTCAAAAAATATCAGGAGTATCGCGATCTGTTTCCTCTTTGCGTTATGAGCGGCTGCGGTCTTCTCATTGCCCAACTCATACTGTCGCAAACCATCTGGAAAAAACTCCCATGAGGAAGATGTCGATCTTATGAGCTTTGGCGCGCCAATTTGGTTTTGGGCATTAGTCGCGATCCCCATTCTCGCGCTCTTGTTCGTGCGCGCGGAACAGCGCGCGGCCGTACGATTGCGCGAATTTGTCTCACCGCGATTGCTGCCTCAACTGTCGGCGACGGTGAATCGTTCGCGCCGCATTTTGCGATTTAGTTTGCTCATGCTCAGCCTTGCTTGCGCAATCGTTACTCTGGCACAACCGCGATGGGGTTATATTTACGAAGACGTCAAACGCAAGGGGCTCGATCTACTGTTCGCGGTCGACACTTCGCGGAGCATGCTTTCCAACGACGTGCAGCCGAATCGGCTCGAGCGCGTGAAGCTTGCCGCTCAGGATCTTATCAACCAGCTGGAAGGGGACCGAGTCGGGCTGGTCGCCTTTGCCGGGCGTGCATTCTTACAAGCACCGCTCACCATCGATTACGAAGCGGCAGTCGAATCGATCAACGACCTCGACACGAAAACGATTCCCGAAGGTGGGACCAATATTTCGGAGGCGATCAACCTCGCCGGGCAGACTTTCGGCAAAAGCGCGGCTGGAAATCGCGCTCTGATTATTTTCACTGATGGCGAAGAGTTGAGCGGCGACGCGGCGAAGGCTGCGAAAACCGCCGCTGATTCGGGGATGAGAATTTTCTCGGTCGGCGTCGGCACGCCACAAGGCTCGCTCATTCCCGTTACCAACGAAGACGGCGGCACGGCATTTGTGAAAGATTCCGCCGGGCAGGTCGTGAAATCGAAGCTTGACGAGAAACGGCTTCAGGAAATCGCGCAAGCCACCGGAGGATTTTATCTTCATCTCGGCGACGGTCCACGGACGATGTCGCAACTTTACATCCAAGGGTTGGCCAAGATGAAGGCGGCGGAAATTGACGCGCGTTTGGCGAGGCGACCCATCGAGCGTTATGAATGGCCGCTCGGCGCCGCCATAGATCGGAAGAGCGTCGTGT
>Ga0210408_10002620_pt1 | contig 17352 bp, 13 predicted proteins | sample IncBWH4MmetaG_FD_155471 | JGI IMG/M metagenome (GOLD analysis project Ga0210408, IMG submission 155471) | Forest soil microbial communities from Barre Woods Harvard Forest LTER site, Petersham, Massachusetts, United States - Inc-BW-H-4-M | ecosystem: Environmental > Terrestrial > Soil >...
CTCGACCATCACGTTGGCGATCATGTAACCGTACACCGTCAGGGCGTTGGACTTGCTGACGTTTGAAGCATAGCGATCCATGAAGGCGGACCAGTCACGGTAAGCCGGATCGTTTGCTGCCACCGGGTCGTCGGGCTCCCAGGCGTATCCTGCCGTCAGGATTCCTTCGGCATTTTGCAGGCCCGCAGACGATACCGTGGATATGATGTGCTCGGCTTTCCAGCCGAGCTCGGCGGTTCTGCGGATCGCCATCGCGGCAAATTTGGGGGTAGTCACGTCAAAAAAGATGTCGGCGCCGGAGGCTTTGAGCGTAGCGATCTGCTGATTGACATTGGCGTCGTCGATCTTGTACGTCGCCTCGGCAATGATCGGGATTTTGCCCCCGAGCCCATCCTTGAGGCCTTTGACGTAATCCTTGCCGAACGCATCGTCCTGATAAAGGATTGCGATCTTGCCGCCGCTGGGATGGCTCTCCAGCAGATACTGCGCGTAGATGTGGGCCTCGGTCTGATAGTTTGGCTGGTAGCCCATCGTCCAGGGGAAGTCGCGCGGCTGGTCCCACATCGAGGCGCCCGATGCCACAAATAGCTGCGGAACTTTGTTGGCGTTCAGATAGGGCCGCACCGCCGCGCTCGTCGCGGTGCCGAGGCCGGCGAAAATCAGCAGCACCTTGTCGTCTTCCACCAGCTTTCGCGTCAGCTCGACCGTCTTCGGCGGGCTGTAGGAGTCGTCATAGGAGATAAAATTGATCCTGCGGCCGTTGATGCCGCCCTCGTCATTGACCTTGTTGAAGTAAGCGGCAATGACTTTGCCGATGACGCCGTAAGCGGAAGCCGGGCCGCTATAGGGCATGGTGTTGCCGATCCGGATTTCACCATCCGCAGCCCTTGAATTGGAGGCCGCGCCCAGCAAAATGGCGATTGCCATAAAGGCAAGCCTGAGCGCACCCGTCGCAACCTTGCGCGGCCAACGGCTCTCGATGTTCGCGGACGGCACGTTATCCAATTTGTGCCAATGCATGTCGACGGTTCGCATCATATCCCCCTGTTGTGCGACATTATTTGTTGCGTTTAATTTATTGGGTTTATTGCAGCAGTATCGGAACCATTGATCCTAGCGAATGGCCGATTGCAGACGCTGCTTGGCCTCCAATGATCCCAGCTCGGCCGCCCTCGCATACCAGGCGCGGGCCTTTTCGGGATCCGGCTGCGCGCCGACAACCCTCAGCTTCGCAAGCACGGCGGCGTCGAACGTGCCTGCCAGGATGAAAGAGGCCTGTGCGTCACCGGCCTCCGCGAGATGCCTGAGCATCAGGCGCGCGCTGGCAATATCGCCCGCCGCGATCAGGTCCTGACCTCGCTTCAGCAACGCCGCGATTTCATCACGCGTAAGCGAGACCGTCGCCCGGGGTGCGGGGATTGCGGCTGTCGGTTGAGTCATGGTGTCGGGCTGAGCAGGCCCGACCTTGGGAAATGTCGGTGGTGCTGCAGCAGGAGGCGTTGCCACCGGAGCGGCGTTCGTCTGAATGGATGCAAGGGTCGGTCCGGTCGGTGCCGACGGCGCCTCGGTTGGTTGCACGCTGGCTTGAGCCGCATCAATCTGAGGCAGCCTTCCAATGACAGCGGCGGAAAAGGACTGGTTTCTTCCAGCCTCCTCGTCGCTGGAAGGGGCAGCGGCGATCGTCGGGATCTGCACTACATTCGCGATAACCAGGGCAACCGCGGCGGCCACGCCGACCGCGCCGAGGAGCCCGGCGACCAATCCGATGCCCGGCAGTCGCATTTCCTCTTGTGGTGGGGGCGGCATCAGGTCGGGTTTGAGGGGCGCCCAAACCCTCCTGACCATCTCCTCCAGGCCGTCGTCTTCCTCGCTCGAGCGAGCCTCTGTTAGCCGCAAACCGATGTCGGTTCGCTGTTGAGAAGTTTGCGCACGGGACTGCGACGCTAGCCGGCTAGATTCGCGAAGGCGTTGGGCTGCCTTGGCGACATCCTCTTGGAGACGGCGCGTCTCGTCCTCGTGCTGTGGGTCGCTCATCCAGGGCAAGGCATGCATAAACTGCTTGTCGGCATCGTTTTGGTCGTGGGAACTCATCACTAACCTCCTGTCGACGCCTCGCTTTGCTATCCTGCCGCTCCAGTTTGTGGACTGCGGCCGCCCATATAAATCTTGAGCTTGGATTTCGGTTTATCGACGTTTTTGGACAGAAAGGTTGAGACGGGGAGGTGATTGTGTGTCCATTTTCCGGCGAGTCATGCAGCATTCTTCGCGTTATTGAAGGGGTGACCGGCGTCATGCAATTGACGCGCGAATCTGACAGCCGCCGGCCAAGACCGTGACCTGTCCTGCCCACTGGGAAAACACCCCTCGGGAGCTTTTATTCGCGCAAAGTGAAGCTTTTCGCCGCCGCCATGTCACGGCGCCTCGAGCGCAGCGAGGGGCTCATTCCAGGCGTCGTAGCCATAGACCCAGTCCGGATCTGTCCGTTCCTTGAGCCAGGTGTTGGTGCGCGAATTCAATTGGACCCGCGATGTCCGCTCTTTTCGGGTCGCTTCAAAGCGGCGGAATGCGGCCGCGACGCCGTGGCGATCAACGCCTTGCAAACAGCGGGAAAGCGTCGCGGCGTCTTCGATCGCCATCGCCGCGCCTTGCGCCATATAGGGGGTCATCGGATGGCAGGCGTCACCGAGCAGGGTGATGTTGCCCTGGCCCCAATGGGTTTGCGGATCGCGGTCGATCAGCGCCCATTTGTGAACCGACGGGCAGGCGGCCAGCACGTGACGCACCTCGGGGTGGAAATCCTCAAAACCCTTGCAAAGCTCGCTGACGTCTCCGGTGGCCGACCACGACTCGACCGTAAATCCCGGCTCGGGCTGGCTGGTGACGAAGTAGACCTCGCTGCGGTCCGGCTTGACATAGTAGATCACGATGTGGCGATCCGGTCCCCACCATTTGGTGCAATCGCCGATCTCGTATCCGTTCAGCAGCGCCGCCGGAAATACGGTGCGGTAGGCAATCCGGCCGCTGAAATTCGGCTCATCCTTGCCGAACAAACGCTCCTTGACGAAGGAATGAACGCCGTCCGCCGCAACGACCGCGTCTGCTTCGATCGATTTTCCATTCGCAAATCTCAGCGTCACGCTGCGATCGGGACGTTCGTCGATATCCACCACGCGGTGGTCGAGATGGATCCTTTCACGCGGTACCACGCTTGCAAGCGCGGAATGAAGATCGCCGCGATGGCCGAGCAGATACGGCGCGCCGTATCGCTGCTCCGCCATCTCGCCGAAGATCATGTCGAAGCGCACTTCGCCGGTGTCGTACTCCCTGTTGTTCCAGGAGCGCGGATAAAACGCGCTGGCGCGCATCAAGGATTCGAGGCCGAGCCCGCGCAACACCTTCATCGCGTTACAGCCGATCTGAATGCCGGCGCCGAGCCGGGTAAATCTCGCAGCCTGTTCGTAGACGTTGACACCGATGCCCGTCCGATGCAGCGCGCCGGCGGTTGCGAGGCCACCCATGCCCGCGCCCACAATCGCGACCGAAAGTTTCATCATATCGCTGCCTCGCAGGGGTTCGTCACAGCCACAATATCTTTTTGCGGTATTCGAGATCGGTCAACAACGGTGGCGCGGGCCCCTGATGAAACACCGCGCCCCGCTCTAGCACGAATACGCGGTCGGCCAACGCCAGCACCAGGTCGAGATTATGCTCGACGATGACGATGGAAGTATGCCGGCGAAGCTGGTCGAACACCTTGAACAATTCGAGGATCACGGCGGGCGCGAGGCCCTCGAACGGCTCGTCCAGCAGCAGCAATTTCACATTGCCCGACATGGCGCGCGCCACCGCCACCATCTGCTGTTCGCCGCCGGACAAATAATCCGCCGCGACATTCATGCGCTCCTTCAGCCTCGGAAAATAGTGCAGAATCCGATCTTCGCTCCAGACCATGCCGTTGCTGCCGTCAGTCTTGCGGGCCAGACGTCCGAGCGAGAGATTGTCCCGCACGGTCATGCCTGCGAACAGGCCGCGGCCCTGCGGCACGTAGCCGATGCCGCTCCGCGCGATATCCGGAGCGGGCAGCCCCGCGATATTGTGACCCTCATATTCGATGGTGCCGGAGGCGAGCGGCACCAGTCCGGCCAGGGTCTTCAACAGCGTCGATTTGCCGGCACCGTTGCGCCCCAACAGGGCGACGATCTCGCCGTCGCGCACGTCCAGCGTCGCGTCGTGCAGAATATGGCTTTTGCCGTAGAACGTGTTGACGCGCTCGAAGCGCAAAATCGACGCAGCACCGGCGCCGGTCTTTTCGCTGCTTCTGTGCGCGGCCTCCCGCACACCGGTGCCGGTATAGATTTCCCGTACGCGGCGGTCGGCGCGCACCGCATCGGGTGTGCCGGTCATCAGCACTTCGCCCTGGTTCATCACGGTGACGGTTTGCGAAAAGGCCAGCACGCGATCGATGTCGTGTTCGACGATCAGCACGGGAATGTTGGTGGCGACGCTTTTGATAAGGTTCGACACCCGCTCGCGCTCGGCGGCGGCGAGCCCTGCCAGCGGCTCGTCGAGCAACAGCACCTGCGGCTTGGAGCCGAGCGCGATGCCGAGATCGACCAGGCGCTGTCCACCATAAGAGAGCTCGCCGCCCTCGATCTCCTCGATACCCTCGAGGCCGAGAAATTTGATCAGTTCGGCGGCTTCGGCGTGCACATCCGGATAGCTGTCGATATCGCGCCAGATGTTGAAGCGCATCGCATGCTGCGCCTGCAACGAAAGCCGCAAGTTTTCGTAGATCGACAGCTCGCGGAACAGATTGGTGATCTGAAACGAGCGTGCGAGCCCCTGATGGCAGATTAGATCCGAAGGCACGCCCTGCATCTCGCGGCCATTGAGGCGGATGGTGCCGCCATCGGGCGGGAACAGGCCCGACACCAGGTTGAACAGCGTGGTTTTTCCGGCGCCGTTCGGACCGATCAGCGCATGAATCTCGCCGGCACCGACTCGCAGGCTCGCGTCGTTGACCGCGCGGATGCCGCCGAAATGTTTTGAAACGCCTTTAACCTCTAGCACCATTCCCTGAAGACCCTCCGGCATCAGGAAAGAAGGCAGCGGCAAGTCGTTGTAAATCTTACGCGTGCTCATGGCAGCCGATTCTTCCGGCGCGGGCCACCAGCGCCGCGCAAGTGTGCCCCAGATGCCGACCAGGCCACCCGGCGAGTAAATCACGAAGCCGACGAAGATCAGTCCGAACCAGAGCAGCCAGTTGGGTGTCCAGATCGAAAACAGTTCGCGGAACAGGATGAAGAACAGCGCGCCGAGCGCGGGTCCCAGCATGCTGCGCATGCCGCCGATCACCACCATCGCCAGGAGCTCACCGGCAAACGGCACCGACACGGCTTCCGCCGAAACCAGGTAATTCTGAAAGGCGAACAGTGCGCCCGCGAGCCCCGTCACCACAGCCGAAATCACGAAAACGCCGAGCTTGTAGCGCTCGACCGGATAACCCTGAAACGTCGCGCGCAACTGGTTCTCCCGGATCGCCACCAACACATGGCCGAACGGCGAACGCACCAATCGCAGCAGGAAATAGAGTACGCAAAGTCCGATTCCCGCGACGATGACGTAGTAGGCAAGCGCGGAATCGAGGCTGAACGGCCCAAGGCTGCCACGCTTCAAGCCACCCAGGCCATCCTCTCCTCCGGTCACGCTGGTCCAGCGAAATGCGGTAGTGTAGGTGAGCGCGGCCAATGCCAGCGTCAGCAGCGAGAAATACACGCCGCGCCGCCGCAAGATGATGATGCCGACGATCGCTGAGGCGAGCGCCACCACTACCATCGAAAGCAGCAGCGGCAGAAAAATTTCGCCGTGAAACCAGTGAAGCTGAATGAGCCCTGCAGCATAGGCGCCGATGCCGAACCATGTGCTGTGACCAAAGGATACGAGCCCGGTATAGCCGATACAGAGATTGAGCCCCATGGTCGCGATGGCAAACGCCACCACCATGGTGCCGGTGCTGAACGAAAGGCCGAGCAATCGGAGCACGAAGGGCAGTGCGACCGCGGCAAGGGTCGCAATCAGCAGCGGCCGGTACTTTGCGGCGACCGAAGCGTTCCTCATTCGAACTTCTCGATGCGCTCGCCGAGCAGGCCGCGCGGGCGTATCAGCAGCACCAAAAACATCAGGATGTAGATCGATGCTTCGCCGGCGGCCGGCTCGAAATGAATGGTGATGCCGCGCACCACGCCGACCAGCAATGCGGCGATCACGACGCCCCAGAAACTCCCCAAGCCGCCGATCACCACGACGACGAAGGCAACCGTGATGATCTCGGCCCCCATCGCGGGATGCACGATGGCGATCGGCGCAAAGAAAGCGCCGCCGAGCGCAGCCATGCCGACGCCGAGCATGACGATTGCGGTCATGTAGGGCTGCAGCCGGATGCCGAGGGCTGCCACCATATCGGGCCTTTGAATGCCGGCGCGCACGACGCGCCCGAACGAGGTCTTGTGCAGCAGCAGCCAGACGGCGAGCAGGACCGCGGCGACCACGGCCAGAATGAGCAGGCGATAGCGCGAAAACAGGAAATCGCCGAGGATGACCGAGCCGCGAAACGCCGGCGGGATCGATGCCGACAATGGCGCCGCACCCCACACCATCCGGATCGCCTGTTCGGCGACCATGGCAAGACCGAAAGTGACGAGCAGGCTCAGGATCGGATCGGCGGTGTAGAAACGGCGCAAGATGAACCGTTCGAACAGGATGCCGAGTAGCGCAACGGCAACCGGCGACAGCGCCACGGCCGGACCAAAACCCAGATATTTCGTGATTTCGACCGATAGATAGGCGCCGAGCGCGTAGAACGCGCCGTGTGCCAGGTTCACGATGCCGCCAACACTAAAGATCAGCGACAGGCCGAGCGCGATCAGCAGATAGTAGCCTCCGAGCACGAGGCCATTCACCACCTGTTCGAGCAGGAACTCGATCTGCATGTGTGTTCCGCGAGCCTTAACAAAAGCGACGCCGGCTTTCGGTGCCGGCGCCGCTAACGCCAACGAACCTCACGCGCGAAGCGGCGCGTTATGCCTTCATCTCGCAGGGGTTCTGCGCTTTGGTCGGGTAGATCGTCTCCAGCGGCGCGCTCGGCTCCGGCACGGCGTCCCCCAGTACAAGCATGTCCCACTTGTCCTTCATCTGGTCTTTTGGCTTCACCGTGAACGGATAGGCCTCCTGGACCAGTTGATGGTCCCAGGAGCGGAAATAGGCCTTGCGCGCCTTCATGATGTCGAACTGCGCCTGCTTTTCGAAATGCGCAATCAGCGCTTCGGTGTCGGTCGATTTGATTTCGTTGATCGCTTGCGCCAGGAGTTTCAGCGAGACGTAATCGATCCAGGCGTGATTTTCCGGGGGCTTGTCGTATTTCTTGGCAAAGGCCGCGACAAAGGCTTTGGAGACAGGATTGTCGAGCGTGTGATACCAGACGGTCGGCCAGGTTCCGCTCAGATTACCCTCGCCGGCCGCCCAAGCATCACCGGTGTTGAGATTGAAGCCGACGAGCGGGTAGGAGAATCCAAACTCCGCATACTGCTTGACCAAGTTGGTAACCTGATTGCCCGCAAGGTTGCAGCAGACCACGTCCGGTTTGGCTTGCCGGATCTTCAGCAAATAGGGGCTGAAGTCGGTGACGTCGGTCGCAATCAGTTCGTCGCCGATCAGATTGGCGCTGTTGGCGTCGAAGAAGGTCTTGGCCGCTTTGAGCAGATCGTGGCCGAAAATGTAGTCCGCAGTAAGCGTGAAGAACTTCTTGCCCTTCACCATGCCCTTTTGCAGCAGAGCGGTGCCGACGGCATTGACCATCACCGTGTTCGGAATGTCGCAGTGGAAGGTGTACCTGTTGCAGCTCTTGCCACGCAATGCGTCGGAGCGGGCGCCAGTCGAGAAGAACACCTTCTTGTTGCGTTCGGCGACTTGCATGATGGTGAGTGAAGATGCCGACGAGATTTCGCCAAGCAGGACCACGGCGCCGTCCTGCTCGATCATGCGTTGGGCCTTGGTCGAGGCGGTCGCGGGATTGACCGAGTCTTCCGAGATCAAGTCGATTTGCCGGCCCATGATTCCGCCGGCCTGATTGATCTCGTCCGCCGCCAGTTTCACGCCCAATTGGGCATAGCTGCCGATCGCGCCGAGAAAGCCGGTCAGCGGCGTCAGGTGGCCGATTCTAATCTTCTCGGTCTGGCCGAGGACGATCGATGGAAATCCGATCGTGGACGCGCCGGCGAATGCCGCGCCTACTTTCAACAATGTACGTCGGCTGTGACGGATCATCTTGAGGTCTCCTCCCAGGGGCGCGTCGCGACGTCCCGTCTCCAATTTGTATGCGACAATGTGAGAGACGTTCTTTTACTATTGGATAACATTTCCGGACGCGAAGCCCGCTGTCAACGCCAAATGCGTCGCAGACCGGCCATCCCGCGGGCTTCAGAGGGATTTCGCCAGGCCCTTTTTCAAGTCCTTGCTCAAATCCTTGGCGCCGAACTCGTTAGACAGGCGGCTGGCGGCCGCTTGCACGGTTTTGGCGCGGCTTTGCAGCATCTGGTCGGTCATGCGCCAAACCGGGCCGGAAATACCGAGCGCGCCGACGACGTCACCGGTAAAATTGTAGACCGGCACCGCGACGCAGCGGACTTCCGGATTGAATTCGCCGTCGTCGATGGCGATCGCGCTGCGCCTGACCTCGGCGATCTCGCGCAGCAGCACGGACGGTTCGGTGATCGACCTCTTGGTCGACGGTTTCAGTTCCACGCGTTCGAGAAAACGCTTGAGCTGATCGGGGCGGAGCGCGGCCAAGATGATCTTGCCGAGCGCCGTGCAATGCGCCGGGCGTACCACGCCGACACGATCGGTGAGTTGAAAGGCGCCGGGGCCGCTGGTGCGGGCGATCACGACCACCGCATCGCCCATGCGTACCGCAAAATGGCTGCTCTCGCCGGTTTGTCGCGACAGATCTTCCATGATCGGCGTCGCGAGATTGACCATCTCGATCTCGTCGAGCGCGCTGGCGGCGAGCGCAAACAACGGCCGGCCGACGCGGTAACGCTTGGAGTCCTTCTCCTGCCTAAGATAGCCAAGCGAAACCATCGTTTTGGCGAGATGGAAGGTGGTGGAATTATGCAATCCCACCAGCTTGCTCAGTTCGGCAAGACCAATGCCCTCGCGGTGACGCGCAACTTCCTCGAGGATTGCAAACGCGCGGCCGAGCGATTGTACGCCGCCGCGCTGCCGATCCTCAGCCTCGTCATCGATATTGGGCTCGCTCGACGCTACCAGCCGCGCGATCGCCGTCTTGCGTGGACCGGACGGCTTGTCGCTCGTCTTCGGCTTGATGGGCGATTTCACGGGATCAGTCTCCATATCGATGGGAGCCGAGCTCTAGCAGGCCGTCCTGGCCCGGTTCCTAGCATACCACGATAGCAATTGACGTACAGTATTATGAGAAATAGGGTTTCGCCTGCCGCGCAAGCCGAGGCGGCACGCAAACCGTTGAGCGGGGAGAGAGTAATCCGATGTCGCGCAATATGCTCAACGGAGCCCAGGTCATCGTCGACTACCTGATCCAGGAGAAAGTGCCGCAGGTGTTCGGCCTGTGCGGCCACGGCAATATCCAGTTCATCGACGCGCTGTACGAGCGCTCCGATGACATCAAGACCATTTCGGTGCATCACGAGAGCGTCGCCGGCTTCATGGCCGACGTTTATTACCGCGTGTCGGGGCGGCCGACGGCCACCTTTACTTCCTGCGGACCCGGCTCGGCCAACCTGCCGATCTCGCTCGGCAATGCGTTTCTCGACTCGGTGCCGTTCATGGCGGTGACTGGCAACGTGCCGACGTCGCAGTTTAATCGCGGTGCGTTTCAGGAATTGTATCGGCACTATCAGGCCGACTTCCCCTCGACGGTGCGGTCCTATTGCAAGAAAGTGTTTCAGCCGACGCGCGGCGAGATGGTGCCGCTCGCCGTCCGGCAGGCCTGGAAGACCATGACGACCGGCCGACCGGGGCCGGTGGTGCTCGACGTTCCCTTTGACGTGTTCATGGAGTCGGCCGCCGAGGAAGCGCCGAACGCGCATGCCTGGAACGGCAATATCTCAAGCCGCTGCGGCGCCGACCCCGTAGGCGTGGTCAAGGCAGTCGATCTGCTGCTCGGTGCCGATCGGCCGGTGATGCTGGTCGGGCAGGGCGTACGCTATGGTGGCGCTGCCGAGGAATTGCTGAAACTCGCCGAACGCCTGCAGATTCCGGTCGCGGCCTCCGCGAGCGGCCTTGGCGCCATCGACTGCAACCATCCGCTGGCGCTCGGTCTCGTCGCGCGTGCCGGACACTATCAGGCCAACCACGCGACGCGTCAGGCCGACGTCCTGCTGGCGCTCGGTGTGCGCTTCGACGATCGCACGTCGAGTTCATGGATCCCGGGCTATTCCTTCACCATTCCGCCCACCAAACTCATTCATGTCGATATCGATCCCGACGAGATCGGCCGCAACTATCCGGTCGCGCTCGGCCTGATGGCCGATGTGCGCACGTTCCTGCGGCAGGTTCATGCCGAACTCGACCGCCGCGCCGATCTTGCCAAATGCGCCGACGCCCGCAAGAAATGGCTGGCGCAGATCGACACCTATCGGAGGGAATGGGACAGGTTCGTCGCGCCCGGCTTTTCCGACGACACCACGCCGGTCAATCCGCAGCGCGCGGCGCTCGAGATCGACAAGGCCTTGCCGGAAGATGCGATCTTGGTCAGCGACATCGGCGTGCACCACAATTGGCTGTTGAGTTTCTGCAAGCCGAAGCGGCCGGACTCGCTGATCGGCTCGATGGGCTTCGGCCCGATGGGGTTTGGCGTTGCCGGCGTGATGGGGGCGAAATTCGCAGCACCCGAGCGTCCCTGCGTGTCGGTGTGCGGCGACGGCGCGTTCTTCATGCACGCCAACGTGCTGGGTACGGCAGTCGAATATAATCTGCCGGTGGTTTGGGTGGTCTGGAACAACTACGCCTATGCCTCGATCCGCGGCCTGCAGCGCGGTTACCTCGGCGGCCGCGAGCTCGCCACCGACTTCCACGATCCCAATACGGGCGAACGCTATAATCCGGATTTCGCCGCCATGGCGCGCGCCTGCGGCGTCGAAGGCGTGCGGGTCGATCGCGCCGGCGATATCGGAGAGGCCATCCGCAAGGGCATCGATGCCAACAAGCCGTATCTGATCGATGTTGATATCGCCGCCGATATCAATCCCACCGGCGCCGGCGTCTGGGAGCTTCCCGGTCTCGGGCAAAGCAAGGCGGGCATCGGCACCCGCTATCAGCCGGCCTCATCGTAATCCAAGGAAACAGCATGTCGCTCAGAGGCAAGAAGGTCGTTGTCGTCGGCGGCTCCTCCGGTATCGGTCTTTCCACCGCCGAAATGGCCAAGCGCGAAGGCGCCGATATCATCGTCGCTTCCCGCAATGTCGCCAGGCTCGATGCAGTCGCCGACAAGCTGAACGCGATCGCGATACCGGCCGACGTCACTAGCGACGACAGTGTCGCAAGACTGTTCAAGAGCTGCGGACCTGTCGACCATGTTGTGGTGACGGCGGCGCAGCTCCGCACCGGTCCGTTCAAGACGGTTTCGATGGAAGATGTGCGCTCCACGATGGAGGGCAAGTTTTGGGGCGCATGGCGTGTCGCGCGGTCGGCGGAAATCAGTCCCGGCGGATCGCTCACCCTGGTCTCCGGCTATCTGAGCATTCGGCCGCGGCCGAATTCGGCGATCATTAGCGCCGCCAATGGCGCGCTGGAGTCGCTCGCGCGGGCGCTGGCGCTTGAACTGGCGCCGGTGCGCGTCAATGCGATCTCGCCAGGCATCATCGACACGCCGATCCGCGCCGCCATGCCGGAAGAAGCGCGGCGCGACCTGCTGGCCAATACGGCCGCGTCCCTCCCGGTCGGCCGGGTCGGCGTCGGCGAGGACATCGCGCGGCAGATCGTGAGCTTCATGGCCAACGGCTTTGCGACGGGTTCGATCGTCTACGTCGATGGCGGAGCCCTGGTAAGCTGAGCTTAAAAAGCGAGGAAAAGACGATGGCTTCAGAAGATAGCAGCGCCTTCATCCGCAACATCGCCGAAGTGCCCTGGCGCGAATTTGCCAATCATTTTGGCGGCGCGCTGTCAAAGCCGCTGGTCATGCCGGAGACGGCGGGCTCGCGTTACATCGATTACCGGATTTCGATGTATCAGCCGATGGCCTATGTCATCAGGCACAAGCATGATGTGCAGGAGCAGGTCTACCACGTGCTCGAAGGCGAAGGGTTGATGGAGATCGCAGGCAAACACCATGTGGTGCGCAAGCACGACTTCATTTTCCTGCCGCCGGGCGTCGAGCATGCCATTTCGAATACGGGCCTCGTCGATCTGGTATTTCTGGTCATCACTTCGCCGGTCACCGACGACGAGAAACAGAAATGACGGATTTACCGGACAGCCCGGTCCCGCGGCCGACCAGCGAGATCGCAAGTTTCCACGCTCACATCTATTACGATCCGGCGACAACGCGGCTGGAGGCCGAGCGGCTGCGCAGCTGGATTGGTGAACGTTTCTCCGTCACCCTCGGACGCTGGCACGACGTCAAGGTGGGACCTCACGATCAAGCCATGTTTCAGGTGGCCTTTGCCGCGGAGATATTTTCCGAACTGGTGCCCTGGCTGATGCTCAACCATGGAAGATTGAGCATTCTGGTCCATCCGAACACGACGAACCCGCGCAGGGATCATCTTGCCGATCCGCTCTGGATCGGTACGCCGCTTGCCGTGCATGGCGACAAATTGCCCGAGGAGGCCGCGATCGAGCCCGCGCCTTCCCCGAATACGCAACCGCATCTGCGTCCCTGAAAATTGGAAAGCCTCCGGCAGGGCATTGCCGGAGGCTTTTGGAGGTAACAAAGAAGATTGGTTAGAGCTTCTCCTTCGAAAAAGCGGCTGGCCACACCGGTCAGCAACGATGACTTTATACATGGTTCTAATATGTTTTTCAATTACCTTATTTACTAATCAAAAGATAATTTTAGGGGCCGCTTTCGGCGAGGTTCGCCTTCAGGCGCAGCCGTGATCGTGTTTTCGCATGCACACAACAACGAAAAGTCCCGGCAGTTTCCCGCCGGGACCCTCTCAAATCGTCACACCCATAAGATCAGAAGTTCCGCTGAGCCCGAACATTGAAGGACACTGTTTGCTGGTCCGCGAAAGTGTACGTCGTGGCCAGGAAAGGTGGGTTCACACCAAACAACGGTCGCGTCGTGCCGGTCCAGTTCTGGTCAAGCATTGACCAGAAAACTTCAGCACTGAACGTCAGATTTTTCACGGGCGTCCATCCGGTCCTGAAACCAAGCTGGTAGACGTTGAAGTCTGGATTGCAGGTCGAGGTGGGATTGGGACCTCTATTGCCCCAACCAAACAAAGGATTGCCCGAGACCGAACCACAATACGCGTTCTTTGCCACATCATTGTAACGCACGAATGATGCGCTTCCGAACACGCTGCTCTGCCAGTAAGCATCCCAGTTGTGAATGAATCCGCCGCGGAAACCGTAGGCCGTGGTCAACTGGATCCCATTGGTGACGGAGTTCTGACCGTTCAAGCTGTTGCCGTTGCCGAACAAGCCGTCAGAGACATAACCGTACCCGACCTTGGGATTGAGGCCGCTGACACCACGGAACATTGCGAAGGTCGGAGAAGCGCCGCTGGTCGAAATGACAGCCTTGGTGTCGCCTTTGGCAAACGTACTGTCGATGTTTAGAACATCGCCAACACCCGTCGGCAATTTCTTCAGCTGAAGACCTGCAGTCACGGCTCCGCCCCACTTGCCGTCAGGGTGACCTGTAGTCAAGGAGCTGCACGGCTGTCCAGCCACTGTGTTTATGATGCCGTTTGCCGGGCAAACGATATAGGCACCGGCACCATACGGACTTGAAAACGACTGCGCGCCCGCGTCTGTAGAAGTGTCAAGGAAGTTATACGACGCATTGATATAATGTGCGATGCCGGAGATTTGGAAGATACCCCAGGCCTGATCGACCCTGATGTTGGCCGCGATATCAGGCGCGAACTGTCCGCCATATCCATTGGCGGGCGAACCGGTCGAGCGGTTGACCACTGAACCTGCGGCAGCACCCAATCCGTACCCACCCTGAAACAGAGTAGTTGCGGTCTGCACGCCGTTGGTTGGATAAATCGCCGGCAGCGTAAACACATCCAGATTGCCGAGCTGGGTGCGGTTAAACACCTTGCCTTCATCGAGTCCGATAGAGGCAGACACGCCGTTGCCAAACTGTGCGGTGTACTGGACGTTGTACACGCCGGTTACATAGTCGGGACCGCCGATCAGGAACGACGTATTGTTGTTACCGCCATAACCGTTCCACGGCAGGGCATAGGCCGAAGCGGATTTACCGAACGTAAAGCCGGCAAACTGGACGAAGGCCAGTTCGACCGCGACATTGCCGTTGCCGGGTGTGTCGTTGTTCAGCTGGCCTAAGACAGCGGCGCCGTTGAGTGATTGATTGGCGACGGTGCCGCCATAAGTGCTGAACTGGAAATCAGCTTGGCCGAATGTACGGACAACGCCGTATTCGGTAGCAGTGCGCGTATCAAGCTGCAAGGCCATACGCGCCCGAGAATTGATTCGATCGTTGAAGCGATTGCCGGTGCCGGGCTCATAACCGCCGTCACCACTCCAGAATGGAGCATCGTAGACGCCACCGTTGAAAGTCGTATCAACGCGCAGATAACCACCGAGCTTGATACAGGTGTCGGTGCCCGGGATATAGAAGAATCCGGCACCATACAGGGAGCAGATCCTCACGTATTCGACCGCTTTGGCCTTCACGGGAAGATCAGCCGCCTGTGCCCCGCCCATGGCGAACAGAGCCGCCGCTGAGCCGAGGACAAGGCTCTTAGTCATTTTCATATTAACCTCCAAGTTGCTCTCTCCTTCGGAAGGCTCCGTACCCACCGGGGTATTTCCCGTCAGGGGCTGGCTCCCAAGAAACCGCTTGGTCGCTTCGCTGCTCGCACCCCCGGCATGACGGAAGGACTCGAGCGAAGACCCAACGGGACGATCCGGCATCCACAGCCGTCGGAAATGAATATGCATGTGCCACTTTGATAATCAAAATAGTTTATTTTATCAGGTAAGTGATTATGGGAATACTGTGTCCTTTCTGCAACGGGTTCGAAATGCCGGATACGAAAACCCGGGCCTCATCTCAAATCAGGATTGTAGCCTCAGTGATCAGAGGTCATATCGATATACCCCGGTGATCTTCTTGCTTGTTTTGGAAATGAAACCGACCAAGGTAAATTGGGAAGGGGACGCGAATCCTTAAGTCTGCCGCAAGGATTGTTGATATGAGCGAAACGACCCCCAAAAATCAGGAGACCATCCGGCGGTTGCTCTGGACGATCGATTCGGTCGGCGTTCACCTGGAGGAACTGCGCTATTTCTGGGCAAGGACCCTCGGAATCAGCGGTCCCCAGTGGATGATCCTCATGGCACTCGCAGATCTCGACCAGAAGGACGGCGTTCCCGTCAATGTCGTCTCCAAGAAGCTTCACGTCGATTCCTCGTTCATCACGACGCAATCAAAGCTGTTGGAGAAGAAAGGCTTCCTTCGCCGCAAGACATCGACCGAAGACGCGAGAATCGTGCAGATGTCGCTGACCGACAAAACCTACAAGTATCTGGCGGGGCTCGCCGCCCAGCAGAAAGAGCTGAACGAGTTCATTTTTGCCGAACTCAGCGACAAGCAGCTGGATGAGTTGACCAATACGCTCGGCGGCTTGAAGAACCGCCTGGAAAAGGCGCGCCTAAAGGTGATTGTCGACGCATGACCCTTGCCCGGGCTTGAACGAACCGTCCGGCCGGCAAGAGCTAACGCCCACTGATACCCAGACGCGAAGCGATCCAATCGAAAATATACTCATTGGCGAGAGTTGGATTGTCGACATGCGCCTGCATCGCGGCGGTCTCGGAGACGGCGAAGATTTTGAGCGTCACGTCGCGCCCGCCCGCCGTGAGCTGCCTATAGAACTCCCGCACGCGTTCGGCTTTGAGCCAGCCGCACTCACCGGTCGTGATCAGGACCGGACATTTGATGTTAGGCGCCACCCGGCCGAGATCGAGGTCCGGACGTGGAAACTCCGCCCGGGACGGCGCGCGCCGGGCAAGGAAGGCGCGCTCGTGCAAGTCCCAGATGCCGCCGTCACACACGGCCGCGGCAAAGCGATCGTCAAAGGCGATCCCACGAGCCACGAAGGAAGACCCCCATCCGTCGGCCAGGATGGCGATTCGGCTGCTATCGACATCTTCCCGTTCGACAAGATAGTCCATGATGTATCCGATGGTGGTTTCAAGCTCGGAACAACCGACGATCTGGTCGAACGGCGAATCAGTCCCGGCCCCGAGCAGGTCGACGGCGAGCAGTGACATCCCACGCTCGCGGGCGTAGCGCGCAACCTTATGGAGGTACTCTTCCTTTCGCTGACCGGGCTCTCCCATACAAATGATTGCCGGCGAAGGCCGGGCTGTTTCCGCGGACGGCAGGAAATAGGCCTCCAGCGGATACCCACCCGGCCAGGGGATCAACAAAACCTCGCCCCGCGGATCGCAATATTCGAGATAGTCGCGCGCACATTGGCGCATGCTACCAATCGCGGCCCAGCAATGACCGTCGTTGCGATCGAATGGAAATGCCGCCGACTGATAGTAATTGATGGCGCGCAGCCAGTTGCTCTTCGCAGTCAACACGTGGCCTTCGCGCAGCGCGGCGTTACCGCGCTCGCAGTTCGCATCCGCAATACTCTTCCATTCCCGGTACCACGACTTATCGTCCGACGGATCAATGCGGCCGGCGGTGACACGACACTCGGCGATCGTCGACCCCCCCGCCTGCGCAGCCCCCAATAGCCTCAGCAACTCGATCGACAGATCCTCGCGTTCGGGCCACAAACCCCAGCCCAAGAGGTCAAATTCAAATTCATAGAGATGAATATTCAAAGCCTTCCCCCACCGCGCAACTCCAACACGAACGGCGCAGTGGAATGAACCACTGGTTCGCATCGCCGCCCGCTCGGCCGCCCCCCCCCCGTGGCCAAATGCACCGGACGGCCGTTATTGCCTGCTGGATGACGCAGCCTGTGAGCACCGCAATGCGCGGGAGCCACGCCTCCAAGGCACAGATCACCCGCCGGGACGTTTATTCCCGGTCTCATAAATGCTGCGCGTGCGAAGCGACGGTATACTCGGCTACAGGCTGATGCTAGCTAGTTTCTG
>Ga0210408_10002622_pt1 | contig 17350 bp, 18 predicted proteins | sample IncBWH4MmetaG_FD_155471 | JGI IMG/M metagenome (GOLD analysis project Ga0210408, IMG submission 155471) | Forest soil microbial communities from Barre Woods Harvard Forest LTER site, Petersham, Massachusetts, United States - Inc-BW-H-4-M | ecosystem: Environmental > Terrestrial > Soil >...
CCCTAGAGCACAATCGCATCAGCGGACTCCCGCCTCGCCCCGCTTGCGGGGAGAGGCCGACGCACAAGGCGCGGCGGGTGAGGGGGCTCTCCGCGAGTCCAGCTCCCACCATATGCGTGGAGACAGCCCCTCACCCCAACCCTCTCCCCGCGAAGGGCGGGGAGAGGGAGAACGGGCAGCGGTATCGCTGGCCACTCAAGTCGCCTAATATGCCCCCCACATGACCGGGGCAGTTCTTCACGCGATCTTCGATCTGGTGGCTTGGCTCGCTGCCTTCGCGGCCATCTGGTGGCTGTCGCGCATTCGCGGCCTGAAATTTCCGTCGCAGTCGTTCGAGCTGCCCTATATCGCCGTCCTCGTGTTCGGCGCGGGCCTCGGCGCCTATCTGTTCGGCACGCTGAATCTCTGGCTGTCGAGCCAGGGCGGCATCGCCCGTTCGGTCGAAGGCGCGCTGGCCGGCGGCATTGTCGCAATCGAGCTCTACAAATGGAGGCACGGCATTGCGCTTCGCACCGGCGCACGTTTTGCCTTGCCCCTTGCCATCGGCATCGCGATCGGCCGCATCGGCTGCTACACCGCCGGGCTCGAGGACTTCACCTATGGCACGCCGACGGCGCTGCCCTGGGGCCATGATTTCGGCGACGGCATCTTGCGACACCCGGTGCAGCTCTATGAGAGCTTTGCCATGGCCGCCTTTGCGGCCTTCTATGTCGCGGCCGTATTTCGCCACGACGACTATGTCATCACCAACGGCTTCTATCTCGCGCTCGCCTTCTACGGTGCGCAGCGTTTCGTCTGGGAATTTCTGAAACCCTATGGCGCGCTGATCGGTCCTCTGACATTGTTCCACCTGCTGTCGCTCTCCGTCCTGCTTTATGCTGTCGTGATGCTCGCGACGGCTCCTCACCCGAGGTCCACGCATGAACGCGCCGCTGCGTAAGTCCCGCCCCTATATCTTCTGGGGCCAGACCCAGTCGCTCTGCGAAACCTGCCTGAAACTGGTGCCGACCAAGATCCAGATTCTCGGCCAGGAAGTCTGGTACGAAAAGCGCTGCCGGGAGCACGGCGTGCAGTCGACGCTGGTCTCCACGGATGCGGCCTATTGGCGGCTGTGCAAGGATTTCATCAAGCCCGGCGACAGGCCGCTGCATTTCCAGAGCCGCACCGAATATGGCTGCCCCTATGATTGCGGGCTCTGCGGCGACCATGAGCAGCATTCCTGCCTGGCGTTGATCGAAATCACCGAGCACTGCAACCTGACTTGCCCGGTCTGCTTTGCCGAATCCTCGCCGGCGCGGACCTCGTTCACGCCGCTCGCGAAGATCGAGAAGATGCTGGACGCGCTGGTCGAGAGCGAAGGCGAGCCCGACCTCGTGCAGATCTCCGGCGGCGAGCCGACGCTGCATCCGGACTTCTTCGAAATCCTTGATGCCGTGCGCGCCCGCCCGATCCGCCATGTCATGATCAACACCAACGGCTTGCGCATCGCCCGTGAGCCGGACTTTGTGGCGAGGCTCGCCGAGAACCGGCGCGGGCTCGAAGTCTATCTGCAATTCGACTCGCTCGAGCGCGACGCGCTGATCAACCTTCGCGGTGCCGATTTGCGCAAAATCCGCCAGCAGGCGCTGGAAAATCTCGAGCAGCACGGCCTCTCGACCACGCTGGTCGCGACCATCAAGCGCGGCGTCAATGACGGCGAGATCGGCGACATCGTCCGCCATGCGCTGCAATGGAAATGCGTGCGCGGCGTAACCTTGCAGCCGGTGCAGGACGCCGGCCGCAACGAGCATTTCAACAAGGACACCGACCGCATCATGCTGTCGGAGATCAGGCAGCGCGTGGTCGAGACCGGCGTGTTCGGCGATCAGGACATGATCCCGCTGCCCTGCAATCCCGAGAGCATCTCGATCGGTTATGGCCTGCGCAACGGCGAAAAGGTGCTGCCGCTGACCTCATTGATCCCGCGCGAGCAGTTGGTCGCGGTCATGCCCAACACCATCAGTCCGGAAAAATATCCGGTGCTGCGGGAGAAATTCATCGATTTGTTTTCGCTGTCATCGGGCCCACTCAATACCAGCGAGCGCGTCTGCGAGCTCTTGTGCTGCCTGCCGAGCTTCAACGTGCCGGACGGGCTCAGTTACGAGAACGTCTTCCGCGTCACCATCGTGCAGTTTCTCGACCGCTTCAATTTCTGCGTCGGCAACGTCAAGCGCTCCTGCATCCATTTCGTGACCGAAAGCGGCGCGATCATCCCGTTCGACACCTACAACCTGTTCTATCGCAACGGCAAAATTGACGGCATCCGGGCCGAGATGGCCGGCGAGAGATACCGCGTGGATGACAAAGAGTTGGTGCCGCGATGAGCGAGAGCCAGTCGCCCGAAGTTCCGCCGCCGCTTTCTCCCCGCCTGCCGCCTGAGCAGCGCAGCGGCTGCCTGACGGCGATCCTGATCGTGATCGGGATCATCCTGCTCCTGCCCGGCCTCTGCTCGCTGATCTTCGTCTTTGGCGGCCTGGTCAAAAGCGCCGAAGATGTGCAGTTCGTCATAGCCCTTGGGTTGGCGGGCTGCGCGGGCGTCGGCCTGATCTGGTGGGCAATCCGGGGGCGCAGATCATGAGCACCGTCCCTGAAACGCCACCGCCGCCACCGCCACCACAGCTCCCGCCCGCGCAGCGCAGCGGCTGCCTGACTGCCCTCATGGTGATCGCCGGGCTGATCATGCTGCTGCCCGGCCTCTGCGCCATCATCTTCGGGGTCGGCTCCCTCACCGGCTCGATTGACCCGATCGTGACGGTGCTGGTCATGCTCGGCCTGTTCGTAGGCTTCCTCGGGATCATGCTGATCCGGGCTGCCGTGGGAGGCCGCGAGCTCTTCAAATAAGCCCGCTCGAGTTGCCCCCGCGCATGACGGTTTTGCGACCCGCAAAACCCCCGATTGGCGCCAAATTCAGCTAACCAAATGTCAAACAACCCATTGTTTTTTGGCGTTTTCTGAATATATTGCGCCGCAACGCGTAAAGGTTCGCCCGGTCCCTTTGGCCGGGCGTCCTTTTTGGGGCGGATCGCCCCTTTCCGAATTTCAGGTTTGAGCAACGTCCCAGAGGTCCCGGCCATCCCGGCGAGATCGCGCTCACCATTGCACGGCTGGAAGAAGCTACCCATGAACCTCCGCAACGTCGCCATCATCGCCCACGTCGACCACGGCAAGACCACCCTGGTCGACCGCCTGCTCCAGCAGTCCGGCACCTTCCGCGAAAACCAGAAAGTCGCCGAGCGCGCGATGGACTCCAACGATCTGGAGCGTGAGCGCGGTATCACCATCCTCGCCAAAGCTGCCTCGGTGCAGTGGAAGGACACCCGCATCAACATCGTCGACACCCCCGGCCACGCCGATTTCGGCGGTGAGGTCGAGCGCATCCTCAACATGGTGGATGGCGCGCTGGTGCTGGTGGACGCCGCCGAAGGCCCGCTGCCGCAGACCAAGTTCGTGGTCTCCAAGGCGCTCAAGGTCGGGCTGAAGCCGATCGTCGTCATCAACAAGGTCGACCGTCCCGACGCGCGCCCGACCGAAGTCATCAATGAGGTGTTCGACCTGTTCGCCGCGCTCGATGCCAGCGAGGAGCAGCTCGACTTCCCGATCCTCTACGGCTCAGCCAAGCAGGGCTGGATGGCCGAGAGCCCGGAAGGTCCGAAGGACCAGGGCATGCAGCCGTTGTTCGACCTGATCGAGCGGCACGTCGCGCCGCCGCAGGTCGAGGAAGGCCCGTTCCGCATGATCGGCACCATCCTCGAGGCCAATCCCTATCTCGGCCGCATCATCACCGGCCGCATCACCTCGGGTTCGATCAAACCGAACCAGCAGGTGAAGGTGCTCTCCGCCGACGGCAAGCTGATCGAAAGCGGCCGCCTGACCAAGATCCTCGCCTTCCGCGGCATCGAGCGCACCCCGCTCGACGAAGCCGAGGCCGGCGACATCGTCGCGATCGCAGGCCTCACCAAGGGCACGGTCGCCGATACCTTCTGCGATCCCTCCGTCGAGACGCCGCTGCCGGCGCAGCCGATCGATCCGCCGACGGTCTCGATGTCCTTCATCGTCAACAACTCGCCGCTCGCCGGCACCGAAGGCGACAAGGTCACGAGCCGCATGATCCGCGACCGCCTGCTGCGCGAAGCCGAGGGCAACGTCGCGCTGCGCGTCACCGAAGCCGACGACAAGGATTCCATGGAAGTGTCGGGCCGCGGCGAATTGCAGCTCGCGATCCTGATCGAGACCATGCGCCGCGAGGGCTTTGAGCTCTCGGTGTCGCGTCCGCGCGTCGTCTTGAAGAAGGACGAGGCGACCGGCGGCTGGCAGGAGCCGATCGAGGAAGTCGTGATCGACGTCGACGAGGAGCATTCCGGCGTCGTCGTGCAGAAGATGAGCGAACGCAAGGCCGAGATGATCGAGATGCGGCCCTCCGGCGGCAACCGCCTGCGGCTGGTGTTCTACGCACCAACCCGCGGCCTGATCGGCTACCAGGGCGAATTGCTCACCGACACCCGCGGCACCGCGATCATGAACCGCTTGTTCCACGGCTATGCGCCCTTCAAGGGCGAGATCCAGGGCCGCCGCAACGGCGTCTTGATCTCCAACGACCAGGGCGAGGCGGTGGCCTACGCCATGTTCAAACTGGAAGACCGCGGTCCGATGATGATCGAGCCCGGCTGGAAGGTTTACAAGGGCATGATCGTCGGCGAGCACACCCGCGACAACGATCTCGAGATCAACGTGCTCAAGGGCAAGCAGCTCACCAACATCCGCACCACCTCGAAGGACGAGGCGGTGCGCCTGACCCCGCCAATCCGGATGACGCTGGAAAAGGCGCTCGCCTATATCGAGGACGACGAGCTCGTCGAAGTGACGCCAAAGTCGATCCGGCTCCGCAAGAAGCACCTCGACCCGAACGAGCGCAAGCGCGCCGAGAAGGCCAAAGAGGCGGTGGCCTAGCTTCCGCTATCGTCCCCCGCGAAAGCGGGGGACCCAGTACGCCGCGGCCTATCGGCTCCATCACTGACGCCTCTGGAATACTGGATCACCCGCACCCGCGGGTGATGACAGCTATTCCTGGGCCGACTTCAAGCCCGGTGGCAGACATGCTACAGCCACCCGCATGACCTCCCTCCCCACCTCCGTCGACGTCGCCATCATCGGCGCCGGCGCTGCCGGGCTCGGCGCCGCGCATGCGCTGAGGGATTCCGGCCGCTCCTTCATCGTGCTGGAAGCGCGCGAGCGCGTCGGCGGGCGCGGGCACACGGTCATGGCCGCGCCCGATATCGTGTTCGACGTCGGCTGCGGCTGGCTGCATTCGGCCGACGAAAACTCCTTTGTCAAAATCGCAGAACGCCTGAACTTCGAAATCAACAAGGACCTGCCGCCGTGGCGCGACCGTGCCTATGGCAATGCGTTTCCGCGGCCGGAACGCGACGACTTCATCCGCGCGCTCGACGAATTCTTCCAGCGCACGCATGACGCCGCCAAGGAAGCGGCCAAGAGCGGCCACGATGCGCCGGCGAGCACGTGCCTGGAGCCCGGTAATCGCTGGAATCCGATGATCGACGCGATCTCGACCTATATCAATGGCGCCGAGGTCGACCGCGTCTCGATCCTCGATTTCGATGCCTATGAAGATACCAACCTCAATTGGCGGGTGCGGCGCGGCTATGGCGCGCTGATGGCGGCCTATGGCACGTCGCTGCCGCTCGCGTTCAACTGCATCGTCACGCTGATCGATCATTCCGCCAAGCGCTTGCGCATCGAGACCTCGCTCGGCACGCTCGCGGCCGACCAGGTGATCGTCACCGTGCCGACCAATCTGATCGCCGACGAAGCGATCCGCTTTCACCCCGCGCTGCCGGACAAGGTCGATGCGGCGGCGAAACTTCCGCTCGGCCTCGCCGACAAGGTCGTGCTCGCGCTTGCGGATGCGGATAGTCTGCCGAAGGAAGGCAATTTGCGCGCCGCCACCATGCGCACGGAGATGGGCACCTATCACCTGCGCCCATTCGGGCAGCCCTGTGTCGAAGGCTTTTTCGGCGGGCGCTTTGCAAGGGCCCTGGAAGACGAAGGCGACGGCGCCATCGCCGCCTACTCCATCGACGAGATCGCCTCCTACCTCGGCAACGATTTCCGCCGCAAGCTGAAGCCGCTGAGGGAATCCCGCTGGGCCCACGACCCGTTTGCCAGAGGCTCCTATTCCCACGCCCTGCCCGGCTATGCCGGCAAGCGCGCGGTGCTAGCGGCGCCGGTGGATGGGCGGCTGTTTTTTGCGGGAGAGGCGACCTCACCGCACTTTTTCTCGACCGCGCATGGGGCAAGGGATTCGGGGGAGCGGGCGGCGAGGGAAGTGTTAGCCGAGATGCCCGCCAAGTAGACCACCGTCATTCAATGACGAGGACTATTCCAGCACCCTCGCCCTTAGCTCCGCATCCGGCACGATGCACGCATCATACTTCCCGAAAATCCGGTAGCGGTTCTTCGCCACCACATTGTACACCGCATTCCGCAGCGGCCGCGGCACCGCGAACAGCACGCGCACCCAGTTCCATCCCGGCAGACACGACAGCACCGTCAGCGCGCCATCGGATTTGAAATAGGCGATGCCACCATGGATCACGGCATTGGTGTCGGGATCATCCGCATCGATGCCGAGCGCCTGCGCGAGCCGCGTGCCGTAGGCGGACTGGATCGGCGTGAAGCGGAAGCGCGCCGCCGTGTCGCGCGCAACGATGAAGTGGACCCAGCGCGAGCAGAACACGCAGACGCCGTCGAACAGGATCACATCATCGTCGGGCCAGACACCGCTCACTTCGTTCGCCTCTATTTTTGACGCGTTTTCTTGACGCGAACCGGTTTCCACTTCGCTTGAAAACGCTACCTGTTATCCAACGTCATCAGCGCCACCAACATCAGCACAATCGCAGGCCCCGTCTTGACCAGCGCACCGAGTGGCTCGATCCAGAGATCGGGCGTCAGCAGTGCGGTCCCCGCCATATAGCCGAGCGAGAGCAGCATGCCGGCGATCAGGCCGATCGCACAAGTGCGGCGGAACGCGATCAGCACGCCGATGCTGATATCCATCAGGCTGGTGATGCCGGCGAACGGCGTCACCAGCCAACGCGGGAATCCGTGCTCGGCCAGGATCGCTTTCGTCGCCGGAAACGCGATCACCAGGGCGATGAAGCCCGACGTGCTCCAGAACAGCACGAGGCTTGCGATCACCAGCGCCTTGATTGGGAATAGCCGCGCGAACCATTTGTCCTGGATGGTCGCCGAGCGCCCCCCGACCAATTGCGCGATGGTTTTTGGCACAATGCCGGTGGCGCGCATCCACGGCGCGGGATCGCCGGTGACGCCGCGGCGCAATTCGGCAATCGCGGTGGAGCGCATCGGCGGCATCCAGCCGAGGCGGCTCGCGAGGTCGCCAAGCCCAGCGCCGAGATCAAGCAGGAAGGCCGGCATCCGGATGCACGTCCAATGCGCCGTGCCAAACGCGAAACGAAATTGATCGATGACGCCGCCGAGCGAAATCTTCTGCGGCTGCATCAAATCCCACGTCACGGCATTCGTGGCGGGATCGTCGCTCATAGCCAACCACGCTATCGTCGCCGCAATGTCCTCCACCGCAACCGGCTGAAACGGCGTTGCCGCCTCCTCCGCCGGCAGGTCGAACGGAAAGGCCGCGAGCGCGCGCACCATGGCGCTGCCGCCATAGGCCGACGGCGCGATCACAAACCCTGGCCGCAGGATCGCATGGGCGATGCCGGAGGCCGCGATCAGCCGCTCGGCCTCGCGCTTGGAGGTGGAGAAATTCGTGCGGTCCTCATCCGCCGCGCCCGGGATCGAGATGTGGATCAGGCGGATCGTCCGCCCGCTATCGCCGATCGCGTGCAACAACCGCGCGACGAAATCGCGATGCACATCGCGCGTATTGCTGCCGGGGCCGTCCTGCAACACGCCGAGGCAATTGACGACGACGTCGACCGCGCGATCGCGGAGCAGCCGCGCCAGCGCGCTGGAGGCCATCGACATCACAGGCATTTCCAGATCGAGCGCGCTCGAGCGCTGCGAAGCGACGAAATTCCGCGCCACGCCGATCACCTCAAAGCCGCGGGTGCGCAGATCGTCGGTGACATGGCGACCGATCAGGCCGGAAGCGCCAAGCACCAGGATTTTTCGGGGAGAACCACTCATCTGGTGGGCATGATCCCGACCCGAAGGGCCGCGATAGCGCAAAGTGGGAACCGGTTTTCGGACAAGATCATGCCCCCTTAAAAAGGCTTTGCAATCATCAAATACAGAATGGTCATCACCGAGCCGAAGCCGGGAATGCCGAAGAGAAACCAGCGGCGAAACAGCGCAAAATAGCGTGGCGGCAGCGGCTGACTTTTCTCGGCAGCAACACGCGCGAGATTGCGCATCTCCATCTGCATGAAGATGACAGGCACCCAGAACAGGCCCGCGACCACATAGAGCACGAGCGAGGTCGCGAGCCAGGCCTCAGCAGGGCTGGTCGCGGACAGCGTCATCAGCACGCCGCCGGTGATCGGCTGCGCGATCACCGCCGAGAGCGTGAACAGCATATCGGCGAAGACGACGGTCGACGCCGTGCGCACGATGAAGGCGGCGTCACCGCTTCGATGTGCCATCAGCATGAAGAAGGCGATGCCGCCTCCAGTGCCGAGGATGACGATGGCGCCGAGCACATGCAGATATTTGATGATGAAATAGAGCGTCATCGCTTTCTCGCCGCCGAGACCTGCCCCTTCAATGCGCGATCGAGCTCGCTGGCGGCGAGCTTCACGCCGCCCTCGCTTTCCGGCAGCCAATGGCCTTCACCACCGAACGCCGGCAAGACGCGGAAGTCCACTCTGGCGCCGCCGGCACGAAAGGCCTCGACCAGCTTTTTCGAAAACTCCGGCGAAAAATACGTGTCGTTCGCCGCCACCAGCCAGGTCACCGGCACCTGCGCCGACTTGCCGAACGCTTCGGCGGCCGCGACCAGCGTATGCGGCGCGCAATACCGGTTCTCGAAATCATTGGCGTGGCCGCCGCGGCCGGGCGCAAAGGCGATGATGGCGGAGAGCACTTTTGGACCCTCGTTCGCCAGCGCCAGCGCCCCCCAGCCGCCGGCGGAATGGCCGATCAGAACCGCGCCCTCCGGCCGGATGAACGGCTGCTTTTGCAAAAACTGCAGCGCGAGAAGGATCTGGTCGGCGGTCGCGCGTCCGGAGCGGGCGTAGTCCGCCTCGTCACAGCCGCCCTGATCTTCGAGGTAAGTGCCTCCGGTGCCGCCATGCCCGAGCCGCTCCGGCACCAGCACGGCGTAACCGCGTGCGACGAGGAACGCTGCCAGCGCGCGGTATTCCGGCTGCGGCATTTGCGCGCGACGCAGCACGTTCTGGGTCGTGGCATGCGCGATCACGGCCAAGTGAAACGGCCCGTCGCCGGGTGGACGGTACAGCACGGCGTGCGCGGGATGATCGGCCAGAGGCGCCGGCACCAGCCAAATCTGCTTGCGGTATGGCTGCTCGCGGTTCGGCTCTTCTTCCGCGCCCTGCGGACCATAGGGCAGCGGCGTTTGCCCGCTGAAAATCACCAGCATCAGCAACGCCAACAGGGTTTTGGGCAAACGCATCAAGGTCTAAACACCGGCGCGAAGCGGATTTACCCGGAAAGTATCGGCTGCGAATCAACGCATGCGAATTTTCTTAACCTATCGGACGGCGCCCTTCGCGCCGCGGCCCGACAGCGCATATGAGAAGCTGATTTGCCCTTCCTCGCATCAGCGAGATGCGCCTTGAGGCGGCCGCGTGTCCTTTTTCGGTACAGCACGCCAAGAAACTGATGCAGAAAATCCACAGGTTAACCGATAATTAAGGATAGACCTTGAAGGCCGCCCGCCGAGTTGCTTTGATAAGCTCCTATGAGCACTACCCTAATCGAGGTTCGGCCGGCCAAGGCTGCGGATGCTACCGCGGTCGCGTCGACCCATGACGAAGCCTGGCGTGCTGCCTATCAGGGCATCATCCCCGGCGCCGAGCTGGAAAAGCTGATCAACCGCCGCGGCCCGCAATGGTGGGACTCGGCGATCCGCAAGGGCAGCCGCGTCAGCGTGCTGGTGTTCGGCGACAAGATCGCAGGCTACGCCAATTACGGCCGCAACCGCGCCCGCAGCCTGCATTTCGAAGGCGAAATCTACGAGCTCTATCTCCGCCCCGAGTTTCAGGGCCTCGGCTTCGGCCGCCGCCTGTTCTCCGCCGCCAAGCGCGACCTCGGCCAGAGCGGGCTGAAGAGCATGGTGGTCTGGGCTCTGTCCGACAACGACCCCGCCACCGAATTTTATCGCGCCCTTGGCGGCCGCATGGTGGCCCGCTCCTCGGAGCGCTTCGGGCCGAAGTCGCTCGACAAGGTCGCGTTCGCCTGGACGAACTGACGTCCGCCCGATCGCGTTTGCTTGCACTTTTTCGTTATTGCCGGGCTTGCTTGCCCGCCGAAGCCTTTGCTCAGGCAGGATTTCGGCGTAGGCGGGACCCGACAATCCATCATTTAGGCTTTTTCTGAAGTTCGATGGATACGCGGGTCCCGTCTGCGCTAAAGCTTCGCCGGACTTGTCGGTGCGGCGGCCGGCGGAGCCTTAGCGAAGCCGGCAGGCCCGCGTATGACGAGCGCAAAGTCTGCAACGTTTCACGAACGAAAGAGCCCACCATGCGCATAGACGCCATCTCCATCGGGGTAAATCCGCCGCGTGAGGTCAACGTCATCATCGAGGTGCCGGTCGGCGGAGAGCCGATCAAATACGAGATGGACAAGGAAGCCGGCACGCTGGTGGTCGACCGCTTCCTCTACACCGCGATGCGCTATCCCGGGAATTACGGCTTCATCCCGCACACGCTCTCCAATGACGGCGACCCCTGCGACGTGCTGGTCGCCAACACCCGCGCCATCGTGCCGGGCGCCGTCATGAGCGTACGCCCGGTCGGCGTGCTGTTGATGGAAGATGAAGCCGGCGGCGACGAGAAGATCATCGCCGTGCCGTCGTCAAAGCTCACGCAGCGCTATGACAAGGTGAAGAGCTATTCCGATCTGCCCGACATCACGCTGCAGCAGATCCAGCACTTCTTCGAGCACTACAAGGACCTCGAGCCCGGCAAATGGGTCAAGGTGCTGCGCTGGGGCGGCCCGGAAGACGCGCACAAATTGATCGAGGAAGGCATCGCGCGGGCGAAGAAGAAGTGATGGCGTAGCCGTCATTCCGGGGCGCTCTTCACCTCGCCCCGCCTGCGGGGAGAGGTCGACGCGCGAAGCGCGTCGGGTGAGGGGACTCTCCGCGAGTCCAAACTCTCACTATTTGCGCGGAGACAGCCCCTCACCCCAACCCTCTCCCCGCAAGAGCGGGGCGAGGGAGCAATCAAACCCCTGGCTTCGGCAGCCCCGCGATCGCGCAAGCGGCCCGCAGCGTATTCACCAGCAAGCATGCCACTGTCATCTGGCCGACACCGCCCGGCACCGGCGTGATCGCGCCGGCGACCTGCAGCGCTTCCTGGAACGCGACATCGCCGACCAGCTTCGGCTTGCCGCCAACTGCGGCGGGCAGACGGTTGATGCCGACATCGATCACGGTTGCACCCGGCTTGATCCAGTCGCCGCGCACCATCTCGGGCTTGCCGACCGCGGCATAGACGAGATCAGCACGCCTGGTCAGCTCCGGCAGGTCCCGCGAGCGCGAATGCGCGATCGTCACGGTGGTATTTTCATTGAGCAGCAATTGCACCAGTGGCCGGCCGACCAGATTGGAGCGGCCGATCACGATCGCGTTCATGCCTTCCAGCGAGGCATGCACGCTTTTGGTCAGGATGATGCAGCCGAGCGGCGTGCAGGGCGACAGCGCGGCAAAGCCGCCGGCGAGCCGGCCGGCATTGTTCGGATGCAGCCCGTCGACATCCTTGGCGGGATCGATGGCGTTGATGATGGTTTCCGTGTGCAGCGATTTCGGCAGCGGCAGCTGCACCAGAATGCCGTGCACGGCGGGATCCGCATTGAGCTTTGCGATCAGCGCCAGCAGATCGGCTTGCGAGACATCGGCGGCCAGCTTGTGCTCGAAGGACGCCATGCCGGCTTCCTGGGTCTGCTTGTGCTTGGAGCGGACATAGACCTCGCTCGCCGGATCATGGCCGACCAGCACCACCGCAAGCCCCGGCAACAGGCCGTGATCGCGCTTGACCCGCGCGACCTCCGCCGCGACGCGCGCGCGAAGCTCCGAGGCAATGGCTTTTCCGTCGATGATCTCAGCAGTCATCTCAATCCTTTGGAACTGACGTCAGGGCGCGCAGCGCCTCACCGAGCTTGTTCGGATCGCCGTCGACGGCGACCTGCTTGATCCGCGAAGTCGCGCCAGAGATCAATCGTACGCTCGCCTTGGACACGCCGAGAGACTTTGCCAACAGCTCCGTCACTGCACGGTTGGCTTCGCCGCCTTCGGCAATGGCGCGGACCCGCACCTTCACCACGCTCCGGCCATTGGCCAGGGTCTCGATCCCGTCGATATCGTCACGGCCGCCGCGCGGGGTAACCCGAAGGCCGACGCTGATGCCGGAGGGGGAATAGCGCCAGGGATCCACAAAACGGCTCCATCGCGCCCCGTGCGGTCAGAGCACGTTGGGATAGATATAATAGATGATCACCTTCTCGATGAAGACGATGATCAGGATCAGGATGATCGGGGAGATGTCGAGGCCGCCCAGATTGGGCATGATATTGCGGATCGGCGCCAGGAGCGGCTCTGTGATTCGGTAGAGGAACTCTGCGACCGCCGCGACGAACTGGTTGCGCGTGTTCACGACGTTGAAGGCAATCAGCCAAGACAGGATCGCGGAAGCGATCAGGAGGTAGATGTAAAGCTCGAGGACCATCAGGACGATGTCGAGAACGGCGCGCATGCGGGGGACCTTGGCCTTGGATCGTGGATGTATGTCTGGTCGCTAGATATCGGTTCCACCTCAGCCAAACAAGGGAAGCCCCGGTGAATCGCCGGAAAGGCCGCGATTTTCGTGGTTTTGGTTAGCTTTCCGACCGGCCTTTCCTTGACTTGAGAGGGCCGCGGATTTAAATGGCGCCCACTGTCCGCCGCCCCTTTTCGGGGCAGCCGCGGAAGGGGCCATAGCTCAGCTGGGAGAGCGCGTCGTTCGCAATGACGAGGTCGGCGGTTCGATCCCGCCTGGCTCCACCACGCTTCGCCCTTCAGGCTACGCGTGGCGCAGCCACGCCGGAGCCTGAAGGGCGAAGCGTGCCGCGCCGAAGCTTTAGCGAAGGCGGGCCTGTGCAAGCTCGACGAGCATCAACAGTCACATTCTTCGGCAGCTCGAACAGCGCGTTGTAGCTTCACGCCTACTCCGCCGCCTCCGCCATCACCATCGGCTCAAGCGCCAGCCAGCCATCAATAAACGCCTTCAGCCATGCGCGTTCGGCGACGTCGTGGATGGCACGGCCTTCGAAATGGAGGTGGCGCTGCTTCGCGCCAGGCTGGTCCGTGTTGCCATGCGTGGTCCAGCAGCACATCGAGCGGAAGGTCACGTCGGGGTGGAACTGGAAGCCGAACGCATTGCCCCAGGAAAAGGCCTGCATCGGAAAATCGTCGCCCTCGGCAAGCAGCTCCGCGCCGCGCGGCAGCTCGAAGCCTTCACGATGCCAGTGATAGACCTGCGCCGGCCAGTCCGGGCAAAGCGCTAATCCTGCCGCGGTGGGACGGATCGGGTAATAGCCGATCTGGGTCAGGCCTTGCGGATGCGGCGCGACCTTCGCGCCCAGCTGCTTGGCCAGCATTTGCGCGCCGAGGCAGATGCCAAGGAACGGCCGCTGCTCGCGGAGCGGAATTTCGATCCAGTCGATCTCGCGGCGCACGTAATCGTCGCCGTCATTGGCGCTCATCGGGCCGCCCAAAATCACGGCACCGGCATGCTTGTCGAGCGTTTCGGGCAGGGCATCGCCGAAGCGCGGGCGGCGGATATCGAGGGCATAACCGAGCGCCTGCAGCGCATTGCGGATGCGGCCGGGAGTCGAGTTTTCCTGATGCAGGACGACCAGCACCGGCCGTAACGAAGGTTCGGCCCGGGCAGCGGATCGCAGCAAGACTGGTCGCTCGTGCCTGGTCATCGAGCAGCCATCATAGTTGAGCAAAGGTTAACATCGCGTGAGGGAGCGCACATTTGCCGGGTCCGGACCTTACCCCGGTCCAAGCAAGGGATGGGCCAGAAACTCAGCCAGGAAGTCAGCGTTGGCGGAGCTGAAAACGGCCGACGGCACCCAGGATGAAACCGCGGGGGAAGAATCTCAGCAAGAACGGCACCGCCTTGATGCCGAGCCCGGGCAGCACCGCGCGCTGGTCCGCCATCAGCCCGCGATAGGCCTGGGCCGCCACTTCAGCGGGCGCGACATTGAGGATGGTCGAATCGAAGCCCGGCCGGAAGCCGGCGCGCTGCTGGAATTCGGTCAGCACCGGACCCGGGCACAGCACCGTCACCCGCACGCCTTTCGGCTTCAGCTCCTGCCGCAGCGCCTCGGTGAAGGACAGCACGAAGGCCTTGGAGGCGTAGTACATCGCCATGCCGGGACCGGGCAGGAAGCCCGCGACCGAACCGACATTGAGAATGCCGCCGCGGCATTTGATCACGTCAGGCGCAAAGCGCAGGCAAAGATCGGCGAGCGCGCGGATGTTGACGTCGATGATGCCGAGCTGCTGGGCGCGGTCGAGTTCGACCGCCTTGCCGAACAGGCCGAAGCCGGCATTGTTGACGATGTATTCGACCTCCAGATCGGCCGCCCGCAGCGTCGCCTCGATCTTGTCGCCGGCCTCGCGATCTTCGAGATCGCAGGGAATGGCGAGCGGCGCCGCGCGGCCGGCCTTGGTCAGTTCGCCTGCGAGCGCCTCAAGCCGATCAGCACGGCGCGCCACCAGGGCCAGACGATGACCATTCGCGGCAAAAACGCGCGCCAGTTCGGTGCCGATGCCCGCCGAAGCACCGGTAATCAGCGTCACACGCTCGGTCACTGTCCAATACTCTTGAATTAGTCAGGGAATGCCCAATTTGCCGGCGACGAGAGCATAGGCTTGCGGTGGGGCGCAAGCCGTCTTGCGGGCATGGCGGCGTGCGCAAACGCATAAAAGTACCGCCATGTGGCTTATTTACCGGGGGTTCTTCCGGCCTTGCGATGATGGAAGGAAATTAATGTTTCTTCATGTGCGCGGCCAAACAGCGCGGCGCCGCGCCAGGCCGGGTCAAGCGCCCGAGGCCGGCGCCGACTTCTTCTCGGCAACGCGATGCTTCAGCTCGAGCCGGTCGCGCGAGGAAATGCCGAGCAGGTCGGAGGCGCGCCAGACCACATTGTCCTCGAACTCGGTGACGTTGCCGTCGGCATAGACCAGTTCCCACATCATCTCGACGATGCGGAGCCGGCCCGCTTCATCGATCGAGCGCATGATAACGCTGGTGAAGTGATAGAGATCGACCGCCTCACCTTCCACCAACGTGGCGGAGGCAATCAGGTGATCGGCGGTGCCGCGGTCGAGCCCAAAGCGGCTCTCGATCAGGCTGTGCAGCTTGCCCTTCTCCACCTCGGAAGGCTCGCCATCGAGCGAGATGACGTGGATCAACAGCGCGGTGGCCGCGAGCTGGTAACTGTTATCGTCGAAGGCGTGCTCGCTTGCGTGCGGCGAGACCACATCGGCAATGAACTGGCGCAATCCGTCGAGCATCGCTGTCTCTCAAATGAACCGGTTTCAGTTATATGGCGCGGAACGCAGAGCCGCGCAATCGGCGCGGTCTGGCCGCATGCATTAAGGTTAGGCAATCTGACGCCACCGGACCCGTCATTGCGAGGAGCGCAGCGACGAAGCAATCCACACTGTTGCTCGGAACCACTCTGGATTGCTTCGCTTCGCTCGCAATGACGACGGAACTACTAAGGTATCTCGTACACCACCATCTTGTCCGCGATTCCCCGCAGGGCCGCCTGTTTCTGGATCGGCTTGATCGCCTCTTTCTCCAGGATGGTGGCGACGCCAGGCGCGTCGATCACGGGGCCGGTGATGTGGATTTCCTGCGAAGTGGAGAGGCTCTGCACCCGCGCGGCGATGTTGACGGTCTGGCCGAAATAGTCCTGACGCTCGTTGAGCATCACCGCGAGGCATGGGCCCTCATGAATGCCGATCTTGACGACGAGATCCTTGTTGCCGCGCTCACCGTTGAGCTTATCCATCGCCGCACGCATTTTCAGGCCCGCCGCAAGCGCATTCTCGGGCCGAATGAAGGTCGCCATCACGGCGTCGCCAATGGTCTTCACCACGGCGCCCTTCTCGGCGGCGATGATGTCGAGCAGCGCATTGAAATGTGCACTGACGAGATCGAAGGCGACGAGATCGCCGACCCGCTCATAGAGCGCGGTCGAGCCCTTGAGGTCCGTGAACAGGAAGGTCAGAGAGGTGATCTTCAGCCGCTGATCGAGGTTGAGATTGTCGGCCTTGAAAACATCGCGGAAGGTCTGGTTGGACAGCATCCGCTTGGCGGTGAGGAACGGCCGCCGCTTGCCGAGCAGGTCGTGCAACGCATCGCCCGCGACGAACACCGTCGGCAGCACCCGCACGCCGGCCTGGTTGTCGAGCGACAGCCGCAGCGGCCCCGGGCGCATAGTGGTACTTCCGGTCGGCGGATGCGCCTTGTTATAGAGCAGTGAAAGCTGCTGGCGCTCCTTGGTCGGCTCGCCCTGCACGTCGATGAATTGCGCCGAATGCGTCACCGGCTCGAACACGATGATGAATGCCGGCGGCAGTTGCAGCGAGAGCACCGCCTTCTCGCCGGCAGGCAGCTCCAGCGCATCGAGCGTCACCTCCTCGGACAGCGAGGCGAAGGATTCCTCGTTGAGGTCGATGCCCGAGCTCCAGAACACCTGCTTGAAATATTCCCAAAGCGGCAGGCTGTGCGGATCATGCGCCGCGATGCGCCGGACGCGCCGCGCCACCGTGAAGGCGACCTCGACCTGCTCGTCGACCGAGCATTCGTAGCCGCAGGCGCACAGGCCGCAATGATAGTCGTCCGGGCGCAGCGATTTCAGCGTGTCATGGGCATCGAGCACGCCCGAGCAGCCGGGACAGAGCACGTTCCAGGAGAGATCGAACAGGCCGAGCTTCGAGGCCTGCAGGAAGCCCGAAATCGTCTTCTCCTCATCGAGGCCCGCGCGCTTGGAAAACTCCAGCGCATTGATCCGGTTCAGCTCATGGTCCTTGCCATCCTTGATCGTCCGCACGATAGCGTCGGCGACC
>Ga0210408_10002624_pt1 | contig 17334 bp, 14 predicted proteins | sample IncBWH4MmetaG_FD_155471 | JGI IMG/M metagenome (GOLD analysis project Ga0210408, IMG submission 155471) | Forest soil microbial communities from Barre Woods Harvard Forest LTER site, Petersham, Massachusetts, United States - Inc-BW-H-4-M | ecosystem: Environmental > Terrestrial > Soil >...
AGAGACAGCCGCCTCGGCTGTCCGGCGAAGGCGAAGCCGAGCGACGGCCTGAGAAGTATTCCCCACAGGGTTTCTCAGCGTACTCTGCGGCATTCCTCCGCGAATTCTGCGGTAATGTTCTTGCCTTGCCGCGCAGACGGCCGGAGCCCACCCGGGAACGCTATAATACTCGTTTGCGCCCAACTTCGTATGGAGAACTGTGGGCCTCAAGGAAGAGTCATGCCAACTGACGTCATCATGCCGCAGATGGGTGAATCCATCGTAGAAGGCACTATCACCAAGTGGCTCAAGAAGCCTGGAGACAAGGTCCAGCGCGACGAGCCTCTCTTCGAAATCTCGACTGACAAGGTCGATGCCGAAATCCCCGCGCCCGCCTCCGGTGTCCTTCAGGAAATCAAAGTCACCGAAGGCACAACGGTGGGAGTCAACACGGTAGTAGGTACGATCGCTATAGACGGCGAGTCCGCCGCAACCAAGCCGGCGGCTGCTCCCGCAAAGCCCGCCCCATCTGAGAGTAGCGCCGGCGTCCCGCCGGCTGTGGCGGGGGCGTCTCGCCCCCGCACTCCAGCACAGGAAACGCAGCCACAAGCGTCCCCAGCTAAAGACGACGAAGAAGAAACCCGCTCCTCCCCGCTAGTCCGTAAGATTGCTCGCGAGCACAACGTCAGCCTCTCGCAAATAACCGGCACCGGACTCGGCGGCCGCATCACCAAGCAAGACATCATGCAGTTCATCGAAAGCCAAGAATCTCGTGTGGGGACAGCCGCCTCGGCTGTCCCGCGAACCCTGAGCGAAGCGAAGGGGAGCGCCGCAGCACCTCCGGCATTGGAGCCCGGTCGGCCTCCGCGCCCGGCCGCCCCCGCGTCGTATCCGGGCGATCTCGTGCCTATGTCGAACATGCGAAAGCTGATCGCCAAGCACATGATCGAGTCGCGCCGCACCAGTGCACACGTTCACTGCATGTACGAAGTGGACTTCACCCGCATCGTCAACCTGCGCAACAAACTCAAATCTGGATTCGAGCAGCGCCACGGCGCCCGCCTCACCTTCATGCCCTTCTTCGTTCGTGCCGCCGTCATGGCCCTGCAGCAGTGGCCCATCATCAACGCCAACATCGAAGGCGATAACATCCACTACCACCGCCACATCAACATGGGCATCGCCGTCGCACTCGACTGGGGACTCATCGTCCCTGTCCTCAAGAACGCGGGAGACCTGAACTTCCTCGGCCTGCAGCGTGGCATCACCGATCTGGGCGAGCGCGCGAGAAACAAGAAGCTGAAACCCGAAGACGTAGAAGACTCCACATTCACCATCACGAATCCCGGCCAGTTCGGCGCAGTCTTCGGACTCCCCATCATCAACCAGCCCAACTCCGCCATCATGGGCGTAGGCGGAATCACGAAACAGCCGATGGTGATCACCGACAAAGATGGTGCCGATTCCATCGCCATCCGCTCGGTAGTCCACCTCACTCTAGGCTACGACCACCGCCTCATCGATGGCGCAGTAGCCGACCAATTCATGGCGCAAGTAAAGAAGAACCTTGAAACCTGGAGCGAAGAAGTAGGTTGAAACGGGATTGACTCTCGAGGGTGCCCCACCCTTGTCGCGTTCTGTGCGACAGGGTGGGGATTTTGATCTTCGTACTTACTTCGAAGCAGCTGCGCCGGAAGAAGTTGCCGTCCCGCCCTTAGCCCAAGTCGACGAATTAAGACACTGGACCGCGCCATCGATGGTTTTAGAGATACCCTCACGAAATTTCTCCGGATTCACAATCTCCCGCGCCGCCACCGCATCCACGGTAGCCAACGCGTTTTCAAGAAATGACATCGCCGCATCTTTCTTCTAGGATCCCGACTTGCCGCCAAACATCTGCTCGATCCCGCTGACCAAAGCCGGCACAAATGAAATCCCCCGCAATAATTGACTCAAGAAATTCATATCCTCTCCTTTAAGAGTTGACTTATTTCACCCAACATGAGCCCAACTCGAAACTAAGTACTGAGAACTGAAAACTGAGAACTGCTCCTTACTTCCTCGCTCCCGTCTTCCGACTCGCACTGTCATGCGCCTGAATCAGAGTCTTGATCTCATTCTGTGCATCGCGCAGTTCGCCCAGCTGAACTTCTGTCCGAATCCTCGCCTCCGTATTCGTCGTCGCGATCTGCTCCAGTCGCTGCACGCGTACCTTCGTCGCCTCGATTTCCGTATCCTGTCTCGAGGAATTTCGCGCATCCTGGACCACGTACCCCGTAATCGAGAGCGCGACTGCCGCCAACGCAATCAACGTCCGGCTGTCGAACTTCAGCAGCCTCTGCTCCTTCACCGCCTGCAGCTTCTTGTTCCACGACTCGTCCAAAGCCTCAGCAAAGCTCCGCATCTCCGCAAGTCGGTCCAGAACTTTAAGTTGGAAATCCTTCGCGCTGTACGGATTGCCCAACGTGGCCCTCTCCATCGCCTTATGTCGCTGCCTCAAGATGTTGTCGTCATTCATAACGGATAATCCACATGTAGCGCTGCCGTATACCTTGAATACCTCGGTGGGGAGGAGGCGTCATAAAGCTGCAGAAAGTAATTCTGTGTCCTGACGAACCGGGGCAAGGTAAACGCCTGCGTGCCGAATCTTCCCAGCAGATTTCTATCGTTCGCCGCCCCCCAGCCATAATCATGGGCGCGAGCTTCCGCAACCGTGGTTGTATTCGCCCCACTCTGCGGCGAAACAGGTGTACCGGAAGCGAGCCCTATACCCATCACTAAAATCAGCGCCCAATAAAGAAGCCGCCCCATAGGGCGGCGACCTGCATCACGCATCGTAATCCTCCAAAATCTCTACGTGCTGAATCCACGAAACTACCACGACTCGTGTGGGGACGGACGCCTTCGTCCGTCCCCCGAAGCGAAGCGAGGGCAAAGGTGCATTAACGATCCAGCCGTTCCTCTGTGCCCTCTGTGGTGAGCTCGAGTCACCGATGATTCAAAAATCTCTCCACACTCTCCACATACACATCTGCGAAATCCGCCACCGGCCTCCGCGCTTCAATCATCTGCACCGCGTCTTCCACCTTCCACCCCATCGACCCCAGCACCGCCAGCGCCATCATCGGCGCCCGATGCACCCCCGCCGCGCAATGAATAAACACCTTCGCCTCCGGCCTCTCTAGCGCCCCCATCGCGAAATCCACCCCGCGCTCGAACAACTCCACCGGCTTCTCCGAGAAATCGTCATCCGTCGGATTCCACAACACCTCGACCCCATGCTCCCGCCCCAGCGGCGTGTCATCGAACTCGATCTGCATGTCGATGACGTGGGTGATCCCTTCCCGCGCCACCTTCCCCATATTCTCCGAGTTCCAGATCCCTCCCCCCACCGCAATCCGTTCCGTCAGCCAGGTTATATCCATCCGTCTTTCCGCCCTTGTCCGTGTAGGGGCCAACGCCTTCGTCCGTCCCCCGATGCGTAGCGAGGGTCTTTTCCGCGGCCCCACCCAAACCGCAACCAACTCCCGCTCCACGTGTCCTCACAATTCTAAGGTATGAATCACTCCAACGTTTGTGTAGGGGCGGACGCCGTCGTCCGCCCCCCGAGCGAAGCGAGGGTTGACTTCCTCTGTGTTCCTCCGTACCCTCTGTGGTGAGTCCTGGTCGCAGACCATCGCAGCGACCAACGAAGATCGCTCCCTATTCCACCTCCAGCACCGTCACCGTCTTCTCCTCGCCGCTCGCCTCCGAACTCTCACCCGCTTCTGTCTTCGGCTGGATGACCGCCACATCCTCGTCCTCTTCCTTCTGCAACTCAGCATGCACCCGCGGACGCTTCGGAATATTCAACCGGTCCAGCAGCGTCTCCGCCAGAGAGTCTTCATCCTTGCTCGTCTGATTCTCGTCCGTCGACCGTGGGTACACCCCTGCCATCTCCAGCAAATACTTGGCCGGTGCCAGTTGTCCTTGCGTTGCCTGAAGCATCACTGCTTTCGTGATCCCTTTCGCTCCCGCCTTCACGATCCCCGCGATGTCTTCTCTGACCTTCGCTGGGATCCAACGGCTTCTTTGCCGTATTTCTCTTCGCTCTCTTCTTCCCTGTCTTCTTAGCCGCCGGCTTGCTCTTCGCCTTTTTCTTCCTCATAGCCCAACACTCGGATATTTATGATTTCGCCCCATATGATTTTGTACCCAGAAACAGAAGGCGCGCCTTCTAGGCGCGCCCTCTACAAGAGATTGTTTTTTTCTTACTCTCTAAATCCAGAATAACAAATTACGAATATTCATCCGGCAAAAGTTCAGAGTTTATTTTTGCTTTCTTCACAACCACTTACGAAATTTTCGCCCCTTTTACCCCCTTGACAAGATTTTTCCCGAATCGGGACGATCCTCTCCAACAGCCCAACATCGAGCAGAATCTCGGTCAACACGTCCAGAGCGATCGGAACATAATTCCGAACTGTCCTTTCGGCACAGCCCAGAAGCCTTCGCCGTTGCCGCTTGATCGTGTTCCTGCAGAACATTTCGCGCGATGATCTGCCGCGAGAATTCATCCAGCTTGTTCAGGCAAGTTTCCATGTCATGCACGAAGATGACTCGATCTTCAAACGTCACCACAGTGTAAGACGTCACCTGCGTCCGGAAGAACTCACGCCCTAACAGCGACGGCACCCTCCCCGTCTCAATCGAGTACCGCATATTCCGCCGCAACATCGTCACTGTCCGCGCCCGATAAATCCTCCTCTCCCGTTCCTCCTCCCAATACACCTCCGGAATCGCCGCCCCCTCCAAAGGATTCGAATTCTCAATCTCCGCGTGCCCCACCCTCGGCGCGTCTTCTGCGACAGGGTGGGGATTTTGACCTTCCGTAGCGCCGGCATCCTGCCGGCTGTCGCGCAGGCATCCTGCCCCCGCGCCCGTCCAAGTCGAGGAACTCTCCCTTTCCCCTTGCCCCTCTGTGCCCTCTGTGGTGAGTTCAGAACCTCTCCCTGGAAACGAATGCGCCGGCAATTCCCCAATCCCTTCGTGTGTAAACCGCCCCCGCCGCCGAACCACTCCCGACTCCTCAACCCTCTCTGCCTCCGCCCCGATCCAATCAATCATTTCTCTCATGCCACACCTCCCACTGCGTCGAGGTCCGGCAGTTCTTCCTGAAACTTAACCTCGTACTCGCGTTCGGGCCACAGGAAGGCGAACCCTTCCTGGTTTCTTCTTTCTCATCGGCATCTCCTCCAATTGCCCCTGGCACCTCTCGCAGTACACCACTCCCGCGCCGCGTTCGCGTGCCCAAAGCCCGCCACAATGCTCGCAATACTTCAACTCCACAGGTACTTCACCGCTGTTGTTGTTATGACGATGACTGCTCATGACTCCTCCGATAAATTCAGAATGATTTCCTTCGAGTATTGCAATTACTTCCCTAACCCTCATCCACTTACTCGAAGCTCGAGGCTCATAGCTCGTGGCTAAAGAAAAAAGCCCCGCGTCAGATCCCGCGCGATTGTTCGCGGGAACCGAACGCAGGGCTCGTTTCTCTTACGATGACCTGCCGTGAGCTATTTAGTTTTCCTGGATCCCAATTACTACTGGGTGCCCCACTTCTGGCCCATGTTGCCAGAAGTGGGGACTTTCAGAATCTGCACGTCGACCTTCGCCGTTGACCTCCCTCCGCTTTCACAGATTTTGCATGATGTCGTCGTCTACGACCGCACTGTCCCGCTGCCGGAAGTATCCTTCCTGGTAGCCCGACTTCAGCACGCGCCCATTCTGCATCACAACGCTCACCTCCCCCTGTGAAGCGAAGCGACAACCAATAAGCGCTCCATGGATGCCGACAAGACCTCGGCGGCCTTCACTTTCCGACGAAATTCACCGAAGTACCTCTCTTCATTGAAGTTATCTGTTGACTCATCATCGCCTTTTACCATAGAGCGTATTGGTCTCTCAGATGCCGCGATCCTATAGCTGTGAATTTTCTCAGTCAAGGTTGGGTGAACATCCCTCGCCTGTGGAAAACTTTTCCCTTGCAGTTTCAGTATCTTGTCGCCCAAAAACGCGTGATTTTTTTCTTGCTCGTTTCTTCATTCACGCACAGAGAAGAGAATCGGGGGCCGGTTCCTTCGTGTACCTTCGTGCCCTTCGTGGTTCAAGCTCTTACTTTCCCTTCGCGCGAGAACACCCGCCTAAGCTTCTCGAAAAGTGCGGATTCTAACTCACCCTTCCATCGCGATTCCCTACGGGCGTCCACCCACCGAGCACTCGCTAACCCCCGTCTTTACAAACCTTTTACAGGGGTTACCCCCTTCCGGGCCCCTCATAACCCAGTGCTATACTCCGGCTAATGAAGTTCAAGGCCCTGCAAGACAATCTCCGAAAAATCCTTTGGGATCGCATTGAAGCAGGTGAATTGACCGGCCTCCGCCTGGCACTTCAAACCGGATTCAAACAGGCTCACATCTCCAACTTCCTCAACCACAAGCGCGGCCTCAGCATCGAGGGCATGGACAAGGTCCTCCAGGTCCAGCATCTCTCCGTCCTCGACCTGCTCGATCCCGCCGAGGTCAACAAGCGCGCCACCGTGGTTCCCCCCAGCGCCGACGATTTCGAAAACGTCATCCTCACCGATTCCTCCACCGCCGCCACCCAGCCCCTCATCCCCAGCATGCATGTGAAGGACATCTTCAAATTCAAGAAAACCTTCCTGCACAAACTGAAGCCGGAAACCGAAGGCGCCCGTTCCAACTGGCAGCGCTTCGTCCTGATCAAGCTCGATGCCCGCGACGCCCAGGCTATGTCTCCCCGCCTGCTCCCCGGAGCCACGCTCCTGATCGACCGTCATTACAACTCACTTAAGCCCTATCGCAAGGGCGAATTTAATATGTACGCTGTTCTGAAAAACGATAATTGTTGCGTCCGTTACGTCGAATCCGCCGGAAGGCATCTAATTCTTCGCCCCCAGAACCAGTCCTCTCCCCTCGAAGTCCTCCCCATCGCAGATGGCAAATCCCCCGAAGACTACGTAGTAGGCCGCGTGTGCCAAATCAGCCTAGAAGCGTAAGGTTCGTGTAGGGGCGCGGGCGCCTCGCCCGCCCCGCGAGCGAAGCGAGCGTGCTCAATCGCGACAGGCACGGACAAAAATCAAAGCGGAATCTAGGAGAGGAAACACAGAAGGTGCCCCACCCTCGTCGCGATTTGTGCGACAGGGTGGGGATTTTGACTTCCTGGAGAACATACAACTCGTGTGGCGACGGACGCATTCGTCCGTCGCCCGAAGCGAAGCGAGGGCGACCGATGCAGTCTCCCTCCGCCCTTAGAAGTTGAACTTGAACCCCAACTGCACCTGCCGCGGCCCCACCGCCGTCGAAAGAATCTTCCCAAAGTTAGGATCGTCCACCGACGTGATCGGTGCTTGAAACACGGGATGGTTCAATGCATTCTGGGCTTCGATGCGAACTTCGAAGTTCATCTCCTCGCGTATCAGGAACTGCTTCCCCAATGACAGATTGGTCGTGAAGTGCCACGGCGACCGTACGCTTCCCAGCGCTCGCGGAGCGTTGCCCAGCGTGAAATCGTCCGGGCGCTGGAAAACGGTGTTGTCCACAAAGTAGTTGTCCACGAAATCCGACCCGTGATTGCGCTGGGGCGTTCCCACGATGTTGGGTCGCTGCGTGCCATACGTAGGAATTGGATTTCCATCGGCAACGTTGAAGGTTAGCGGCCGTCCATCGGCGATACGCCAGATGCCGTTCGTCTTCCATCCGCCGATCAGCGTCTCGGCCCATCGCGGCATGTTCCCGAACAATGCCCGTCCACGCCCAATCGGCAGATCGTAGCTGTAGCTGATTTGAACAACATGTGGGATGTCGAACGTCGAGAGGCTGCGCTCGAGCCATGGCTTATTGGGATCCTGCAAGCCAGAGAAACTTCCCAGCCACGTTACGTTGTCGTCAGCTTGTGAAGCGTTATCAATCGACTTCGACCACGTATAGGTCGCAAGGAACTGCAACCCGTTGGAGAATTTCTTCTCGGCGAGCAGTTGCAACCCGTGGTAAATGGAACTGCCAATCATCTGCGGTTCCGTAGTGACCCCTGTGAACTGCGGATACGGCAGCAGCAACTGAAGATACGGAATCTGTGCGAAGCTGCTCCCAATGGTGCTGTTGGGGTCGGTGATCGATCCGGCAAAGGGATTGTCGACCAAGGTGTTGATGCACGCAATCGTCCGGCTTTGGCACGGATTTGCCGCATTGGGATCGCCAACCGCTAAATTCTCCACCCACGGCCCCAGATGATTGATGTAGTTGGACCCACTGAAAGGAAGGTGCGTTGCTTTCTTCCCAATGTATTCCACGTTAATCAGAATATTGCTCCGCAGTTGGCGCTCGATCCCCAGACTCCAGCTCTGATCGTAGGGCGTCTGGTTCGCGCCTGGAGTGCGCAACGGACCGTTGGCGGTGAAGCCGACATCATTCCTGAGCCCAAGCGCACTTCCCGGGGGATGAATCAGTCCGTTGACAAAAGGATTCGTCAGATGCGCGTAGGGACTCGCGTGGTCGACGGGACTAGCGGTGATCACGTTCGTGAATTGGTTGAAACCCTGACTTCCGTACGGCGCAACACCCGTCACTCCGGACCGCGATTGTCCGTAATAGATCCCATAACCCCCGCGTACCACCATGTTCTGAGTAAACTGGTACGCAAGACCGAAGCGCGGCTGAAAGTCGTGCCAATCGGTCACATAGTTGGTGCGCTGGCCCGATGAGGCAAAAACTTCGCCGCCCTTCAGGTTCAGAGTCACGGGATTGCCCGTCACCGGATCGTTATATCCGACGCTTCCGCCGTTCAACGGACTCGCTGCGTTCGGATCAAACCAGTCCTGACGGTTGTAACGGTCTGTGCGCGGCTTGGTCACGTCGTAACGCAGTCCGAGGTTCAAGGTCAGCTTCGGAGTCGCCTTCCAGTTGTCTTGCCCAAAAAATCCGTACTGATAGTTTGTGGTCGCAGGGCGGAACTGGATTTCGTAGTACGAACCGCATCCGTTCCCGCCGCAACCCTGGGTCATCTGACCCATCATGAAACTGGCCAGGGGATCGCCGCCGCAGGCCGTCTGACCGCCTGGACATGCATAGGAGCCGTCGGTATTGAAGGTGAAGAAGCCAACAGGCGCGTTGGTCTGTATGTAATTGATCTGGTGAATCCGGCCGTCGAACCCAAACTTGAACTCGTGGGAACCATGCACCTTGTCCAGCATGACCGAGAGTTGTCCCGTGTCTTGACCGAGCCGGTAATTGCCATAAGGATCGGTGCCGATGTTGGCATAGCCGGCGCTGGCGTACTGATCGATGAAGATCGCCGGGACTCCCTTGAATCCGTTGCTTTGCAAGTACGAGGGAAATCCAAGGGTGCCCAGAGGATCATTCACGCCGTGAGGATTGTATGCATCGATGTGCCAGACTCCGCGCGTGAACCCCAACGTCGCATTCATCAGCAAGCTTGGGCTGAACGTATGCGTATCGTTAATGGCGAACGTATGCGCGTTGGTCCAACCCGGTCCACCCTGGCATGGATCGGCGAAGTTCTTGAAACAGTCCAGACTCTTGTAGGAGGGACTGTATTGATACGCAAACTTCGCGCTCATCAGATTGTTCTGCGTAAAGCGATGGTCGATCTTGATGTCGAACTGGTCATTCGCACTACTGTTAGAACCAGAACCGAACCAGTTATTGTAGATACCCCCACTCGGGGCATTTGGCTCTGGAAACAGAGCCATCATCTTCAACGCCACCGGATCCATCAGATTGCCCGGTACGGCTGAAGCCGGGCCCGGGCTGATGTACGTTGCCATGTTGTTGCGGGGAATAAACGTACTGCGCACGATGCCACCGGCATTGGCATCGTAAGTACCGGAGTAGGGATCCCAGATCTGCCCGGCCGCGACTGAGCACAGTCCGCTTGCATCGAATGTTCCTCCCTGTGCTCCGCACACTTCGCCAAAATCGCCCGTGCGCATCGCATCGGTGGGAACGGCCGCGTTCGATGTGCTCAATCCCTTAGAGCGGACGCCATCATAATCCACGAAGAAGAAGGTCTTGTTCTTGATAATGGGACCGCCGAAGGTGAATCCATAATTGTTCCGGCGTAGCGGCGGGATGGGATTGCCCTGGCGGTTATTGAACCAGTCGTTCGCGTCAAGGCTATCGTCGCGGAAGAACTCGTACCCGCTGCCGTGAAACTTGTTCGACCCCGACCGAGTGATCACGTTGACCACAGACGAACCGGAAAAACCATACTCAGCGCTGAAGTTCGTCTGCTCCACCTTGAACTCTTCGACCGCCTCCGGCGACGGAAGGTATGTCACCGCCGTTATGCCGCCGTTCGGTTCAGAATTCGTTACCGAGGCGCCATCGGTCAGAATGTCGGAAGTCGATCCGCGACTGCCGTTGGAGACAAAGTTCGTCCCCGTGCAAGTCACGTCGCACTGGTCATCCATTTCGGTGACACCCGGCGCCAGCGAAGTCAACTCAACCACATTTCGGTCGATCAGTGGCAGATCGTTGATGAACCTGCGATTCACCACCTGCCCCGTCTCCGCGTCCTCCGTCTGGATGGTCTGCGCCTGCGCCCCTACCTCTACCTTTTGGCTGATGCCTGCCACCTTCAACGTCAGGTTCGTCGTCCGGTTCTCGTTGATGTCTACCTTGAACGCGGCACTGATGACCTTCTGAAAGCCTTGCACCTGTGCCGTAACGGTGTATGTGCTCGGTGGGATCGAACGGAACAAATACCGTCCGCTACTGTCAGAAGTTGTTCTGAATTCGAATCCTTTTTGCTGGTCGGTCAGCACCACCGTCGCCCCTTGCACCAGGGCGCCGGTGCTGTCGGTCAATTCTCCGCTGACCGTTCCGAAGTAAGCCTGCGCGCAAACCAGCGAGGGCACTAGAAGCGCGATGGCGACGAGACACGTGCAGAGCACGAAGTGTGAGGTCTTTCGCATAAGCGAGACGGATGCTGGCATGGAACCCTCCTAATGTGCGATCGAAGCTGACACAGCCACGGAAGACTTGCGGTGGTTATTCGCCGCCATCCTACACAAACCCCGCTTCCCGCGCCATAGCAAAAATGCACGCAAGAAACGATTTAATACAATTATTTCCTTGAAAGTTGTGATGGAGGAGTGCTAGTGCCGGGATTCCTTCCCCCTCAATCACCCCGTGCAGGAATGTGTGATTTTCACAGCGTGAAAAACAGAGACGCCGTCTGCTCAACTGCGGGCAGTATTGGTAGCGCCGGCGTCCCGCCGGCTGTGGCATGGGCGTCCCGCCCGCGCACCCGCCGGCGAAAGAAAAGAAGGAAGGAACTACATCGCGGCCTGCACCGGTTCGACTTGCTCCGATGCATCCGGCTGACTCAGCGGAATGCTCACCAGCACTCGCGTCCCGTCCTCGCACGAACTGATCTGCAATTCGCCGCCAAACGGACGCAGCCGTTCCCGCATCGCGCGAATGCCGAATCCCGACGCTCCCGCCTGCACCGCCGCGAGGTGTTCCCGCGAAATCCCTTTGCCGGAATCGTCGATTTCCATCGTGATCGCTTTCGGCGCGCGCGCGATCCGGATCGAAGCCCGCTTGCTTCCGGAATGGCGATGAATGTTGGTCAGCGATTCCTGCACCACGCGGAACACAACCAGCTCCAGTTCGCGCGGCAATCGCCCGAATTCTTTTGAGATATCGAAGTCAATCGCGATCCCGCTGCGCTCCGACACTCCCTGCACATACCAGCCGATCGCCGACGATACTCCCGCCTCATCGAGCAGAGGAGGATGCAGCAGGTACGAAGTCGTCCGCAATTCCTGATGAAGCATCTGCACCAGTTGCTGGCTCTCTTCCACCTGGTGCGCAAGCTCCGGCGCTACCTCGCGAATCTTCCCGCTCTGCGCCTGTTCCGCCAGGTTCGCCAGTTCGAGGCCGATCGCAGTCAGGATCTGCCCCGAGCTGTCGTGCAGTTCGCGCGCGATCCGGCGGCGCTCGGCGTCCTGCAATTGCATCAGGTGCCCGGAAAGCAATCTCACCTGTTCCGCAGTGCGCGCCATTTCCAGGTTGCGTTTCTGCAACTCCAGCGTCCGCGCCTGCACCACGCGGTCCAGATTCTCCGCCAGTTCCCGATGCCGGGTTTCGCTGGCGCGCAGCGCGAGTTCGGTCGCCTTGCGCTCCGTGACATCCCGCACTGTTCCGGAGCAGCCGACAAATTTCTTTGCCGAGCCGGCGAATTCGAATTCCGCCGCCGCGTACATTTCCACCCAGCGCGCCGACCCGTCGGGCAGCACAATCCGGTATTCCCCGAAATGCGTCCTCGGCTCCGCGCTGTTGAAGTCTGCCTCAAACTCCGCCGACATGCGCGCCAGATCGTCCGTATGGAAGTGTTTCAGGATTTGCTGGGTCGGAAGGGAATTCGCAGTGATCCCGAAAATTTTTTTGAAGGTGTCATCCCAACTGCCGGTATTCGCAGTAGCGTCATAGCGCCACCACGCCATCTGCGCAGCGTCCAGCGCCAGTTGGCGCTGTTGCCACAGCCGCTCCCGCTCGGCTTGCGCTTGTTTGCTTTCGGTCAGATCGAACGTCGCGCCGGTTACGCCGACGATTTGCCCGTAGGCATCGCGTTGCGGATCGATCCTGACGTGATAGTGGCAAGGCCTGCCGTTCAGCGAGACGGTCATTTCACCCTGATAACTCACGCCTGTGCGCAAGACCTCCGCCTTGATTTCCTCCGTCATCTTCCAGTCTTCCGGGCGCTCCAGCAGGTCCCTGTCGCGCTTGCCGAGGATTTCAACAATGCTGTGAATGCCCCGCGGATTGTGCACCCACCGGTAACGCAGATCGAGTCCCTGGTTGAAAACCGTGATCGGCGTGCCCCGCAGGGCGACCCTGAAACGTTCGCTCGAAGTCCGCAGCCGCTCTTCGATGACCTTGCGATCGGTGATATCGAGGAATGCTCCAACCGCTCCGCGTACATTTCCATCTTCGTCAAACAGAGGAACCGCGTGCCCGAACTCATAGGTGGAACTGCCGTCTTCAAAACGAATTTCCAATTCTTTATTGCGGACTGGTTCTCCTGTCATCGCTGCTTCTTGCAGAGGCAGTTCTTCCGCCGCGAGTTCGCACCCGTTTTCGAAGACGCGAAAGTGTGGACGCTCTTCGGGAGGCGCAGACTGCGACAAGTTCGAGCCGTAGGGCATCCGCAGCAGTTCATAGGCGGCGCGGTTGCTCGTGATCTTTTCGCATTTGCGATCGTGGGAAAAGAAGACCGCGGCCGGCACGGCATCGAAAATTGCCGTCATGTCGTCCGCATGCACCTTGGCCTCGCCGCGCGCCTGTTTCAGATCTTCTTCCGTCTGTTTGAGCCGCGTGACATCCATGGCCGCGCCACTCATCCGCACCGGTTTTCCGGCTGTGTCAAAGTACGTCTGCCCTCGCGACACGATCCAGTGGATGCTGCCGTCAGGCCATACAGCGCGCATCTCGATGCTGTAATCCTGATTCTGCGACAGGCTCATTTGGACGGCTTGGTCGACTGGCTCGCGGTCTTCGGGATGGAGCGCGCTCAGAAAGCGCTCATGCGTCATCTCAGTGCCGGCGGGAATGCCGAACATCTCGAGGCAACGTTCCGACCACACCAACTCCTCACTGCGCACGTCCCAGTCCCACGTGCCCATCCCCGCCGATTCGAGTATGAATAACAGGCGCTCTTCGCGGACGCGAAGTTCTTCGGCCAGACGCGGTGCCGCGTCCTTGGTACCGCGACCCTTGTGCCCGGACACTCTGCCATTCGAAGGAGTGGCTTCGGTCCTCCGCCGCTTGCGATTACGGACCTTGGATTCGGATTTGCGCACTCGGCTGGAACTCCCAACCGAGTCTATTTCGCGCTTCTCGCAGCAACACTACAGCGTTCCCTGTATCCGAACGTAGGAAGGACAAGCGGAAAGTAAGCGGGGAAAGTAAGCGGGAGAAGTAAGGTGGGTGCCCCACCCTTGTCGCGTTGTGTGCGACAGGGTGGGGATTTTGACTTTTCTATCCAGCGAACCTCACTGTGAGATTTTCAACCTCACCCAACTCAGTGCACCTTCCCCGTAGCCAGAGTCACCGTAACCTGATCGTATTGCGATTTCTTCTGGCCAGTCGGATCCACCTGGTACATAGTCACCGTCAGCGTCGTCGCAGTTTTCTTGTCCGCTGCCGCGGCGACTTTCACCAGCAGATAGCCATATCCCTGCAGCGACTTCAAGAACGTGTGATCGCCACTGACTTGCCCGGTAGCCGGGATGATCACCTGGTCGTTAATGCCGCCTGTTCCCGCAACGATGTACGGGATTTGTAATCCCGCGTGCGCAGCAGGCTGGCGCGTGTAGCGCTGGTAGCTGTGCGCATGCCCAGAGAGAAACAGATCGGGCATGATCCCGGCCTGTTGGCAGACGCCGTCAATATCAGCCAGCATCTGCGTACTGCCCGTGTGTCCTCCCGAGCTGAACGGCGGATGATGGGTCGCAAGCACCAGCGCCTTGCGCGGGCCGCTCTTTCGCTGTTGCGCGAGCGTCTTAAGCGTCGCGAGCAGCCACGTTTTCTGCGCCTGCCCTGGAATCGTCCCCGAGATGAATCCCGGATTCTCCGCCGCATTCGAGTAAAGGCCCACAATTTGCACATAGGGAGCATCCAGCAGCCAGTACACTGCGGGCTGGTTCATCGTCTGCCGAAAGATTGTTCCCGCGATCGGCGGAACGGACTGCGAAGGCGCGCAGAAGTTCGCCTGGAACGCCTTGCAGGTGGTCGGATCTGTCTTGGGAAATGTTTCGCCATCGTGATTCCCCGGGATCGCAATGATCTTGCCCGGGTAATGCACATACGGCTCATAGAACTCCTGGCGATAGCCGACATCCTTGTTTGGGCCGTAGATCACATCGCCCAGATGGAAGAAGAATGCCGGGGAACTGGCGGGAGCGCTGATGTTGAAGTCGGTGGCCATGGCTTCTGCGACCGCTCCCTGCGGTGAGTTGGCGCCCTTTCCTGTGTCTCCTACTGCGTGAAAGCTGATGGAGCCCGAATTGGCGACATCCGTTTCCCCCTGCGCTCCAATCACATCCGCAAGCGTCATGGTGGGCGTTCGCTTCGCCGCTGGAATGGGCTGCAGATTCCCTTGGATGTAATTGAGAAGCTGTTTGCCGACACCCGGCACTGGCGTCCGAGCCTCCGGCGGCGTGGTGGTGAAAAAAGGATGCGCAAAGCGAAGGATGGGAGTCTTCCGGGCTGAGGTCTTGGTCGTCGTCTTGGTTTTCGCCATCGTCTTCTCCTCCTGAGCGTTTTAACAAAATCACTTGTTGGCCTTAGAAACGAAATCTCACTTCAAGTCCTGCAAGTCAGCCTGCAATTGCTGAAGGTTGAAGCCTTGCGGTGTCTGTTTTTTCTTCGTCAGATAATCGTTGCTGAGGATCGCGTACGCTTCCTCGCAATATGCCTCCCAGAACGACCACGTCATGCTCTGCAGCGCGCCCCAGGTCACGCACGTGACCCCGCGCGAGTCATAGGCCACGACCGGGATGGCGTGTCCTCCCCACGATCCCTTGGCTCCGTCGCCGGTGGTGCCGCCCGGAGGCACCGACCACGGCTGGTTATTCTGCACCTGCGCCTTCGCGCTGATGGGCAACTGCACGCCGATGTAGCAGCCCTGAAAGATGTAGACCGAATCCATAATGTGATTGTGATTGGCGGGCTCGAGCGCGACGTAGGCCCCGATCTTGTGTCCGGCGATGCCAGTTTGCCGCCAGTAGTTCAGGACATCGATCTCGACTGCGCCATTGTCGTTCGCACCTGTCGTCGGGTTGTAGCCGGTGATGGCCGAGTACGCGGACACGATCTGCTTGTCGCTGGGCGTAGCCATCTTCTGGCCGACGTTGACGGTCCACTCCATGATCAGGTGGCCCGCCGCCGCGCAGGTGCAGTCGCCGATCTGATCGTTGTCCATCATCCCCCAGGTTTTTATTTTGCCGCTAAGGTCGAAGCTGGCGGGAGGTGTCGGCAGTGCCGGCGTAATGTAAGAAGCCATCAGCAGCGTGCGCGGATCATGCCGTGCGACCTGCTTTCCCAGCTTCAGTTTCTTGGGATCGATGCGCGTGGGATCGTTGCGCAATGTGACATCCTTGCGCGAGTCGGGAACGTTGAAATCGACCTTCCGTAGAGCCATGCGAGATTCTCCTTTTTGAAAGACACGCCTGGTGGCTTGCACAAAATGGACTCGCCCAGCGTGTTATACGTGCCGATGAACTGGGACCGGAACTAGAGGGGAAGAAATCCGCCGAATCTTAGACCGAGACGGAAGCAAGATCAAAGAAGAAGCAGAGTTGTTACGAAAACCGGACAACAAGGGGGATTGAGGACTCTCCATTTGTAGAGTCCTCCAAACGCTTGTCATCCTGAAGCCTGCGTTTTTTGCAGGCGAAGGATCTGCTGCACCTGCCGGCAGTATCGATGCTGCCAGCGGGTACATAAATCCTTCGCGGCAAAAGTCGCCGCTCAGGATGACAGCCCGGGGAGGCGCCTCAGAGCAACCGATTCACGGTACTAAGGCCCCGTACACCATTTCCCTCAGCGCCCGCCGATAATGTCCTGCCTGTACGAACGGCATCTGCAACATCATTACCGCATACAGCTTTTCCTGCGGATCGATCCAGAAGTACGTTCCAGCGGCGCCCGCCCAGAAGGCGTCGCCGACCGACCCCGACACGGCGGTGTGTCCCAAGTCGGTCCGTACGGCGAATCCCAAGCCGAAGCTCTGGCCGAGTTCTGGCAGCGGAGACAGATCCTGCGTCGCCGCGAGCAGTCCGACGCGGGAAGCACCCGGCGGAATTTGATCCGATGTCATCACTGCCAACGTCTTCGGTGAGAGCAGGCGCACCCCATTCAGTTCGCCGCCATTGAGCAGCATCTGACAGAAACGCGCGTAATCGGACGCCGTAGAGAGCAGCCCGCCTCCACCCGAAAAGAATTTCACCTTCTCCTTGGTAAAGTCCCCAACTTCCCCAAACTGTGGACGCTTGCCGGTTGCCGCTTCCACCTGCGGTTCGACGACGCGTGGAGCCTGCGAGGCCGTCAGATAAAACGCAGTGTCGGGCATGCCGAGCGGCTTGGTAATTTTCTCTTCGAGGAAGCGGTCGAACGGCATCCCGGAAACCACTTCCACGATTCGTCCAAGCACGTCCACTGACATGCCATATTCCCAGGCTGTCCCCGGTTGGTGCGCCAGCGGCAGCTTCGAAATCTTGGTGACGAATTCCGCCAGCGTCTGGCCGGGGTCGAACAGGTTTGCCTT
>Ga0210408_10002626_pt1 | contig 17311 bp, 27 predicted proteins | sample IncBWH4MmetaG_FD_155471 | JGI IMG/M metagenome (GOLD analysis project Ga0210408, IMG submission 155471) | Forest soil microbial communities from Barre Woods Harvard Forest LTER site, Petersham, Massachusetts, United States - Inc-BW-H-4-M | ecosystem: Environmental > Terrestrial > Soil >...
TCGGATTGACAAGATTGCCGATTTGCACCTGAGCAATTCCGGCGATGCCATCGACCAGCGATTTCACCTCCGTGAACTCGAGGTTCAGCTGGGCCTGCTCCACTTGCGCCTCGGCGGCCTTGACCGCGGCTTTCGACGCACGGCTCGCTTGTACGTCGTTGTCGAGTTGGCTCTGCGCTATGGCGCGTTCTTTGGCCAGCGGAGTGTCCCGATCAACGTCCATTGCGGTCTTGGCGAGTTGTGCCTGAGTCTGTGCCAGTTGGGCGTTCGCTTGTTCGAGCACAGCTTGAAAGGGACGCGGGTCAATTTGAAAAAGAATCTGACCCTTGCGGACAAAGGAGCCTTCTTTGTAGCTTTGCCGGATGATGTATCCCGTCACCTGGGGCTGGATCTGCGCGTTTACGTAGCCATCGAGCGTCGCAACCCATTCGCTGAAGAGTGGAACGTCCTTCTGAACTACGCTGGCGACTTCCACCTCAGGAACCGGAACAGCAGGCGCTGCAATCGTCTTACCGCAACCCACTGCGAAAGATACCGACACCAGCAAGAGAGCCAGAACGAGCCGAGATGCAGCGCCGCAAGGAAGGCTGTCAATGCCTTCTGGACAATGACAGTGTGGCATTTGCATTTCAGCGAGGCGCCGGCAGTGCCACGTGGCTAACTCCGCTCTGCTTTTCTTCTCCATATCAGTTGTTCCTAAACCCGACTTCACACCAGTTGGTCAATCCCACGAGATGCAATTCACCCCCAGCTTCGGCGGACCTATGCTTGCACTGGAGGTCGAACAATCGACCGACTACAAGTGCCTTCATGTCGAGATCCCTTACGCCTTGAGCGCTTCTGCCCGCTCGCCGTGCTCGCGAGCTCCATACACGTTGAAAACATTCGGCCGAAACTTAGCCAACTCCTGAATCGCCTGACTGCGGGCTTCGCGAACTTCGGAAGCTGAACAGCCGAGAAGCAGAGCACACTCGTGCTCCCGATAGCGTTCCAGAACGCACAGCACAAAGACAAACCGCTCGAAATCTGCAAGCCCTAGCACAGCGTCCACGTCGAAACGTTCGATTGGACCTTTTTTGTGAGAGAAAGCAGTTGGGAGCTGCGCGAACGAATCGGAATGGCTTGGTCGAGGCTGAAGTTCACGAATTGCATTCTGCACAATCACACGCTTCGCCCAGGTGCGTGCCCATTCCCGAAACACCCGGTTCTCTTTCGCACAATCTTCCATGCCTGTTACAAAACACCTCTCTCCCTTCTCGGGATCTCCGGTGAGAAGAAACGAGAGCTGATAAAGCCCGCGCATATCCTCGTCAAAGACCCTGAGGAAATCCTGGCAAGTCGCGTAGCCATTGCGCCGCATTGCACTGTGGGCCTGCTCAGTCATTTCCCGACCTCTTGAGAGCGGCGTGAACGATTTCCAAAAGGACTGTGTCGTCGAACGGTTTGCTCAAGAACTGCACTGCCCCTTCGCGCATGGCATGAATCCGCAGCTCGGCATCGCCATGCGCAGTGATGAAGACGACCGGTATTCGGCATCGCTCGGCTTTGAGCTTTGCTTGCAATTCAAGACCGGACAGACCCGGCATGCGAATGTCGGCGATCAGGCACGCGGCCTTGTTTCGAGCTTCGGAGTCCAGGAATTGTTCCGCGGAGGCGAAGCACAGCGCGGACAGGCCGTCAGACTCAATCAGATCTTGGAGGGCACGTTGAACTGACTCGTCGTCGTCAACGATTGCTACGAGCCTTGAGTTGTGCCCGATACTCATGCGGAGAAATGTAGAGCCGTTACAACGCGAGCACAATCAGGCCTTGGTCGCGCCAACTACTACTTAGGTGGTAGTCGACTAGAAGTGAGAAACGGGGGGAATAACTCGATCGGCTAAAAAGCTGGCGAGGCTATTTACGGGGAGCGAGCTTGAGCTTGTCTGCCATACGGACCAACTCCACTAACGACGCGGCCTCCATCTTCTCCATTACGTGGCCTCGGTGGATTTTTACGGTGGCCTCACTGGCTCCGATTTCAGAGGCAATCTGCTTATTCAGCATTCCAGAAACCACGAGAGTCATAACTTCCCGCTCTCGCGCAGTCAACGCCTGATAACGGTCCCGCAGACGGTGGATTTCCGCCTGTTGTTCGCGCGCGGCGCTATCCCTCTGGAGGGCTTGCTGAATTGCGTCTAGCAGATCCTGGTCCCTGAATGGCTTGGTTAAAAACTCCACGGCACCCGACTTCAACGCCCTGACAGACATGGGGACGTCGCCGTGCGCCGTAATAAAGATGATAGGAATCTGAATGCCGGCCTCGGCCAACTGCCGCTGGAAATCGAGTCCGCTCATCTGAGGCAGTCTTACGTCCAGAACTAAACAACTCGGGTCCCCCGTGTGTTGCCGGCTAATAAACTCCCGGCCGGTTGCAAAAGCCTCGGCGCGGAGGCCAACTGACTCTACGAGGTCCTGGATCGCCTGACGCATGCTGCGGTCATCGTCAATGATGAAAACGGTGGGAACGGCCGCTGATTTCATGCATGCGCCTCAGCTTCGATGGGGATAGTCAGATAGAAGATTGCGCCCGCCCTCTCGTTGGGCTTGGCCCATACTCGACCTTCGTAAGACTGGACGATGGAGCGTGTAATGGCCAAACCCATGCCCGTTCCCTGTGGCTTTGTCGTGTGGAACGCATCGAAAATTCGTTCGCTACTCGCCGCCGGTAATCCTACGCCCGTATCGCTGATCGAAATGAGTAGCTGACCTTCCTGATTCAGTCCGGACCTGATCGTCATTTCGCCTCCGGTATCTTTCATAGCCTCGATTGCATTCAGCATCAGGTTCATGAACCCCTGTTGAAGTTGCACCCGATCAGCCAGGATGTCAGGCGTCTCTGCGTCGATTTCGGAAAGGATCGTTATGGAGTGCCGAACCGCTTCGTCGCAGAGCAGAACAATCATTTCTCGAATGATGTCTTTGACTCTAATGCTCTCGCGTTGGGGAGGAGTGCCTTTCTTGTAGAAGGACCGCAAACGGTTGATAACATCAGCCGCACGGTTTCCGTCCTGCTCAATTCGAGTTGCTGCTGCTCGCGCTCTTTCCAGGTCTGATGGATCATGTGCCAACCATCGCATGAGTGCATTCGCGCTTGTGATCGAAGCGGCAATGGGCTGTTTGATTTCGTGTGCCAGCGCGGCGGCCAGTTCCCCCATCATGTTCACACGGTTGATGTGCGCCAGATCAGCCTCGAGCTGTCGCAGCCTTTCGCGCTCCTGCTCGGCATGCTTTCGTTCCGTTATATCCATCGTGGTGCCGACATAGTCAGCCATTTCTCCGGAGGGATGGTGATGTCTAAGGAACGAAAGAATCTGATCTCGCCATCGTCGGCACGGCAAATCCGATATTCGATGTCGTAATTCGTTCCTGTGCGAGTAGCATTCTCCAGCGCGGCTCTGACAGCTGGTTGGTCCTCTGTATGAACGGTGTTGAAAAAGCGTTCGAATGGAATAGCTTCCTCACTAAGATCGAAGCCATGCATCCGAACTGTTTCGTCCGACAAATGAAAATTCTGCCCTGTGACGAAATTGGCTGCCCAACTACCAGTGTGAGTCAGCCGTTGCGCTTCCGCGAGGTATGCCTGTTCCCGCCGCAATTCCTGCGTCAGCAGCTCCTGCTCTGTAACGTCGATTGTGGTACCGTGAAACGCTTTAAAGACTCCATCTTCAAAAACTGGAACGCCCACGCAGCGAACGTACCGCACCTCCCCGTCTGGTCGAACAACCCGCTTGGTTAGGTCACAGCCACAGCGGTGTTCATGCATCATCCTGATGGTTTCCTCCATAGAGGCGCGGGCATCAGGGTGGACGGCGGCCAGATACTGCTCAAGGTTTGGGGGCCCGTTCCGCGGGTCAAGGCTACGCCCATGTACTCGAGATTGCCGGAGCTATCTCGTCCGGCATGCGCAACTGCGTGTACGTACTTGATGACACCATCGGGCAGTAAAATTCGATGCTCGACGTCCAAGTCCATGCCGTTCTGCGCGGCACGATCCGACAGCAGTCGCACACGGTCCAGATCGTCGGGGTGAACTCTGTCGAAAACCAGATCGAGCGTAGGATTCGTTTCTCGTGTAAAGCCCAGAATTCTGTAGGTTTCGTCCGACCAAACGAGCTCACCACTGCGGACCTTCCAACCGAAAGTTCCCGCATGACTTAACCGCTGAGCCTCCGCCAAGTACTCCCATCGTCGTCGCAACTCTGCCTGGTCTCGTTTCAAATCCTCATTGGCTCTTTCGAGTTCGTTGGTTCGCTCATCCACCTGAACTTGCGTGGTGCTACGAGCTTGTGCAAAAAGTTTTCGGTTTCGACGCCAGCTGCTTAGCAGGCCAACTGACAAGCCTAGAATCACAAGAAAAATCAGAAAAGAGGCCATTGGGAACGAAGCTCCGAATTGCCAGAATGTTACCTTAGCTTTTGCAGTCGTGGTCCTCCCAGGATTAAATCAGATCAGTGCTCGATCCACTCATCCAAACTGAGAGCTGGTTTTCTTCTCCGCAAGACTTTCAGTGCGTTTACCGATCTTCTTAAGCACCCCTTCCAGCTGTTGCAGCTCTTCTGGAGAGACATCCTGGAAGGCACGTTTGATGAGTGCCGTATGCCGACGAAAGAGAGGGACGAATGTTTGCCGCCCTTTTTCAGTCAGAGACACGGTCCTGACCCTACGATCTTCGCTGCACTCTACGCGGCTGACAAATCCCTTTTTGTACAGACGATCCACCGCAACGCTTACTGATCCTGGGTTGAGGTAAACCTTTGGGCCAATCGCATTCACTGGCATCGGTCCTTTGTGTAGCAGCACTTCGAGGACCCGAAAGTCAGACTCTCCTAATCCCTCCGCTAGGAATGTCGGAAGGAGATAACGGGACATCGATTGCCAGGCTTTCAGCATGATGAGCCAGGTATGAAGCGCTTCCGGAGGCCTTTTGCGTTCTTCCATAAAAATGTGAATCCTGTGATTATACTCGACATCATATATATCGATGTCGATATGAACTAGATCGATGAAATAAATAAGGAGGCTACCATGGCCAACACAGCAGCTCCAGTACAAATCTCAACCACCACCTGGAACATCGACCCGGCCCACTCCATGGCTGAGTTCAAAGTCAAGCACATGATGATCGCCAATGTGAAAGGGCAGTTCTCGAAGGTTTCGGGAGCTTTGTTCTTGGATGAATCAGATCTCGCGAACTCCCGCGTTGAAGCCTCGATCGAGGCGGCCTCGATTCATACGCGCGACGAACAGCGGGATGCGCACCTGAAGAGCCCCGATTTCTTTGATGTGGAGAAGTTTCCGACCCTGCATTTCAAATCCAAGAGCATCAGCATCGTCAGGGATGGAGAACTAGCGGTCGAAGGCGATCTGACCATTCGTGGTGTCACCCACAAGGTCCGCTTTGCCGTTGAAGGGCCCACACCACCTGCGAAAGATCCATGGGGCAACACCCGAGTTGCGGTCTCGGCGACCACAAAGATCAATCGTAAGGACTTCGGATTGAACTGGAACGCTGCCCTCGAGACTGGCGGCATTCTCGTTGGCGACGAGGTCACCATCACTCTCGATGTCGAGTTCGTGAAGGCCTAACTCCCTGGCGGGAACCAAGGACTCATAAATCCTAGTTTCGGTCGTCTGGACCGGCTTCTCGAAAGTAAATGGATCGTGGTTGATGGAGGAGCAATGAAAACCTCTCCTCGAACACACGAAGGGCGGCTGGCTCTGGTAACGGGCGCCGCCCAAGGGATCGGTCAAGCGATCGCATTGGCATTGGCAGCGGACTGAAGGAGAATTGCCGATTCAGCTAGTGGCTTTGAAACATGGTGGCCACGGACCGAGTTGAACCGCCGAAGCCAGCCTTTTCAGAGCTTATCCCTACCATTTTTCAACAACTTAACCGTGAAGCGTGGCCCCAGTTTTGTGACCATTCCGTGACCAGCGCCGATGTTCGCCGAGCGTCGGCTTGGAAGCTAAGCATCTAGGGTTCGAGACCGTCTTGAGAGCCGCTTGTTTTGACAGCGATACCCTCCAAGGGAACGAAAGGCAACTGGTCATGAGCACAAAAAACTGAAACCGCGCTATCCGGCATCGGAGTTCACCGGCTGGGTAAGCCGAGCCGCTGGCCGCCATTCGAAACGGATCAGTGACCCACAGTTTCCTCCGACGAGGCATATTTGTAAACTGACACGGAATTCGCGGCAGAAAGCACCCACGGACAATGGATGTAGTCCACGATCCATTCGATCTGTTCGCTGACCACTGTGAACCGGATGGCTGAGTGTGGCGTCCATTCATCCGCACCCCGGCGGAGGACGATCACCACCGATTCGCCGTCCACTTCACCCAGCGCCAGTCTCCAGGGCCAAGGCCACCGCTCGTAATTGAAGAAATAAGCCGCATCGACAAATTTTCCCGCAAAGCGTTCGAGAACGTTCAGGCGCGCATCGGCGCTCGTCAATTCACGGACTCCTTCCCAGTCACGGCGATTAAAGCGATCGACATATAGCCGCATAATCTGTTTCAGCTCCGGGCTGACGCTTCGAGCCGACTTCGGCGAAGGCGAAGACACTGCCAGCTTTGTGCGCGCGCGGTTGAGTGCTCCTTTGACCCCGCCAACCGTGGAATCGACTAGCTGCGCAATTTCTTCGAGTGAGTAGTCGAAGACATCCTTCAGAAGAACGCATGCGCGTTCTTTGGGAGGCAATGTCGCCACAAGATGCTCGACAGCCTTGCCGGTCCCTAAAACCGGTTCGACCGCCTTGATAGCTTCTGGAATGGCGGCAGTCGTCTCGGCTTCGTCTCGTACTCCCCTGCGTCGCAGAAAGTCGATGCAGCGGTTGTGGGCGATCCGGAACAGCCACGGCTTCAACGGGCGGCTCTGGTCGAACTTGTCCAGCTTCCGATAAGCCTCGAACAAGGCCTCCTGCACAACGTCTTCGCCATCCATCACTGAGCCGGTCATGCGGGCGCAGTAGCGATGCAAACTCGGCCGAAGAGTGGAAATCGTCTCAAGAAATGCCAGGTAGCGTGCCTCGAATGGGCCGGAATCTTCGTTGTATTGATTGTCATTCACACTGTTCATTGCATCTCCATCCATCTTCCTTACACGCTACCTGAGCAACATTGCGAGACACTACTTCATTTCGCCGCCCACTACCAGCTTGTCATCGACGGGAATCACGACGACGGAGATCGGAGTTTCCGCGTCGTCCGTGCCCTGGAGAAACGGTGATCCGAATGGACTCCCGCCAACCATCGAGTTGTTATAGTAAGGCGCAAATACCATCACCTGCGGGTGCCAGTGGCCGATTTTGGCATTAGCCACAGCGATCGCCTCCGCGATTTCGTCGGGATTCTTGGCCTGCAACGCCAGTTTCGTTCGCAACTCGTAATAGGGCAGGACTTCTTGTACAGCGGGAGGGGTGAAGCAGATGGGCGCGCGCACGGTCGCGTCGTAAACTAGATCACGGAACTGAGCGGGCGTATAGGTTGGCGCTGAAAACCCTCGCATCACCATGCACACGGAACCATTGCCCTGTTGTGCGACTTCGAACCCCGTCTTCGTCAGGGCCTGGATCATAGCTCGGTCGGAGATATTCGCGGGCGCGGTCCTGGCCAGCGCAATTTCGTCTGCCTGCGGCATCAGATATTGCTCAGTCGGTTGATACTTGGAAGGCTGTGCTTGAGCGGCGGCAACCCACATGCTAACGAGGAACGCGAAGTACATCAGTGTCGATTTTTTCATGGTTTCTTTCTACTTCTGATCTCCTTATATCTCCTAATACGGATACGCGAGGCGACAGGATACGGAGATTCTTGGAAGAATTTTGACTCAGCAGCGATGAAGCGTCAGGCGCGCGATCGGAGGACCTTATGCGATCCCGGCTGCCCGAGCGATCAGAATCAAACCTGAGCCGATGACGAGGGCTCCGATCGCGGGTACGACACGCTTAGTGGCGGGCGCAAGACGTTCGACGTTGATCAGAGCCGCCACGACTGCCATCGCGCCAAGGTTCATGACTCCCATCACCAGCAGAATCGCCATCAGACCGGCACAGCAGTAGCTGCAATCGATTCCGAGTCGCAGGCCGTGCCGCCAGGCCGTCGCGGCGTCGCCCGGCATTGTTCGGCCACACTCGGGTTTTTCCCGGCAGCAGGCCAGGTGACGCGCCTTGAACGCCGTGAACTGGAAAAAGCCTGCGATCAGGATGACCACACCGACTGCGATTGGGACTGCGCGCGCCAGCGCAAGGTGCCGCAGTTCGAACGTGCTCAGCGCGACGCCGAGCGCGTAGGCCGCCATTCCGAAGGCGGTCCAGACGAAGAAATAACCGGTGCCCACGAGTGCAGTCAACCAACCGAGGCGCATCTTACCCGTTTCGTCAACAGCCTGGCCGTAACGCCTCAGCATTGGAACTAAGCACGGCAGCATCATCGCCAACATCATGACAGTCCACATGCCAACAAAGGACGCCGCGGCGCCGAGCCAAGTCTGTCCGGGCATTCGCATCCACGCCATCGACATTGTCCAACCGCCGGGCATTCGCATCTCGCCCATCGCTGACATGGATCGGCACCAGACGATCGTGAGCGCTGCACTTGCGACGAAGAGCAACGTAGAGATGCCGAGGAAGGCTCGGTGGGATCCTTGATCGCGCTTTTGAGCATCGCTAATACGGCGGATGATGCAGTCACTACCTGTGGTCATAGATACCACGCTACTCATGGTGTCTTTCTCTGTTTCGTCATCGTCTTTCCTTCCGAGATGGAGCCGGCTCGCAAGTGACGAAGTGGTCGCCCTTCTTTAGCTGGCTTTCTTCTCTGCGTCGCGCCTTCGCAAGGCGGCTCCTTTGGGGTCGGTTATGATATCGATCCACTTCGGGTTAGGCGAGGCTTCGGCGTCGTAGTTGTCGTGCCAGTTCCACCACTTGTACGGCGGAGTCTGGGGGTAACCCTCTGGCGAGTCCTCCCAAGTCTCCTGACGGCCGAGCGGCGTGATATCGAGGTAGCTCCAGGTGGTCCCCATCGCCTCGTCGCCGCGGCTGTTGATGAAGTAGGTGCGGAACACCCGCTCGCCGTCGCGAAAGAACACGTTGTGGCCGTGCCATTCGTCGACGCCGAAGTCCTTGTCGAAACTGTCGGTCATGGTGTACCAGGGCATCTCCCAACCCATCCTTGCCTTCAGGCGCGCGATGTCCGCCTGCGGCGCGCGTGAGGCCCAGGCAAGGGTGGTATCGCGAGCGTTCAGATGGGCCAAGTGGGAGACCTGATCGGCACCTAGGGAGCAGCCGCGGCAGGCATGCTCGGGCCAGCCGAACACCCCGGGTTCAAAGAACGCGCGATAGACGATCAACTGCCTGCGCCCCTCGAATAGGTCGAGCAGGCTCGCCTTACCCCTAGGTGCGTCGAACTCGTAGTTCTTCTCCACCGCCAGCCACGGCATCCGTCGCCGTTCGGCGGCCAGCGCATCGCGAGAGCGGGTCAAGTCCTTCTCTTTCACGAGGAGCTGCTGCCGCGCAGCTTCCCACTCCTGCTGCGACACGATCGGAGGCGTCTTCATTGCGAGATCCCCTTTCTGCTCTTCCTTGTCTCTCTGTGTGCTTGTTGCCATCTTTATCTCCTTCCTTGGGTTGTCCTTCGTAGTTCGTTGTTTGATTACAAAGAGCCATTTTTCGTTTGCCTTTTTCTTCTGATTGGTTGTGCGGCTTGTCGTTACGCAACTTTCGCAACACTCTCCGGCACGAAAGCCGCGGATTGGCGTTCGAGCGCCTTGGCTACGCCGTTGCGCCAGCCCTCGGCCATGGATTGGGACATAGGATCCGGGAAAATCTCCTCTTCGCCTCTTTCGAAGCCATCGAAGATGGCAGCCGCGACGGACTCGGGGGAAGCCTTCGGGAAATCGACGCTCCGGGTCATATCGGTATCGACAGGTCCGGTCAGGATGGCATGGACAGTCACGCCCTGGCCGGCTAAGAGCGCCCTTAGCGACTGAGTCATGCTGAGCGTGGCCGCCTTCGAAATGGAATAGCCGGGTATGATCGGCAGGGCCGCAAGCGCCGACGTTGAAAGGTTGTTGACTACGGCCCCCTTTGACCGTTTCAACAGCGGGAGGAACGCACGAGTCACATTTAGGGGTCCGAACAGGTTGACGGCCAGATGCTGTTCGATCACGTCAGGCTTGCTCAGATCGTCGTACATGGCGATGCCGGCGTTGTTGATGAGGATATCCAGAGTGTCGATCTCGCTGACTGCCCGCTGAATCTGCTCGGCGTTGGTGACGTCCAGCGTCAGGGGCGTCACCCGTCTATCAGAATGCTGGAATGGGCTGCGAGTTCCCGCATAAACCCTCTTGGCTCCTCGTTTGAGCGCCTCTTCGACGAGTGCCCGGCCGATGCCACGGTTCGCGCCTGTGATCAAGACTGTTCTATTTTCGAGGCTCATATTGTTTTCCTTTCTAATTCGTTGCGCTTTCTATTGGCTATTACGCGTCGCAAGCCGGCGAGGATACGTCACAAACGAAAGATTTTGGCTTCTCCCGTTTCGGCTTCGCGAAGCCGCACTTCAGCACTCACTTTCCTGCGGTTCCGCTTTGCCCAGCGGCACATTCCTCGGAGTGGAGCGATGATCGTCCTTCCCAGTTGAGTCAACGAATACTCGACAGCAATAGTTTTCGATTGCGTCACGCTCCGGTCGATGATGCCCGCGGATTCGAGATTGCGAAGGGTTTTGGTAAGCATTCGTTGTGAAATGCTTCCCCATTGGGGGCGTAGCAGCCCGTGTCGATATGGCCGCTGTTTCAGCGAGAACAAACCCTTGGGCGCCAGCGTGGTTTAGGATCAGGCCGCACATACAAACGCGCCGGCAGGCAGGTACAATCTGTTGGCATTTTCACATCGCTGACTGCGGGCATAGAGTTGGATTGCGCGGGTTAGCAACTCTTCGCAACGTATCAGTCTCGCTCAAATCGAAACGGGGAGTGTGGCGGCCTCGACGAAGCAGAGTTTGCTATTCCCTTCTTTTGCAGGCCCTCACTATCAGCAAGTCGTTACCGCTGATTTTCAGATGCCAACCACTGCGAGAGGAACTACAATACCAGCTAAGAGATCAGATTGAGAGCCGGCGATGGAAATTTCAAAACGCTTGTGGATAGGAATGGTGGCTCTAGGCGTTTGTGCGCGGTTGGTTCCTCACCCGTGGAATTTCACTCCGATAATGGCCATCGGATTGTTTGCGGGAAGTCATGGTAAAAAGACCAGCACAGGTGTTTTGGCGACTTGTTAGCGCTCGCTCTCAACGATGCCGTGCTGGGTTTCTACCCCGGTTTCTGCTACGTATATGGGGCGGCGCTGATTCCCGTGCTTCTCGGCAGGCTGATTCGTACCCGAACCGGCGCGGGTGCAATTGCTACGGCGGCCTTCGCCTCCAGTCTGTCGTTCTTCCTGATCACCAATTTCATGGTCGGCTACCGAGCGCTTGTAACGATGGCTGGTCTATCAGCTTGTTATCTAGCGGGCATACCGTTCTACCGGAATGAAGTGTTGGGCGACGCTGTCTACACCGTTGCAATATTCGGCGGTTACGCGATCCTAAACCGCTTGTGCCAACCCGAACGGCAGGCTGCATAACGTGCGCATTGTTTCTCTCCTGGCGAGCGCCACAGAAATCGTCTGTGCCTTGGGTGCCGGTGAAATGCTCGTAGGGCGCTCGCATGAGTGCGATAACCCGGCGTGGGTGAGGCGACTTCCATCGTGTAGCGCTCCCGCCTTTGACGTATCGGTTTCCAGCGGGAAAATCGACGCGGAGGTTCGGCGCCGCCTCCGGTCAGGCGAGCCCCTCTATCACATCCACGGAGAACTGATTCGTGAGTTGCGTGCCGATCTGCTTATTACACAATCGCATTGTGAAGTGTGCGCCGTTACTCCCGCCGACATAGAGCGAAGTGGTGCCTGTGCACCCGCCGCGCGGCAAGTGGCATTGTCCGCCTCGTCTTTGGAGGAAATCTTCCAAGGTATTCTACGGATCTCACAGGAGCTTGGTCTGGAGGAGCGGGGCGAGGCCCTTGTCCGTCACGAACGGGAGCGCTTGGACACAGTCGGAGAAAAGGCTGAGCGCTTCCGCCGGCCAACCGTGGTCATGGTCGAATGGACGGACCCGCTATTCGCAATGGGAAACTGGGGTCCCGAACTGGTGGAAATCGCGAACGGTAAACTCTTGCTTGGGGAAAAAGGCAAGTATTCGGCAGCCATTCCCGCCGAGCAGCTTCGAGACGCCGATCCAGAGTATCTGATTGTCGCGCCCTGCGGATTCAACCTGGAGCGGAGTTTGCAGGAGCAAACCGTACTGCAGCGATATCCGTGGTGGTGCAAACTTCAGGCTGTCCGCAAAAGCAACGTCGCGTTTGCCGACGGTAATCTGCTCTTCAACCGTTCTGGAATGACCGTCTCTCAAACTGCAGAAGTGATTGCGGAAATCCTCCACGGTGTCTCGTTCGGGGGACGAACCGAGGGAGTTCATTGGCGCCGAATCGAAACGCTTGCGAAGGGGGATTCGCAGCGGGAGACCATGATTCGCGCGTGACGAAGGTTATCCTATCGTGGAGCAGCGGCAAAGACAGCGCCTGGACGCTGCACCTTCTCCGGCAACAGCCGAACATCCAGGTAGCCGCGCTACTCACCACCTTTAACTCCGAAGCAAACCGGGTGGCGATGCATGCGGTCCGGCGTGCGTTGGTAGAGGCACAGGCCGAACGAACCGGGATCGCGCTCTGGGCTGTGGAACTGCCGTGGCCATGCTCCAACCTGGAATACGAAGATCGAATGCGCGGCGCGTGCCAACGGGCAACGGCTGAGGGAATCACCGCGGTCGCATTCGGAGACCTTTTTCTTCAGGACATTCGCGATTACCGGGTGCGGCAACTGCAGGGGACCGGGCTCACACCGCTGTTTCCGGTGTGGCAAATTCCCACCGAAAAACTGAGCCGGGATATGATCGCAGCGGGCGTGAAAGCAAAGATTACGTGCGTGGACCCGTCGAAGCTCACGAAGTCCTTTGCCGGTCATGAGTACGACCTGCAGTTGCTGCAAGCTTTGCCTCTCGGGATCGACCCATGCGGCGAGAACGGAGAATTTCACACGTTCGTGTATGATGCGCCGGTGTTCTCTGGCCCGATCGGGATGCGGACGGGAGCAATCATCGAGCGCGATGGATTTGTATTTGCCGACTTGCTTCCGCGATGACGGCTAACTGCGGAAGGGGTGAGCTCGCTGGTCACACGCGCCGTTAGATTTAGATCTAGTGACGAAGCAACGAGAACGGATCATTCCACCCCAGCGTTTAGCATTTGGTTACGCCCTGTCGGCATCGCGAACCCAGTTTCCGTTACGTAACCCCACGACGAAACACGACAATACGAGAAAGCAGAAAGCTTCCCCCCGAAGTGCGGTTCAGGATGTACCAATGCAACGAGAGCCAGCTCTGCGAACTTCGGCAAATCCCGGTCCGGGATACTGGATTTTTCTTCCCGCGCTCTTGCTCTCCGGATTCGGCTTGTGGGCCAGCGTGTCCGGCGATCTACAAGCCTTCATCGGTCTCATGGCCTTGAGTGCGCTGCTGCCTGCGCTATGCGGAATCGTTTTGCGAGCCATGCGACAGATGACGGGTGCGTCGATCTGTGCCGTTATTGTGCTGTCCTGGTACTGGCTGCCGGCCATTTTGCTCGCGTTCGTGGCGGCGATGCGAGGAAGCGCGGGCGGGCTCGTGCTTGTCGTCTACTACTCGATCTTCATCATACCGGTCGGGATCTTCGCTTTGGTGGCGACCATTTCGTTCGCCGGAAGGGTAGGCGCGGGATGGGCAGCCAGTGCGGTCATTGCCTCGTTCATCCTGTGCGTTATCCTGGCGGGTGCGGCGGAAAGGGCACAACGTTTGAAGTACACATCTCCCCGGCCCGCCGATCCGATGTCCCTCGCATCCGGTCTTCTTGCCATTCACAGATGCAACCAGGATTTTTCACGAGCGCATCCGGACAAAGGATATGCGGAATCGCTAGAGCAACTCGGGCCTCAAGGAACCCAGTGCTTATCGGCCAATCTCATCGGCAGCGCGAGCAACGGATTTACCGTTCGATATGAGCTGGGCGCTCGCGGCACGAACGGTGTGATGGCGAAGTATTCCGTGAAGGCGTGGGAAACGGCTCCAAAATCCAAGGACTGGACGACGATTTACAGCGATGAATCGGGATTGATCTGGTATCGGCTGGAAGCTCCCACGGGCCCAACCAGAGCCCGGCTTGAACCGCTCTATCCTGGATCTGAGTTCGCCGCGGCTCTGCGCTGCGTTGAGGAGCACGACCCTACTCATGTACGCATCTACCGGGGAAATGAACTAGTGAATATCACTACTCGTGATGAGTACATCAGGAATTGCATCCTGGGCGCTTCTTTCAGTTCGGCGGACACCTTCAGCCTGGACGGATACGAATATCACTACAGTTTTTCGGAGGATGAATTCGAAGTGAGTGCAAGACCGGCGAATTACGGCGTAAGCGGTTTACGCAGCTTCTTAGCGATCGGGCGACTTGGCGAAAATGGCAAGCTGGCAACCCTGAACGTCTACGCGACTCCATACGATCGCGCCGCAACGACGGAGGACCCCTTGGCAATGGCCGAAGAGGTAGGGTTGCCCTTAAGCACTGGGGTCGCCAAGGAGGAATACTGTGGGGACCAGCTTTGTCCCTAACTTCCACACGGGAACGTGAAGCGAGGACAACTCAACGAAAGCTAATGGGTTGGCGACGTTTCTAGAGGATGGTTGGGTGGAGTCGAGAAGAGGCGCAGTGACGTTAGCCTCCCGGTGGCGAATGGTCAGATTTTCACCTGGCCGCCTCAGTCCGGTTTGGCGTAGGTCTGTTTCCTCTTCGCCGGGTAGGGCGGTGGCGCGGACCGGGCTTCGCATGATGCCGGCGTCTCCACCGCTCCCCCTAAAATTCCGTAGGGCGGATGTTCTCCGCTACGGCTTCAAGGCCGGAAGTTCAGACGGGGCCTTCCCGTCGACAACGAGGTCTTCGCGTCGTGCGGTTTGCCTCCATCCTTCGTGCTCCTCACCGTGCGCGTCTTTCTCCTCGTTCTGAGTCGAGGGACGCGGCGCATGGGAGCACCTCCGTTCGAGCGGTCGGCCCGCTCTGCCCCAGGGGTCCTCGTTCCGGTTCGGGTTGTTCTGTCCCGATCCATCCTCACTTATTCGACCCCATCCGCCCCACTCGCGGGCACAACTCGATTTCGCCGCAAAGCGGCTTATACGCGTTGCCATTGCTGTGCGTCATGGCTCCTGGCTCTGACGCCTAGGCAACCCACGAGTGGTTCCGTGCTTTCGCTGGTCGTTCGGTGTCGACATGTCATCCTCTGGGACCCCGGGAATTTCCTCGGCTGCTAATACCCAGTTCCTTCCCCGATGACGCTGGCCTTCGACCTCAGCGGAGGGTCTCGGCACTTCCAATCTCCCACACTCCGATTCTCATGGCAGGGTTCATTTCGGGGCTGACCTACGGTTCGCCTTCGCTACAACCTGTCGACTTGCTCGCCCCCCTTGTCGGAGCCGACTAGGCTTCCACCCAGCCGACGGGGACTTGTACCTCCGGGCTTTCGACGGTTTGGTCACCCGCTCCGCCGCCGGATATCACTACAGAGACAACTGGGCAATTTTCTCTGCCGGGTCTTTCCCCGCTAGAACGCCAACTAGCATCGCTGCAACCGCTCTTCGAACTGGACAGGCGCGTTTCGCGCATCCAGCTCTCGGAGAAAGGTTCACGAGGTTGCCCACGGAAAGCTGGCGGTTCGCTGAGTAAGCCGAGTCAGCCCAAACGTATGGTGCAGGAACTGGTCGGAGTACCGCTTGCGACCGGCTCCCTTCCGTTTAGGTTTGGCGCGCAGCCAATGGCGAAGCCGGCCGCGAGTGTGTTCTTCCACTACGCGATAAGCTTTGCTGACAGGGCCCAAGTAGAAGTAGTTGGCCCATCCGATGATTTGTCGGTTGAGTTGTTCCACTAGCTGCTCTGGCGCCTGCTGAGTTTGGCTTCGTCGAGTCGCTACGCTGATCGCTTGACAGATGCGTTGCACCCGTTTCTTGGAAGGGTCGTTCCTATATAGGCTCGGCCCGTCTTCGGCGAATAGCAGCGACCAAACGAGTATCCCTGAAAGTCGAACTTTTCTTCCGCTAGCTTGCAGACCCGCGTCTTCGTTTCGTTCACCGTCAGTTTCAGCTTCGTCATCATGTCCCGCATCTTGACTAAAGCCTCGTCGGCCTTGCCTCGACAGCCGACGTGGCGGCCCTCCTTAACTTGTTTTCCGACGTTAGCATAGACGTCCGATGGTGCCTTACTGGGCTGTCAAGGGCGCCCCGAAGGGGGCGTTCATCTTGACCCTTTACGCCCAACACGGGTAGGTTGCTTGAACCGTTCATTTGAATCTCCTGTCAACATTTGGTACCAGTTTGATTTCCGCGGCAATGCGAGCCACGCGTTCGTATGAGTCGATCCGGTCGCTGTGTTCATACGTGTCCGTCACAATGATCACCTCATTAGCATGCGTATCACGGACGAGTCTCTCTAGGCCAGCCTGCACGGTTGTGTCCGATCCCACGATCGCCGCCCTCAATCGGCGTTCCACAGTCGATCTCTCCCCGTCATGCCATAGGGGCTCCATCGAATCAACGGGAGGCGACAATTCCACCGGCTCGCCCCGAATGAGTCGTAGAAAACGCTGTTGTGGAGTAGTAAACAATCGTCGAGCTGCCGCATCTGTCTCCGCCGCAATCACCTGTGCGGCAATGAGCAGATACGGCGTTTGTAGTACTTCGCTCGGCTGGAAACGTTCGCGATAAAACTGCGCTGCCGCATACAAAGCATCAGGTGCAAAATGTGCCGCGAACGCGAATGGCAGGCCTAACGCCGCTGCCAATTGAGCACTGAAGTCGCTCGATCCGAGCAACGTGATTGGCACATTGCTGTTTTGTCCGGGTATTGCTTTGACGAGCTGACCCGGTCTTTCCGGCCCTAAGTATGTGCGCAACTCTTCAAGGAGCGCCGGGAAATCATCGCCGTCTTGAGCCAAACCGCGTCGCAACGCGCGCATGGTTTGAGAGTCGCCTCCAGGAGCTCGTCCCAAACCGAGATCGATTCGCCCGGGATACATGGATTCCAAAGTTCCAAACTGTTCTGCTACCACAAGCGGTGCGTGATTTGGCAGCATGACTCCACCGCTGCCCACCCGAATCTTTT
>Ga0210408_10002627_pt1 | contig 17304 bp, 12 predicted proteins | sample IncBWH4MmetaG_FD_155471 | JGI IMG/M metagenome (GOLD analysis project Ga0210408, IMG submission 155471) | Forest soil microbial communities from Barre Woods Harvard Forest LTER site, Petersham, Massachusetts, United States - Inc-BW-H-4-M | ecosystem: Environmental > Terrestrial > Soil >...
TGGCGGGAATGATGGCCACGTCGGCGTCGCCGCGGCGCAGGGCCTCGGCGCACTGCGACGGCACGGTGAAGGACAGGTCGTACTTGCCCTGGAGCGGCCCGTCGACGAAGCCCCACACCAGCGGCGCGGTGTTGAGGTATTCGACCACGGAGATGCGCAGCTTGCTCATTTTCGCGGCAATTGTAACACAGGGGCGCGGGAGGGTCTGTGAGCGTGACGGAGGCATGGAAGCAGGGGGGCAAAGAGGCAGGGATGGTGCGTTCGAGTCGCGATTAGGAATTGGTATGTCCTTGAGTTTTGAATCCGTTACGACGATTTCTGAACTCGGTCGTGTCGCGATTAGCTGCCCTCGCGGTAAGACTCGCTTCGGCGGCAAGGGCTCTCCACAAATCTGGCGGGCAGGCCTGCAAGCTGCCGGCGGCCAGGATGTCTTGTTCGCCTTCCGTTCGATTTTGGCGGAAGGCCGCCCCTCGAATTTGTAACGATTAGGGAGTACCAGCGACGTTTGTTTTGAGTGGGTTACGGGGTGTTTTAATCGCGGAGTGTAACGATTAGAAAGGCAGTGACTAGTGGCGAGTGACGAGTGGCTAGTTACCCCCTTCGGAAGCCCCCGGGCGGCCTGATTGACCCCCGCCCTTCCGTAAGCTGTTTGCGCCCTTCGGATCTCCTGAGGGCAGGCTGGATTGGTCGCGGCACTCATCCGAGAAATCTCCATTTCTAGCGTGGCACGGGGAAACGCGGATGGCAATGGTACTTGGTCGGACTTCAGGAGGAAGGAGGCTGTGGCAATGGCGGGCCAGACCATGGATCGAGGGGCTCGTGGGCTGGCGACTTTGAAATCGAAGCTAGAAACGGCAAGACGAAGAAGTCATTCAAAGTCCGCAGCCTTGCGCTGCCGGGGCGGGCGCAAGGCGCCCGGCAGCTGGCTGCTCGCTGCAAATTTGAGAGCGGCGTCAAACTCCAGAGATTGTGAGTTAAAATTCTGCCTTGAAGTCTGGCACGAGGAATTTGACGCAAGTGGCCTGCAAATAAAGGCCTGTAGGCGCTTGGGCGTTGGAGTATACCGTAGCATTCCAGACATCGCCGGGCAGGACACTCAATAGTTGTCCGCGCCCAGGGAACGCGCCGGATATTGTTGAAAGCATGCAGAAGCCTTCATTTTGTTTGACATCCAACGGCTGGGTCTTGCTGAATTGTGCCGCCGACCCTTGGTCAACAGCAACTGGATTGAGGACCGTAAATGGGTGCTTACTCCACGCCTGGATCGAGGCTAGATTGGCCGCGATGTCACTCGCCATGCTGTCGGGTAGTCGTTCGTCTTTGGGCCAGACAACTTGGTAAGGTGGATTGTCGGTCGCTAGCGTAATATCAGCCTCGCGATAGACGTTGACCTTATTCACCTCGATCGTGGTCCTGTCGCAATGTATGTTTTGAGTCTTGGTTATATTCAAATTTGTGTTCTCGTCGAAGATGACCAGCTTCCCATTCACCTGCCCGCTGCAAGAGACATGACTAACTTTGTCCAAACCTCGCAGGCCCTCAAACTGGATGGGGCGTTTTACGTTTGCTTGAAGAAAGAAATCTAAGCTGCCTTGACTTATCGCCCGGTGGGTTATCACGATACCATCCGCGGCTTGGAGGGTTAGGCACAAATTCACGGTGTCGATGGCCTTAGATGCCACTCTGTAGTCGTGCGTAAATTCTCGTGACCGAGAAACCGTGATGTTGGAATAAGTCTTGCAGAAGTTTTTCATCGTCTGTTCTGCTGAGCTAGAGTCGTAGCCCAAACCCAAAGTTACGGTTTTCCACACAGCTGAAAGGTTAACTCCCGTGTTGGATTCTTTGTATTCACCTGACGCTTCACAGTACTTGTCAAATAACGAATTGTAGTATTCGTCTGATTTGGTTGATACCGAAAAGTCGCCGAGAACTTGGGCTATGGTTGAGCATTGGTATTGTGCCTCACAAATCAAACAAAAAATGCTAAGCGAGCACACCAAACAAACCCCAGCTTTGTTCATTATTCGCATGTCGGCGTCGCCTCCTCAAAGGGCCGCAACGGTGAGTCGCGGGAAAGTGATGCAATGCTATAGTTATTATTTAGGTTGATCAAGTAAATATTTTTTTACTGACGGATGGCAATGGTACTCGCGTATCAACCATTCCCGTAATGGGAGGTGCCAAGCGTTCCTGGGTGATGCGCACGCAGATAAGAGAAACGAGGGGTCTATACCAGATGACGATTAGCTGAACTTCTTTTGCCAGATTTCGTAAACCGCAGACCTCTCCTGCTCCCAGAAACGCCGGTGATCTGTGTCTCCGTATCCAGTGAACTTACCCAAAGACGTCGCGAGTTTGAAAAAACCCTCTCCTGGCAAGCCATCCACTCCCACCGCTAGCGCGCTCAGCATTGGTCGCCCGTGTTGATGCTGGTCTTCCGATATCTCACCCAGGACATGCCCAACCTCCTTGCCCATATATGCTCCAACTATCGGCAAGCCGATAAGCTCGGCTACCTCCTGGTAAGTAACAGTTCCCCTATAGCGGGCGGCCCTTACGAGCTCACTGAAAACTAAGAAATATTCCCCGGTGCCTCTATATTTTGACGTCACATTTTCCATGGTCAGGTGCCTTTCAGTCCGAAAGTTGGATTAATTCTGTGAAATTTGAGGAACAACCTGCAAACAACTCATGATCAAATCCGAGACCTCCCTCAATTCCTCGGGGGCGTTCTCGATCAACCACTCAGTCAAGCGCACCGCATGATCTGTCTTATCGAACGCCACACGAGTATCTGAGAGACGGATGAAAATCTGTTCGAGAACCTTTGCTGCATCAGTGCTCGCAATCCACCCGCGTCCGGCTATTTCAGCCGTTAAAGGGCAGGTAAAAAGTGACCCTCGCTCCATGTCTGCTAATAACGCCGCGACCTCGTCTTCTGTCACCGGGGGATCGCGAAATCCTCGTATGCCGTTTGCAACACGTGTCAAGGCCTTTGAGCTAAGCAGATAGTTCTCATACATTCGGCGAGGCAGAAATTTTAGGAGCCCTCTGCTTCTGTGACGTAGCTCTTCTTTTTCCGTGGAGGAGAGGCACTCGCTATCAAAAATAAATCCAATAGCTGGGGGGAGAAGACTGTTTGTTTGGCTGAGCCTGTTATACATATCGAACACGCGCACAGCATCTCTGGTCTTCAGGTCGCCAGTGTTGCTCACTGCTAGGATTGCAGTCCCTCGCAGTCGCTGCTGTCCTATTCTCTCCAACACCATAGGAAAGCAAAGCTCTTCAGTTCTTCCTTCGACCCAGAGAATGTTGTCCGCTCCGAAAACATCTGATAAGCGTGCACCGACCTCAGCTAGATAGGACTGAAGGTTTTTCACTTCTTTCAGATCAACTCGTTCCAAGTTGCTCACACCTTTGGCCATTCGACAAATAGTGATAGTGGTGGGCTCGGTCGCTGAAATCACGGTGGGGGAGTGCGTCGCTACAATGAACTGGTGCTTGGATTGAGCCTTTAGCACCTGCAGTAGCTTTCTAATTGCTCCAGGGTGCAGGAAGCTTTGGGGCTCATCGATGATAAGTACCTGCGGACTTGTTGAAAAAAGAGCGACGTAAAGAATGGCCAGCACTTGGCCGATACCGGTGCCTGACTGGGCGAGCGGCATTGCGAGATCTATCCTGTCATGCTGTCTGGGATCTAGAGTCCAAACGCGGATTTCAACCTGCCCTGCGGTCGGCGGAGTCACAGATACCTGATGAATTTGCGGAAACACCTCGTGCACGAGGCTGTTGAAGTATGCGAACTTCGGCGTGTTCCCTTGAAGAATATTTAAGACTTCGGCTAGATTCGATGCGTTTTGAGCCAGACGAGAGTCGGTGCCGAAGGCACAGGCACCCACGTTCATTCTCTCAGCGTTGAACCGGTAGATCCGGTTTTGAAACGCACCTGCGAGTTGCACGCCTATGTCATGTTGCGCCTGTTGGTTGAAGGCGGAAAAATCACTCAGCGAACTGTCCGTGTTAAATGTGAACTGGACATAGGCGTAATGCTGCACTTGATACAAGCCAAAGGAAGGCAGCGCCTGCGGTTTCCAGACGTTGGTTGAATGCCCAAACTCTCTTCGAAGCTTGAAGACGAACTGATCCTGTGACAGAACTCTTTCGGCTAGCCGCTTGATCTCTGTGGCCGATTGGCCCGGTTCACTAAAAGGGTCTCCCGCCGCTGGCCACGGCAACCAATACCCTCCTCGGCCTTGTTCTCTGAGGAGTTCAAGAAGGTCTTGACGCTCGAGGGCGAACGAAATCTCAACCCATGAAAGAGGTTCGGGTTGAGTTCTGGGTGTCGGAACAGTCCTCAGACTACGGTGTGGACTCACATGAGTGTTAGGGTCGAGCGCTTCAATGAGAGAAGTCTTTCCCGCGTTGTTCTGTCCACAGATAACATTGAAGCCAGGGCCTAGATCGAGATCACCGGAGTCCACAAAACTTTTGTAATTCCCGACGCGATATCGTGCGATATACACGCGCAATTACTTAACATAAGAATTGTCTCGCGAGCAACCTAACAGGTCTTACGGTCGGTGGCGCAGCCTTTCAGGGTGGGCAATTGTCCGCCGTGCTCAGCGCCAAGGAGAGCTTGAAGGGCGGAGCTAGGCAGAGCAAATGGCGAACGCAGGCGCCCCTCGACTTCGCTCGGGACGCCCCGAGCGAATGCGTCGGGGTAAACTCCAAGCGCGCAACCGTTCAGATCAGCTGATGGGGACGCGCTTGAGGGAGGCGAACATCCGGTCCATGAAGCCGGTGTGGCCGCTCTCATCGAGGTACATCATCATGTTGAGAGGTTCCACCCAGACGGATTCGACGGTGTGGGCGCGCGGGCCGGGGCCGTGGCGAACCATCACGGCGCTCTTGCCCGAGTCGGAAGATTGCGAGACGCGGCTGACCTGCAGCACGGTTTCTTTTCCGTCGTGCTCGATGGTGGCCATCTTGGCGTCGTTCACGGTTTTCACGGTCAGCGTGTATTGGCCGGGCGGCATTTTGTGTCCGTGGCAGCGCACTTCGAAGGGCAAACTGAATTTGCCCTGAAAATCCACTTTGGCGGGCGCGGCCGAAGTGTGAGGCACCGCGTTGTGTTCCTTGTAGGTGTCCGGTGTGGTTTCCGCCTGCGCTCGAGCGGTGGCCGGCCAGAAACACGCGAGCGCGAGGCCCGCGAACAGCCATGCAGATTTGGTCATCGAGATTTTCATTGGGAGCCCCTTTCCCATGCGACGCAGGGATTGAATTCCGCGCGTTTCCTGCCGTTTCCATCCCGGTTGCGTTGGTTTTCCGAGTTTTTCGCCTGGTTGCGGCTGGCGGGCGAATATTACTCCTGCGCGGGAAAATCGGCAATGTGGGGGTGTGAGAAGCGACTGGAGCAAAGAGGAAGGGCAAATTGCAAATTTGAAATTTCAGAGAAGGCAAAGGCTAAGAGAGATCCTTCGCAGCGTTCAGGATGACGAATCAAGCCGAAGAGAGCGGCGCATGCGCCGCGCCCCGGCGAGCCGGGGCGTATGAAAGCGGCGGGATGCCGCCGCACTCCAAAGAGAGGTGAAGTGACGGAGGCGTTAGGGCGCGGGGAAGCGGACGACGTCGTTTTCGGCGGGGATTTCCAGTTCGCGCTTTGCGGGCGGCGCGGCGGGCGGCTCGGACTGCTTCCAGGTCCAGCCGTTGCCCTGCAAATCGAACGCAGCGAAGGCGTAGGGCACGCCTTCGCAGGCGAGTTCGGAGCTCGAGTCGCAGAGATGAAAATGCAGATGCGGCTCGGAGGAATTTCCGGAATTGCCGACGAGGCCGAGGGTCTCGCCGCGGCGGACGTGGTCGCCGGATTTGACGCGCAGGGAGCCCGGCTGCATGTGGGCATAGAAGGCGAAGTGGCCGTTGCCGATGTCTACGATAGCGTGATTGCCGCCGATGGTATCGAGCGTGATGGGCACGGCGGGTTTTTCGTTGGGGACATTTTGCTGGATGCCGTCTTTGGTCTGCGTGACGACGCCATCGGCTACGGCGTGAATTTCCGCGCCGTACGCGCTGTAGCTGCGATTGTCCTTGGCGTCGCCGTGAAATGTTTTGCCGTCGGGGTAGAGCTGGACCCAATCAATGGCGTAGCGCTGGGCGATGCGGGCGCGGCCGCCAACGGGGATGAGCGCGCGGCGATGGATGGAAACGCTCGAGGGGCCGTTGCCCGCGAGCCAGTTTTCGCCGCGCAGGGGCGGGCTGATCACCGTGATGGGATCTTTGTTCACGGCGACGAGGACGCCTTCGAGGGTGATGGCTTCGGGGTAGTTGCCGATTTTCATAGCCATGCGGTGCTGGATTTTTGCGGGGACACTGAGGGGATGGTCGAATGTCAGCCACAGGTAGGCGATGGCGAAAGAGCCGGGAGCGATCTTGGTTTTCTCGGCATTGTCCTGGCCGGGATGCGTAATGATGGCTTCGAGGTCCGTGGCTGCGAACGTGGCGAGCGGGCTTGCGGCGCGGTCGGAGGAGAGAACTTCGATCTTCGTGAGTTGGCAATCCCATTTGCCGAGATTGGCGATGTGCAATTCATACACGAGATGCCACGCGCCCGCGGCTTTGAATGCGGCGGGATTCGCGGGGACGGTGATGTCGAGCGGCGCTCCGAGGGGAGTGGGCGTGTGCGCGGGCTTGTCGGATTGCGCGGCGGCGCCGATGGCGGTGAAGGCAAAAATGGCGACCGCGAATAGTACGGCGCGTGGGATGCGATGGCGATTCGTGTTCGCTCGGACGATGGGCATGGCGGCTCCGCGAGGATGCGAGGCGGATATTGTGACCAGCGGGCGCGAGGATGTCCAGAAAGAGAAGACGGAGTAAGATTTCGGCATGATCAAAAGCCCACATGCAGTGCTGGAAATTTCGCTGTACATCACGGACCTCGATCGCGCGGTGGCGTTTTATCGCGACGTGCTGGGGTTGCGGCTGATCAACGATGCGTATTTCATCGGCGACCGCGGCGCGGCGTTGCAAGTGGGCGCGGGGCCGAGCGTGCTGCTGCTGTTTCGCGCGGACTTGACGCTGCAGGGCGGCATGCTTCTCCCGCATGGGACCACGGGGCCGGGGCACGTGGCGTTTCGCATCGAGGAAGCGGAAATTCCGGCGTGGCGGGAACGGCTGGCGCGACACAACGTGAAGATCGCGCAGGAATTCGCGTTCGGAGATAATCCGCCGTCCATTTATTTTTACGACCCGGATGGGAATGTGCTGGAGCTGGCGGTGGAGACGATTTGGGCGCTGGAGAAATCGTAGCCTGCGGCGCAGGAAAGGTACCAAAGGAAGTCCGTCCCTCAGCGGCTGAAGCCGCGCGGTCGCTGACTTGTTACGGCACGACTCCCTCGGCTCTGCTCGGGACAAGTTCACTCGTGCCCTGACGGATTGTGAGTTCGCGCGACACGGACGTTTGAGAGAACTCGGAGCAGCGGAAAGCGCTGCTCCTCGCTGGCGAGTCGAGCCTCGCCGTAACAAAGCGGCGGCAAGCCGCCGCACTCCATAGAGTCGGCCCGTGAGCTGCGGTGTTTGCGTGTTTTATCAGCAGGCCGCGAATTGAACGGCCTGTTCGCGCCAAGTGCGGGATGAGTGGAACTACGCCGGTTGCCTATCCGTAATAACCGCAAAGTGCTGAACCTCGCTTGACATCCTGCTGGTGGCGCGCCTAGGGTTGGCGGAAAGTTGTTCCTGCGATGGAATCCGACCAATACTTGGGATGGTTGGCGCTGGCGTTGACGCCCGGGCTGGGCGCGCGCATGGCCGGGAAATTGCTTCGTGAGTTCAGCAGTCCGGAAGCGATATTTGCGGCTTCGTTGACGGCGCTTGAGGGGCAGCATCTGCCGGCCGCGGTGGCGCAAGCCATTCATACGCGCCAGCCGTTGAGCGATGCGGCCAAGGAATTGGCGCTGGTGCAGGCGGCCGGCGTGCGGCTGCTGACCTGGGATGAACCGCAGTACCCGGTGCGGTTGCGGGAGATTTACGATCCTCCGCCGCTGCTGTATGTGCGCGGAAACGTTGAACTTCTGGCGCGGCATTCGATTTCCATCGTGGGGGCGCGTCGTCCGACGCCTTACGGGAATCAAATGGCTGAAAGGTTGGGGCGCGATCTGGCCGAAAGAGGGCTGGTCGTGATGAGCGGCCTGGCGCGGGGAATTGATTCGAGCGCGCACAAGGGAGCGTTGAGCTCCACGCGGGGCGCGACGATTGGTGTGCTCGGTTGCGGGATTGACGTGGTTTATCCCAAGGAGAACAAGAAAATTTTCGAGGAAATGGAGCAGCGCGGGGCAATCATCACCGAATTCCCGATGGGCACGTTCCCGGCGCCGCAAAATTTCCCGATTCGCAATCGAATCATCGCCGGAATGGGACTGGGAGTGGTGGTGGTGGAAGGCGCGCAATACTCCGGGTCATTAATAACAGCGCGGCTGGCGATGGAATTTGGGCGCGAAGTGTACGGGGTGCCCGGGAATGCCACGCAGCCATCGAGCTTCGGCCCGAATCAATTGATCAAGCAGGGAGCCAAGCTGGTGACCGGCTGGGAAGACGTGATCGAGGAGTTGCCGACGCCGGTGAGGGCGGAGCTGCTGCCGGTAGAAGCGGCAACCGCGGAAGAACGTGCTACTCTTGTGGAACAGGACCTGGGACCCACGGAGCGCCCGCTGTATGAGCTGCTCAGCCTGGATGAATCGCGGCATGTAGACGAATTAGTGGAGCTTTCCGGGCTGACCTCGTCGGAAGTGCTAGCCGCATTATTTGACCTGGAACTCAAAGGCGTGGTACGTCAGTTGCCGGGGAAGCAATTCCTGAAAGTCCTGTTGTAATAAGGAAGGGCACAGCAGGGTTAGGATGTAACGTGCCGCCGGTGAACTGTCCTGTGAGCCGGGATGGCCGAATCCAGGAAACTGTATTTTTGTGGCAAGCGTCACAGAAGGAATAAAAGGGACCGAATGGCAAGATCACTGGTAATCGTGGAATCGCCAGCCAAGGCGAAAACCATCAACAAGTATCTCGGCCGTGGATACACTGTGAAGGCTTCGTACGGGCACGTGATGGATTTGCCGAAGAAGACCATCGGCATACTTCTGCCCGGCGAGCAAAACGGCAAAAAGAAAAGCAAGCGCAAGACCAAGGCAAAGGCTTCGGACAAGAAGCCCGCAAAGCCGATTGTGGTGAACTCGGAAAACATTTTCGAACCCACGTACGAAGTAATCCCGAGCAAGTTGAAAGTGATTGGCGACCTGCAGAAGGCGGCCAACTCCGCCGATGCGGTGTACCTGGCGGGCGACCCGGACCGCGAAGGCGAAGCCATCTGCGCGCACCTGGCGGAAATTCTGGGTAAGCCGCGCAAGTATGCGAAAGTGACCGAGGAAGCCGCTGCCGCTGAAGCAACGAACGGTGACGGAGCAAGACCGGGCGATGGAGCCAAAGCGGCCAGTCAAGCCAAGGTGACGAAGAAGCCGGCAAAAGCGCCGCTCGAAATCCGCAGCACGCCGCCGAAAATCTATCGCGTGATGTTCAACGAGATTACGCAGAAGGCCATCAAGGCGGCGTTCGAACATCCCACGCAGGTGAACGAAAATCTGGTGGATGCGCAGCAGGCCCGGCGCGTGCTGGACCGGCTGGTGGGTTACAAGGTCTCGCCGATTCTGTGGGACAAGGTTCGCCGGGGATTGTCGGCAGGCCGAGTGCAAACCGTGGCGCTGCGGCTGATCGTGGAGCGCGAACTGGATATCCGCGCGTTCGTCCCCAAGGAATACTGGACCATTCACGCGCTGCTGGGCGCGGGCGAGCCGCCTTCGTTTGAAGCCAAGCTGATCAAGTTCCGCGACAAGGATCTGGAAATCCCGGACCAGGTGGAATCACAGCGCATCCTGGCGGAGCTCGAGCGCGCCGTCTGGCAAGTGTCGAGCGTCGCGCAAAAGGAAAAGCGGCGAAATGCGCCCCCGCCGTTTACGACATCGAAGCTGCAGCAGGCCGGTTACAACCGCCTGCGCTATACCGCCAAGCGAACTATGTCGCTGGCGCAGCGCTTGTATGAAGGCGTGGAGCTGGGAGCGGAGGGATCCGTCGCGCTGATCACCTACATGCGCACGGATTCCGTACGAGTATCCGCGGATGCGCTCGGGCAGGTTCGCGATCATATCGGGTCGGCGTATGGCGAAAAATATCTGCCGGAAAAACCGAATTTCTTCAAATCGAAGAAGGACGCGCAGGACGCCCACGAAGCGATTCGTCCGACGGATGTGGCGCGCACACCCGAAAGCGTGCGCCGGTATCTCGACGACGACATGTTCAAGCTGTACCAGATGATCTGGCAGCGATTTGTCGCTTCGCAGATGGTCCCGGCGATTTTCGACCAGACCACCATTGACGTGCTGGCGAACGACTACACCTTCCGGGCCACCGGATCAGTGCAGAAATTCGACGGATACCTGGCCGTGTACCAGGTGGTGAAGGAAGAGGAAGAAAAGGAAGACGCGGACGACACAGAAAGCCGGACGCTGCCGCGCGTGAGCGAAGGCGAGCAATTGCGCCTGGAGATCATCCGGCCGGAACAGCACTTCACCGAGCCGCCGCCGCGATACACGGAAGCGACGCTGGTAAAAGACCTGGAAGAAAAAGGCATCGGGCGGCCGTCCACGTATGCGGCGATCATTTCCACCATCGTCGAACGCGAGTACGTGATCAAGGAGCAGGGGCGCTTCACGCCTACATTGCTTGGCGAGAAAGTGACCGAGCTGCTGGTGAAGGCTTTCGAGGATATTTTCGACGTGGGCTTCACCGCGCGCATGGAAGACGAGCTGGACGAAATCGAAGAGGGCAAGCTGCCGTGGCGCAAAGCGGTGAAGGAATTCTGGGATCCATTTGAACTGGACCTGGAAAAAGCCGCCGACAAGATGAAGTCGTACAAGGCGGGCATCCCCACGGGGCAGAAATGCGAGAAGTGCGGAGAGGGCGAACTGTTGGAACGCATCAGCCGCCACGGATTTTTCCTGGGCTGCTCGCGCTACCCGGAATGCGATTTCATTCGCGACCTGGCCGAGCCCGGCCACGCCGAAACGGATGGCGAGCCCAAGACCGAGTATTGCGACAACTGCGGAAAAGAAATGGCCATCAAGCGCGGACGCTTCGGCACGTTCCTGGCGTGCACCGGCTATCCGGACTGCAAGACCACACGGCGCATTCACAGCACCACGCGCAAAGCGGCGCAACCGGATGTGGTGCTGGAGGAGAAGTGCCCGACGTGCGGGAAGGCGCAGTTGGTGCGGCGGCACGGGCGCTTCGGCGAGTTCATTGGCTGCCAGAATTATCCGAAGTGCAAGTACACGCGGCCGATCACGCTGGGAATCAAATGCCCGAAATGCAACGAGGGTGAATTTGTTCGCCGCGGTACGGCGCGGGGGCGCGCGCGCGGCCGGATTTTCTACGGCTGCTCGAGTTATCCGGACTGCGATTTCACCACTCCGCACGAACCCATCAACGAGCCCTGCCCGAAGTGCGGCGCGCCATTCGTGGTCGAAAAGCGCACCAAGGCGGGCAATTTCCGCTCCTGCATCAAGGAAGGCTGCGATTGGGAAGTGGAAGCGCCCGTTCCGGAAATCGCCGCCGCTGGTGCGCCGATTCCGGAAGCGCAACCCGTCGGCGCCGGCGCGGCTGCGAAGCCGTAATACTTTTCATTGGCGACATTCCCCCACAGCAAATTCTAGTCTCTTTGTCCCGGTCCGCCCGCCTTGTTCTCCCGGGGCGGCGGCATTCGTGCACTGCAAGAAAGCAAAGGCACACAGACTGAAGGTCTGTGCTACACGTGCTCAGCGAACCGCTAACGCATAGATGACCGCCGATTGATTGCGGGCCGACTCGCGTTCCTGCCTGGACTCGAAAAGCTGCAGCGAGTGGTTGTCGCCTGTACGAATCTCCGACAAGAAATATTCGTTTCCGTACTTGTGGAAGACGAGTTTGGGTGCGGAGTTTCCATCACGCGGCTCGGTGACCATCGTAGAGAAGCGCGCGGAAGAACTGCCATCCGCCTTACGAATCATCTGGATGGTCCCGTTCCCGGTGGTTACGGATTCGATTTCGTACTGGCCGGCGGGCAGCTTGGTGCTGCCGACTTCAAACTGAAACGGAATGTAGGTGCTCAGCACGCGCGGGCGCGCAATAGATTGCCCTGCCGCCACCAGCGAAATCACCAGCGCAACCGCCACTGCCAGAGTCTGCTTTTTCATTGGAATCTCCTTGGCTTCGTTTCCTGGCCGGGGCTTGAATCGATCTGCCTGTGCCAGCGGCCGTGTGCTCCGTCTAGCCGATGTTCACGACCTGCGCGCACTTTCGCGCCTCCGCAAAGAAAGGGCAATGCACGGGGGGTGAGCCGTAACTGAACTGCTGCTGACCCACTAAGTGCTAGATAGACAAGGGGTTCGGGAGGCGAGGAATGATATATTGCGGGCCACGAGAGGCCACCGTTGTCACGGGATGCCCAAGATAAGCGGACGTTGCGGTTCGACGAGTACGAGCTAGACCTGCGTGCGGGCGAGTTGCTGAAGGGCGGCCGGAAAATCCGGCTCCAAGAGCAGCCCTTTCGAATACTGGCGATCCTGCTGGAAAAGTCCGGGCAGGTGGTGACGCGGGGGGAGCTGCGCGAACAGCTCTGGCCCGCCGACACCTTTGTTGACTTCGATCACAGCCTGAACACGGCGGTGAAAAAGCTTCGCCAGGCGCTGAATGACGAAGCCGAAAAGCCGCGGTTCGTCGAAACGCTGCCCAAGCGCGGGTATCGCTATGTGGGCCCGGCTGTGGAGAGTGTGCCTGACGCGCAGCCGTCCGGTGCATCCGGCGCGGATGTGGCGGCGCGCGCAACTGATTCGGCCGGGGGCATTATCGAAACCGGCGCACCGTTGAGGCGCCGGCGCTCGATTGCGGCGGCGATTGTGATTGTTGCCGCGCTGGGAGCGAGCGCCTACTTCGTTTTTCACCGCGCGCCCGCGCTGACGGAAAAAGACACTCTGGTGCTTGCTGATTTCGAGAACTCCACCGGGGATGCCGTGTTTGACGATGCGCTGAAGCAAGGGCTGGCCGTGCAACTTGGCCAATCTCCATATCTCAGCATCCTCTCCGATGAAAAGGTGCGCGATACCTTGAAACTGATGGGACGCGCTCCCGGAGAGCGGCTGACGCCGGCCGTGGCGCGGGAACTATGCCAGCGAGCAGGAAGCAAGGTTTACCTGACTGGTTCCATCGCCAATCTTGGCAGCCAGTATGTGCTGGGACTGAACGCGATGAACTGCAGGAGCGGCGAAGCGATTTCTCAGCAGCAGGCACAGGTGGCGCGCAAGGAAGACGTTCTGAATGCACTAGGCGGTGCCGCCAAACTTTTGCGCAACAAGCTGGGCGAATCGCTGGGCTCGATTCAGAAGTACGACGCGCCCATCGAGCAAGCTACCACGCCATCGCTCGAAGCGCTGAAGGCCTACAGCCTGGGAGTGCAGACGTCCCATGAAAAGGGGGAGGTCGCGGCGATTCCATTTTTCAAGCGGGCCATCGAACTGGATCCGAATTTTGCCTTGGCTTATGACGCGCTGGGAGGGACGTACATTACCCTGGGCGAGCCCGCTCAAGCCGCGGAGATGATTCAAAAGGCTTACGACCTTCGGGAGCGCGTGAGCACTCGCGAGCAATTCGACATAACCGCGCACTTCTACCTTGGTGTGGTGGGCGACCTGGAGAAGGCCAATCAGACCGCCCAAGTGTGGGCGCGCGCATATCCACGGGATGCAGGGCCGCACCAAAGGATGGGATGGCATAACGAATTGATGGGACGCTATGAGAAAGCCATTGCGGAGAATCTGGAAGCCATCCGCTTGGATCCGAGTTTCGCACTGATCTATTCAAACCTTATGGAGGATTACACCTCGCTGGGCCGGCTGGCGGAAGCAAAGGCGACTTATCACCAGGCCCTGGACCAACGGCTGGACGGGACGTACCTGCATGCGGACTACTACGTGATTGCGTTCATCGAGAACGACAAGGCGGAGATGGAGCGGCAGGTCGCGCTGGCGAGGGATATGCCGGGGTCGGAAGACTGGCTGTTCAGCCTGCAATCGGACACCGCTGCGTACCACGGGGAACTTACCAGCGCGCGTCAATCCTCGTCGCGCGCGGTGGATTCGGCGCTGCGCAACGATTTGAGAGAGGTTGCGGCGATCTGGAAAATGAACGCGGCTATCAGAGAAGTTGAGTTTGGAAATGACCGGGACGCGCGGCTGGCCGTTGAGGAGGGCCTCAAGCTGGCCAGCACCAGAGATTCGCAAATCCTGGCGGGGTTGGTGCTGGCGCGGGCGCGAGATGATTCACGCGCCGAGACTATCGCCGGCAATCTGGAAAAACAATTTCCGCAGAATACGGAGCTGCATCACTACTGGCTGCCTTCCATTCGTGCGGCCATTCAGCTGAATCGAAAAAATCCATCCGAAGCGCTGAGGGTTCTCGAGCCTGCGCTGGAGTATGAGTTGGGCTATCCGCGGCCGCAATTAGAAGGTGGCTCGCTGATCTACCCGGCCTATTTGCGAGGGCAAGCCTTTTTGCAATTGCACCAGGGAAAAGAGGCTGCTGCGGAATTTCAGAAATTCATTCAGTGGCGCGCCGATGTTGCAAATTGTCCCTTCGGCGCTCTGGCGCAACTGTGGCTCGGCCGTTCCTTCGCCATGCAGCGCGAGACGGCCAAAGGTCGCGCGGCGTATGAGAAATTCTTCGCGCTGTGGAACGGTGCGGATGCGGATATTCCCATCCTGCGCGTTGCGAAGAAGGAATATTCACAGTTACCCGCCAAGTAAGCGCGGACCCGGCGCGTCAGAATTGCCGGGCGATAAGGCCAGTGCCGACGCGCGTGGTGTCCTGATCGAGGAACACAGCGCGGTTCGCGTCGATGACGTAGTAATCGAGATTGAAAGTGGCGGGGGGACTGGTGGCGTTCAGTGTGATTGTTCCGCGGCCGTGGGGGGCATCCGGTGCGGTGATTGTGCTGGTGGTGATGGGATCGTTGACGAAGACAGCGTTGGAATTGTTGATGTCGAGGCTTCCGCCGGTGATGCTGGCGCCGCTAATAGTCAACTGACCGGAAGCATCTTGAGGAACGACGCCGGCAAGATTTTTCGAGGTGCCCAGCGTGGCGAGGAGAATCGCAAAGCTGCCTGTGGGCGCGACCGGGGCGGGGGCCTGCTGGAATGCCAGTCCACTGGTCATGGCATTGGCGTCGATTTCAACCAGGACTGCGGATCCCTGCGCGGTGGGGTAGAGAGCGAATTCGGTGGTGCTTGCGTTCGCGCCCGCCGGACACGCGCCGGCGCCAGTAAAGAGCCGCAGATCGATCCTCCCTGTCGCAGCATTCACGGCATAGGTGCAAGAAGCGATGGTGGTGTTGGCTCCGGGTGTGCCGCCGTTGTTCGAGTCGAGGACACCGCCGGTCACATTGCCCGCGCCGTCCGAAGCAAACACGCCTCCCGCGGCAAAGGCTACGGTGACCGGATTTCCCATGACCGTGTCGATGGCTGTGCCGCCGCTGGTGAAAGCGAAGTTGCCTTGAGCGAGGCTCGCGGCCGTGAAGGAATTTCCGGCTGGCGAACTGAGGACATCGCCGGCCAGCAAAGCTTTGGAGTCGATTTCAACCACGTGAATGTGCGTGCTGTCGATGACGTAGAACGCGAATAGCAATTGCAGATTGCCGCTGGATGTAACGAATGTAAGCGTCACCGTGCCGCGACCGGTTCCGGGAAACACGGCATCGAAGGCGTAGTTGCCGGAAAGCGAGACGCTGGAGACCAGCGCGGAAGTGGGAGTGGTGACCGTACCGCCATCGTTGATGTCGAAGATCGTATTTGCGGCCGGTATTGCTCCCGCGTTTGCGGAAAACTTTCCTGCGACGGCCATGGTTTTTTGGGCGATATCCTCGCCCGCAACACCGAAAACATAGGGTCCCGAAATGACCAATGGCGAGCCGGTCAAGGCATTCAAGTTCTGCTGATCAATTGAACCGCTGGCGACGTTATTTTGGTCGAAGCGAATCAAAACACCATGCTGGTCGGTGGTGAGAGCAAACTGAATCGTGGTTTGGGCTTGCCCGCCGGTGTTCAGAGTCGCGTTGGTTGTCCCATCCGCTTCCACCACGTAGCTTCCGCGTTGAATGAGAACCTGCGCGGAAACGCCAGTGGAAAAATTCTCGATGTCCTCCACGCCGCTGAGAATGCTGCCCTGCCCGTCGGCAACAATGCTGCCGGCGACGGCGATGAAATTTGCTCCGATACCGCCCGAATAGGCGAAGGCGTAAGGACCTTTGAGCGAAGCATCGGAATAGACGACCGTGACAGTCGCCATTGCATTGATGGCTCCGTCGGTGGCGGTGACAGTGACGGATTGACCGGGAGGCGGCGCGAGCGGCGCGGTGTACACGCCGGTGTCAGGATCAATTTTCCCGATCTGGCTGGGAGAGGCCGTCGTCGAACTGATGCCCCACTTGGCATTTGGATCGGGCAAGCTATTGAGGGTAGCTCTGAATTGAAAACTGCCGCCGGCGGGGACAGTTTGTCCCGTGGGATTCACGAGCAGACCCTGCCCGGCGGTAATGGTGACAATCGAAATGTTGGACGTGACCCTGGTGGTGTCGGTGGAATTCGAGGGGTCCTGGGGGGCCGTGGCGGTTACGTTTACTTGTCCATTGTTCGTCGCCGGGACGGCCGTTGGAGCGGTGTAAACGCCCACTTGCTGGTTGGTGGAGGAAGGCACGATGGTGCCCACGGTGGAATTGCCTCCTGCGACACCGTTTACAAACCAAGTGACCGCCGTGCTGGTGTTCACCGTGGTGTTCGACAGATTCACTTGCGCGCTGATGTTGGCGCTCGTATTGATGGCTACGTTCAGGGCCGCGGGAGTGAGGGCCACGGAAGTGACCGTGGCGTTGGTTGCGCTGCTTCCGCTGCCGCCTCCGCAGGCGGTGAATCCGGCGAGCAATGCTGCAACACAGCAGCCAATTAGTAGGCGATGAGCTTTCAATGGCATCCTCTGCACACCCGTGAGGGGGAGATTTAATGCATTCCGGAAAATGTTGTAAAAGGTTCCGACATTAAACGTACCACACGTTGATGCGGTTGCATCGGCCTTCGGAATTTTTCACCCTTGTCGCCCGGCCACTCCGAGGTGAACTGAATGGGATGGCGTTCGGCAGCGAGGGGTTGCAGGATGCGGCTCGTTAGCGAGGGGCGTGTACCCCGGACA
>Ga0210408_10002629_pt1 | contig 17296 bp, 18 predicted proteins | sample IncBWH4MmetaG_FD_155471 | JGI IMG/M metagenome (GOLD analysis project Ga0210408, IMG submission 155471) | Forest soil microbial communities from Barre Woods Harvard Forest LTER site, Petersham, Massachusetts, United States - Inc-BW-H-4-M | ecosystem: Environmental > Terrestrial > Soil >...
ATTCATTTCGCCGCGGCTAACGCGATTGCCGAATACATCGCGTTCGCCGGCATCGAGAGCGGCCCCTTCTTCCGCCCTCGCCGCTTGTCGCATAGCGAGCAGCTTGCCATACGGCGACTGTCACAACGGGCAATGTATGCCATTCTGATAGAGTATTTGTCGCAGCTGCCGGGCGCGATAACTGGAAATGACCTCGCCGTTTGGCGAGAAGAAGCAGGTGTGTGTCGATTCGCCGCACTCACCCGCAGTTGGCAAGGACGGGTGACAAACCGGATTATCGCGTTATGAATCACCGGCACGGGCGGGGTGTGGTATCGCGCGATCTTGAAAAATTATGCGCAGACGCTGAGTTACTGGTGACGGCGCTCATCAACCGGCTGAATGCGCCTGCAAGGTCGATGTTGCGGAATTCGCCGGTTTTAATAAACCTAATCCATCTGTTCTTTTTCCAGCGAAAATCCTTGCTGCTTCCGTGACGGTAATCATCAGGGTCATAGGGTCAGCCGGCGATGGGATAAATCCGTGCTTCTCATAGAAGCGCTTGGCCTGCTGCGAGATTGCATGGACCAGAATTGCGCGAATACCTGCGATTTCGGCGGCCTGCATGGTGCGAAGAACGCCATCCCTGAGGAGCGCCGTGCCGATTCCACGGTCCTGAAATCTGGATGCGATGGCAAGCCTTCCGATGATGATAACGGGCACTGGATCTGGCATATTTCGCTTGCCCCGTCCCGCCGCTCCAGCGTGCGCTATGGCTCCGGTCGCCAGAGCATAGTATCCGGCGATTTCCTTGCCCGCACACAGGACGTAAGTCCGGGAGGCCCCGCTCTCCTCGTTTTGCAATGAACGCCGCTTAAGCCAGGCATCTAGAGTAAGTTCGCCGCATTCAAACTGTGCTACATCATGGGATGAGGTCAGTTTCTCTGGCGCAGAGAACTGGATGTCGTCATGCTTTACTTGTCCCACGGCGCCTTGGTCCTCAACAAGCGCTCCAGGCGTGGATTGGATGCCGGAGGCCTATCCAGCATGGCTGTGAAGCGTTTGAACTCCGCCTCGGACAGGACAAAATAGCGCCGATCGAGTAATACCGACTCAATCACTATCAGTGTCCGTTGATGTGCGCACAATGTCAATACGTAGGATCGCTGGCTAGACGCGCTAAGATCGGCCAAATCCAACGTAACGGCGCGGCGCCGCTCGGAAGATAGCCAAGCCCTGCACGCGCAATCGACCGGACAGGCTACCGGAAGAGGGTGACCCTTTCAGAGAATCCGGGCGCCGTCCGATCGAGCAAGCTGTGCCGTTCAAGAAAAGAATGAACCCTCAGGACTCATCGCTGAGGCCGTGCTCGCGCCCTTCTTGAACGAGCCCAAGGGACGACCCCGCAATGACTGGATATGGAAATCTGCCCGGATGAATCCAGAACAGGCGGGAAACGACGAGCGTATGCAAGTCGGCTCCAACGTTCTGGCCCGAACTCGTCGCTCTCTAAGTCGTCGGCCCGTTTCGTGGCTTCTGCCGCCAAGAAGCTTTGTCGCGACGTTGGCTATGAGTTCCAAGGGTTGAGCAAGAGCACGTGGGTATCGCGAAAGTCGCGAACATTGCGCGTCACAACGGTGATGTTGTGCTCGAGAGCGGTGGCCGCCAGCAACCCGTCGATCGTCGCGAGAGCCCGGCCCTTTATTTTTGCTTCCGCGGAGAGTAACCCCCAGCGGTCAGCAACAGCAGAGGTGATAGGAAGAATCCTACCGGCAAAACGAGATTGGACCTCCACATCGATCCAACCCTCGATGCGGGTCCGTCGTTTTCCTTGGGGTAGTAGCGCTAGGCCCTTGCGGATCTCACCCAGTGTGAGCACGCTCAAATAGAGAAGTGTTTCGTCGGCGGCCCCAATCCAATCCAAGACGCGCGGTTCCGGCTTCATCCGCACCGCCTCGGACAGGACATTCGTATCCACCAGGAAGCCACTCATAGCGCGACGTCCCGCCCTTCATCTCTAACTCGTTCCAAATCGAGTTCAACGCCAACCAAGGGCGAGGCGCGAAAGAATTCAACCAGGCTCTTGGGCTGATGAGCCTTGCCCACGAGTTGCCGATATTCATCGTCGGATAGCATTACCACCGCATCCTTGCCCTGACGGGTGATCACCTGCGGCCCCTCGGAGCGCGCCAGGCGAAAGATTTCGCTGAAGCGTGCCTTGGCGGTTTGCAGTTGCCAGCTTGTCCGCGATCTGGTCTTTGGAGAGCGACGACGCGTACTCTTTGTCTTTGCAATACCCATTGAGTCTCCTGACTAGTCTGACTAGTATCAGTCTACTCCTACACGGAAGCATAATCAAGCAACTGGAGGTTCAGAACTCCAGGCCGGCTGGTCTTTGATCGCGGCTACAACGACTATGCCCAGTTGCGGAACGAAATGCCATTGTTGCGAGGTCGTCGCTTGAGTGCGCCGATCCAATCGTAAGCCTGTCCTTTTCCAGCCGTGCTGCTCGACCCAAGGCATGCCATGATGGCCGGCTTGGCGTTAATGAGCGGAGATGGGCTACCGGGGGGTGATGATAGACAGGTTCAGTCATGGCTTCACTACGTTGATTTCATCACAAACGGAGTGATCGCACACGTTACCCATCTTGCCCGAGCAGCTCGATCCCCGCGACCGAGTCACGATAGACCGCATTGTCGCATTCCCGTTCCACAGTAATGGCCTTATCAAAGCAGCGGAAATCACACGTCGATGTGAGCAATTCCTCAAAGCCTGCCTTCAAAGGGAAGCAGCGACCTGAATTGCTTTTCCGTTCATGGCTTTGGGAGGCTTTCGCAGAATTCTTGTTCACTAAAGTTGCTTTCCCAGAGAGCAATCCTTCCAAGTATCACAAAAAATGAATTTGTCACACAGTCCAAGCACAATTCAGGGAGCAGTCGCGACCAGCATTGGAGGGTTTACTTGCGCTCGTTGCCGAGCTGCCGACGCCTCGAAGGCTTCACTGAATTTTCACAATTGTTAGGGGAATCGAGATCCCCAGGAGCAACCTTCCTGTAGATGACGCTCTTCAGCTGCAAACCAGCATTCCCGGACGGGGACCATCGCCGCCGCGAGGACAAGTCCAGAGAGCGAATGTTTCTGGAGCACTACTCGTGGTTGCGAGAGTGTGCCCTCAACATCACGCACGGCGAGCGGGAGCGCGCCGAGGACCTGGTACATGATGCTTTCCTTCAGTTTCTCGACAAAGACGCAGACATCGCCCACGTTGCCGACATTCGCGGGTATCTGAACGGTATTCTCCGCAACCTGCATCTGCTTCAATTGCGGCGGGCGACGCGCCGTCCGGTGCAGCAGTTTTCGCTCATGGATCATGATTCTGCGTCGGTCGGCCTGCGCGTGTGGAGCTCCGCGGATCAACTCCTCTCTGCGGATTCGCTAATGCGGGCTTGCGACTTCGCGTGCTACCGCAAAGAATCCTCGCTCGCGGCAAGCATCCTCATCCTGCGCTACTTTCATGGTTATTTCCCTGGAGAGATATGCACGCTGCTGGGAGCACGGCGAAAGCTCGTTTATCGCTGGATCGACCGGGGCCGCAATGAGACCAAGGAGTACATGGAATCGCCCTTTCCGCTCCCCGGTTGTGGAAGCGAATGGAGAGCAGTGCCGTCAGCAGCCAGCCCGCAAGCGTTTCTTCGCCGGATACGCGAGCGTATCTTCACTTCCTGTGTAACCGACTGCGAAGTTCTTTCCGATGCTTGGAAAGAGTTTGGTGTCAAGGAGCTGGCGCACTTGGTAAGTTGCCGCATCTGTCTTGATCGGCGCAGCCGCAAGGCAGGTCTCGGATATGTTTCTGATCGGCATACGGACGATATCTCGAATAATGATGACGGACGCCCGCAAAGTGGAAGTGGCGGAACCAGAGAGATCATGCCGCTCCGGACTGGCCGCAAATCGTCCCAGCGCGCGGTCTTGCGCGAAGTCTACGCTCGGAGAAGGGAACGCTTCGAGCATCGTCCGAAAGAAATCACGCTAGCCTTCGACGGGCAACCTCGTGCCACGCTCCTGATCAACGCGCCTACGAACACCCTGCATCTGTCCCTCGATACGAAAGAGGTGCCCGATTCGATTGCAGTCCTGAGCGAGCAGGAATTCCAGTTCCTAATTCTGGACCGCGCCGAACTTGTGTGTTCTGAGCGGAAGGAATACCGTCTGTCGCTCAGCGACGACCGGCTGCTGCAGGTCTCCGTGATTCCCGAGACCCTTGGATCTTCCATTCAGTTGGTTTATGAAGACCCGCTCTTTTCGGTGGCCAATGCAGAGGATGAAGGTTCGGAACTCATCGAGACAATCAAGAGCGAAGAGCAGATTTGTCGTTTTCCCTCGAAGAGCACAGACACCGCTTTGTCCACTGGTTCTCGCTGGCGTGACAGACTCCAGAACCTCTTCTCGGCCATGAATCCCTTGCTGACAAGCGCCATCGTCCTCGGAGCGGTAGCCGCGATGTGTTTCGTCTTATGGCTCTGCAGCTCGCCAACGCCTTCTGCCGGCGCGCTTTTGGACCACGCGGAGAAGTCGGACCGAGCTGGAGTCTCGACCAGTCGCCCTGGGGTGATCTACCAGAAGGTCGCGATCCGCACCCAACGCCGTACTCTGGAACGCACCATCTACCGTGATGCTCAGGGCATTCGCCGGCCGCGCCGACAGCAACTTGCTCCGCAAGACGAAGAGCTGAAGAACAAGCTTACGGACGCAGGTGTCAATTGGGACGCGCCTCTTTCGGCAGGAGATTTCTCAACGTGGCGGAGTCATCTCGGAACGACGCGCGACGCGGTGACTCGCCCCGGTCCGCATCTTCTGAGCCTAACCACGACGCCGCATGGAAATACCGAGATCGTCAAGGAGACACTAATCGTTCGCGACACAGACTTCCATGCTGTGGGTCGGACGATCGATCTGCGCGATAGAGGGACGGTCGAGATCGCCGAACTGAACTATGATGTGTTGCCGTGGGGTGCGGTCAATCAGGATTGGTTCGAGCCAGTTGCAGGAGCCACAGCGACCGATGCGCCAGGGATTCTCCCTGCCATCAAGATTCACGCGCCTCATGTGCTTTCGAACTTGGAGCTTGGCGAAGCAGAGCTTGAGGCCAGGTCCGTCTTGAATCAACTCCACGCCGACGCGGGAGAGCGGATTCGTCTCACGCGTGCGGTACAAGGCATCGAGATCAAGGGGGTCGTCGAGACCGACGCACGCATGCACGAACTGGTGGCTCGGCTTTCGCAACTTTCACATGTTCAGACCTCAATCCTGAGCGTTGAAGAGTTAGGCAATCAGCCGCAATCCAATTCGCCTATCAACAATGGCCAACCCATTCACGTGTACTCCGTGGAAGCCCAGCCCTCCCCCCTTGAGCAATATCTGCGCGAGCGAAAACAATCTCTCGATCAACTGACGTCAATCTCTCAAAACTTGATGGATGGCGCCCTCGCGATGCAGCAGGCCGAAGTTCACTTTTCCGAATTACAGCCGCGCTTTAACGAGGCCGATCAGTTTTCCGTCAATGCGCAAAAGCAGCTCGAAGAACTATCCCACACTTATCTGAACACGATTGACACTGGCATGGACGCCAACAGCCGTACTCTGCACTCGCTTGGATTCGACGATGCGAGCTCCCCGCGGCCGGAGGCCGTCCTGGCCGATGACTTGAGCCAGCAGGTCCATCAGTATCAGGAACTCTGTCAAGAAATGATCGGTGGAGGAGCAGGGCAATCAAGACCTGCCGCGGAGGTTGCGAGGGACCTCCTCAGCGCTGGCGCGAGAATTCGACTTCGAGTCGCTCAGATGGCTGCGACGGTTCCCAGGTCCCACGACTAACACGACACTTCACAATTTCAGGAGCGAACGTCGATGCTTTCATACATCCGCACCCTACTTGTCTGTCTACTTCTCTCCGGATTGCTTTCGATTGCCTATGGCCAGGACGCGCAGATTCAAGGACAGGTCCTTGACCCATTGGGGGCTGGCATTCAAAAGGCTCTCGTGCGTGTCGTGGATCAGAAAACCGGAACAGAAGCAAAAACAGAAACCAACGATAATGGTCAATACACCGTTCCTGGGCTCGCTGCAGGCGCTTACAAGATGTTTGTGCAGGCGCAGGGGTTCAGCGCAGCATTCAGTGATCTCATCACTCTTAATGCAGGACAAAGTGCGGTGATGAATTTCACGCTAAAAATTGGAGGTTCTTCGACGGATATTGTCGTCACCGCTGAGAAGAAAGAGGAGCGACTTCAGGACGTACCAATTCCGGTCACCGCGTTGCCCGGCGACGCCTTGGCTGATAAGGGCGAACTACTTCTCACCGACTATGCACCTACGGTCCCTGGCTTAAATATCGAGCCCGTAGGCTTTAATAGTGCACAAGTCGTATTGAGAGGGATCACGACCGGCGGGTTCAACAACCCCACGGTTTCTTGGACAATCGATGGCGTGCCTTACAGCGGTCTTAATGACGTCCCGGACATCGATCCGGGCGACCTAGCGCGCGTGGAAGTCCTTCGTGGTCCCCAGGGTACCTACTTCGGATCGGGCAGCCTTGGTGGGGTAGTCAATTTCGTCTTGAAGGAGCCCTCTTTTGATGAATACTCTGGCCGCGTGCAGGCTGGAATAATTGGGGTTCAAAATGGCGAGCAAGCCGGCTATAGCTTTCGTGCCGCGGCAAACATGCCTCTGAGCAGCATTCTTGCGGTTCGCGTGAGTGGCTTTTCCTACACGGATCCAGGTTACATCAACAATCCGGTGAGCCATCAGCTTGGCGTCAACGAAACGAAGGCCTATGGAACTAATGCATCTGTACTGTTTAAGCCAACAAGTGATTTCTCGATCAGGCTGAATGCCCTGTACGATCATGTCAATCATGAGGGCTCGTCAGAGATCGATGTACCCACATCGGGATATCCCAATACAACCGGTCTCACAGGTCTGGAGCAGAACTACCTACCCGGTATAGGTGGGGGGCTGTTTGACACACAGGCCTACAGCCTGACTGCCACCAAGAAGTTCGGGGACGTCCATATCACGTCCCTGACTGGCTACAACACTGAGTACGATCCCTCGACGTTCGACTGGACTTTCGCCTTTGGCGGGAGCGCCCAAGCGTTCGGCGTTAGCGGCGCAGCAAATACGGAGTTTACTCGATACAAGAAGTTGACCGAAGAACTTCGCGTCTCAGGCTCTATCGGTGAAAAACTTGAGTGGTTGATCGGCGGTTTTTACTCACATACGAAACTATACGGCCTCGATATCGTCGAGGCAGTTGATCCGAACACTGGTCGTTACGCAGGTGATATTGGAGACATCATCTATCCTCGCAAATATATAGAGAAAGCCACATTTGCGAACTTCACTTACCATTTCACAGACAGGTTCGACGTGCAGCTAGGTGGGCGTGAATCTTCTTACCGCGAAGCAGACGCTCCGGAAATCTTGACAGGTCCCTTTGCGGGTGGACGCGCGCGCTCTGAGAGCCCGGCGATTGCATCGTCGAGCACGTCCTTTACATACCTTGTTACACCGAGTTTCAAAATAGCCCCGGATATCATGATTTATGCGAGGGTGGCGTCTGCATTTCGCCCCGGAGGGCCTAATCAAGTTAGTCCCGGTGTTCCGTCGTCCTATAACCCCGACCAAACTAAAAACTACGAGGTTGGGGCCAAAGGCGACCTCATTGATCATAAGCTCTCGCTCGATACGTCTGTGTATTACATCGACTGGAGCAACTTTCAGCTGCAAAGATTTTCTCCAGTTACGGGTCTCGCATATTCAGCAAATGGAAGCGCCGCTAAAAGCGAAGGCGTAGAAGTTTCAGCGACACTGAGACCCTGGCAGGAAGGAACTGTTTCCGGTTGGTTTGCCTACGACGACGCCGTCCTGACGGACGCCTTGCCTGCCGGACCTGTCGTCGGCGTTCCTGGAGATCGTTTACCCGTCGGTAGTCGATTCTCTGGACATATCGCCATCGACCAGTTGTTCCCTTTGAAAGACAACGTAAAGGGCACCGCAGGAGTATCAGCTAACTTTGCCGGTGATCGTCTTGGCGAATTTCAACCCACCGAGATGCGTCAATATTATCCCGGGTACACGACAGTCGACCTGAACATGGGAGCGGAATATCGATCGTGGGCGGCTAACTTGTATGTCAGGAACGTGGCGGACTCACGAGGCCTGATCAGTGGGGGCCTTGGCTACGAGATCCCCTATGCATTCAACATCACAAGGCCCCGGACCATCCTGTTTAACGTCACGAAAACATTCTAATGCGGCCCTCCGCGAGATTTCGTCGTGATCAACGTTACGGCGCACCGCGGGGTTGTGAGGCAATGGGCGAGCACTATTGACTGGTGGAGCGAGCTATGAATAGAAGGTTATCGTGGTGGCGGGTTGCGGTATTGCTGCTCGGTTGCGTGGCTTTGGCCAGTGCCGATCGGCCCGAAGCAAAGATACTCCGCTCGGGGCAGGCGTATCGCGACAGAGCGGATTTTCCGGAAATGATCGTAGTGCCGGCTGGCACTGCGATGGCGACCGAGAAGCCCACCCTCGATGGTAGTGCCGGCACGAAAGAGCCGCCCCGGCTGATTCACGTGCCGAAAGCGATTGCCGTTGGCAAATACCCGGTCACATTGAGCGAATTTGCCACCTTCGTTCGGCAAACGGGCTGGAAGAGTGTCGGAGATTGCTATGTCTGGCTGGACAACGGGTCGGTTGCAGACCAGTGGGCGGCGAGTTCCCGTGCCAACTGGCGATCTCCTGGCTTCCACCAAACGCCGAGAGACCCGGTTGTCTGCGTCAACCTCCGCGACGCCAATGCTTACGTCCGCTGGTTAAACTCGAAGCTCCGCAAGGACGGCAACTGGCGGGCAAACAGGCCATACCGGCTTCCAAGCAAGGACGAGTTCGAATATTTCGCTCGTGGCGGTGCGACGACCCGCTACCCTTGGGGCGACACCATAAGCCGCGCGAAGGCCAACTATGGCAGAGACGATTGCTTTCCCTGCGGCGGCGCTCGCGCTGGTGCTGATAGGTGGAAGTACACGTCGCCGGTGGGAAGCTTCCCGAGCAACGGCTTTGGCCTCTTCGACGTATCGGGAAACGTTTGGCAGCGGACGATCGGGGACATCTGGGGATTCCCTGGCTGCGCGGAGCCGGTGGATCCGGACGTGTGTATCGACACGCGCCCAAACTATCACGGGTATGGCGCTGGCGGCGCCGCTTTCGGCGGAGGCTGGAATTCTGATCCCAGATACATCGAGATCGGCCAGCAGCTCCTTCTGCAGACGATGAACAGGAATGTCGTGACCGGCTTCCGCGTGGTCAGGGATCTGGATGATAAAGATGCTCAATAGAAAGATCTTCGTAGTCGTGGCCGTCCTTGTCAGCGTGATCGTGTTTCCCGCCAGCCCGCTGGCCCAAGTCAGCACCGGTCCCGATTTCAGTAAGACCTATGATCAGATGGTTGGTACGAGATTTCGAGATTGCATCGGGTGCCCGGAGATGACCGTCGTGCCCGGCGGCGCGTATATCGAGGGCGCTCGGCAATATATGGAGCTCGTGGGTAAGCCACATCCAGCAAATATAGACGCTGGGTTTGCCGTCGCGGTCTACGACGTGACCCGCAAGGAATATGCCCAATTTGTTAGAGAAACTCATCGCACGGGCGGACCTGGATGCCAATTTCTCGACGGAGCCTATTGGCGGGAGGACCGTAGGCTGAGCTGGGAACATCCTGGCTTCACACAAGGCGACAATTATCCAGTGGTCTGTGTCAGCTACCACGACGCCACCGACTATATCGACTGGCTTAATTCCAAGCTCCCATCGGAATCGAAAAGTCGATTCGGCATCTACCGGCTTCCTACAGGACATGAATGGGAATTCGTAGCGCGTCGAGGCGCGACCAGAACATACGATTATTTCGGCGCAGGGGCTATCCGACTGGACACAGCAAACTTTGGAGCTGAAGAATGCTTCCCTTGTGGCGGCGCAGTACGGGGGCATGATCGCTGGCTGTATACCTCGCCCGTTGGGTCCTTCGCTCCGAACGCATTCGGCCTCTACGATATAGCTGGCAATGTGTGGCAGATGACCACCGAATGCGCTGATGACGGCTACGGCGAGGTATTGCATTTGCAGCCACTTCCGACGGGGGAGTGTCAGCTGCACGGCGTGCGCGGCGGCTCGTTCAATGACGTTCCCGGCCTTTGGAACTGGATGGAAATCCGCGGTGCTTTCGGCTGGGAAACGAGGAACAACGCAAATGGATTTCGGGTATTTCGCTCACTTATCGCCGATGGCGGCCGCTGAGCGTTCGGTGTTCTCTGTTCTGAAACCACTTCGAGTGATTGCTCCGCCGGGACCGGCATCGGAAGCAGCTTTATAACAAACGAGCGGGCATTGAAGGAACCATATCGCAGGGAGTCCGCTCAGTCGGGCTCCGCCGCTCCCGATATCGAGGGTTGTCCTCTAGGATGACCATCAGGTCGGCCACCTTCAGGCCCGCTGACCCAAGCCGCTTCTGGAAACCTGGTCGTGGACAGAACGGTTCATATTCTCCCTCCCGTAGCCGAGCCGGGTCGGAAGCATGCGCAACCTTACGCAGCCGGATTCATCTGCCTCGATGCGCGCGAACAGACCGCCCAATTTCCGATAAATCTCATCCCGCTTCGCAAACCGTTCCCAAGTCGACGCGAACAGCCCTCGGGAGCGACCAGCAGGCAGCGGCGACCTTGAAGACACTCAAAATGGGCCTAGAATGAGACGCCTGAATCTCATTTCATTTTTGGGTATTCCACTGATTGCCCATGCGAAAGGATGATGCGTGCAGTCAGCTTGGTGATTGCGATTCACGCACGATTGACATTCACTGGCGATTACTTGAGAGGGCCATCTTTCCGCGTCCCGATCCCGATCTCCATTGCCGTGTTCTTGGGGAATACCACTTCGTTTCCGCGCGCGAGGAAGTACGAATAGAGCGACACCCCGGCGCCATAAGCGCCCATCGTGTAACCGAGCGCGCGCGAATGCACTGCAAGGCCCAGCACCATCCCCACCACCTTGAAGCCGCTTATCCCGCCCGCGACCTGGGCTCCGGTGTTGGCCTTAATGTGGTCCACGCCATTGTCCACGTCGTTGTGACCATTGCCCGTGGAGGCGGCCGCCAAGGCGAGCGACACGCCCGTGGCCAGGTAGCGGGTCTTGGGCGTTGTGGCTCTGGCCCCGCCTTCGGAGTCAAGGTTCAAGTTGGCGTCTTTGCCGGACTGCACGCCTTCGAGCGTGGCTTCGATCTTCTCCGCAATGCCATCTGGCGGAAACAGTTCCTGGAACGCGATACGCAGTTGTCCATTTTTCTTCATGTGCCGGGCAGGCTGGACCTGGCGAACCGTACCTTTAAGCCGGCTCCCTTGAGGTAGGATCAAGTGGCCTTCGCCATCAAAGAGCGGCTGGGATATCACCGCTTCCACAGCCTCGTCTTTCTCGGTGGTGGCCGACGTCAGCGGAGTAATCAGGCGCGCACGCACTACGCTGCCCGGCGGCAGCGGGCTACCGATAGAAGGAGCCATCTGGGGCGTCAACAACTCGGTGCCGAAATCCAGCGGCGCGGTGAGTTCCACAAAGTAAACCGTTCCCGCTGGGATGTACTGAAGATGAACCGGTAGCTGCGCCTCAACGTACCGTTCCAGCCGGTGCATCCGGCCGGGCGTCTTCAGCTGCTTCATCGCGTTGTCCCACTGCTGGCGGACTTGCTCTTTCGCCTGATTGGTCTTCTCAGAGACGTCGTCCTCAACACTCTTTTTCTTGTCTTTGCATTCCGCCGCCGCAACAAAGCGGATCAACTGGCCCGAACCCGGCGTCATACTCGATTGCAGGGGGAAGTGCCTGCCGTCCGCAAGCACCAGGTCGTCGAAATTCACTTCCACTTTCCGCTCGGGAGTAAAGTCCGCGTCCAGCGCCGCCCTGGCGCGCAGCCCGCCAGAGATCGCACCGATTCTCGTGACCCGGCCAATGACCTCCGACCCTATGGGGATGACAATGCGGTCAAACGCATACACCGGCTCGATGATGCGCCCATGAATTGGCTGACCCACGTTCTTCACGCGGATTTCCTGGTCCAAGGCCACTTGCAACGGTGCGCCCGTCGGAACGGAGAGAGCAACGGATTGCGGGGCCGCGCTCGTGCTCGGAGCGCTCGACGCTGGTGCCGGTTTGCGTGCGGATCCGGGCGTTAGCTGGGGAATGGGCGCCTCTTGCGCTTCCATTATGCCCAGGGTGCCAAAGGCAAGCAGGATCGCGCACAGTGCCCCTCTGGTCGGGTTCACCTCTCTCTTGTGGAGAACAGCGGTCCTCATTCTGCTCGCGTGGAGTTCTCTCCTTTTATCTAACGTTAACACCAGGTTCCCACTAACTGAACGACCCAACTGTTACAAGTCGCCAGGGCCAGGACGTGCCTAGAACCATAGTGCTACCATCTCTGGCATGCGACACCGGACCTTTTTCCTGCTCATGATATCCTTCAGCGCCATCGCCACTACATTGCGCGCCGCCGACCAGAGTTTGAACTACACAGTTCGCACTCTTTCCCTTCCCGATCACGGAAAGGGAAACATCACCATGGATTACATAGCCTACGACCCCAGCACGGGATATGTCTGGGTGCCAGCCATCAACATTGGCTCCGTATATGTGGTGGATACTGGTAACGGCTCCGTTCGTGAGATCTCCGGCTTTGCCGCAAACGAAGTAGAACTCGGAGGCCGAAAGCGCCGTCAGGGACCGAGCGGCGTTTCGATTGGCGATGGAGTGGTGTACATCGGCGACCGGGCTGACTCCAGCGTGTGCGCCATCGATGAAAAGACGCTTGAGCGCAAAAGCTGTGGGCACATTGATTCCACTCCCGACGGCGTCGTGTATGTGGCTCCCACGAAGGAGGTCTGGGTTACCGCGCCGCGCGACAAGTCTGTGCGCATTCTGGATAGCCAGACCTTGAACGAGAAAGAGAAGCTGACCTTCGAAGGTCAGCCCGAAGGATACGCGGTCGATGCCAAGCGCGGCCGCTTCTACATGAATTACGAAGACAAAGACCTCACGACTGCCATTGATCTCAAGACGCGCAAAACCGTCGCCAAGTGGCCGTCATCCTGTGGCGAGGACGGCCCGCACGGTCTATCGATCGATCAAAGCACTGGCTTCCTGTTCGTTGCCTGCAGCACGCAGGCCGAGGTTCTGGATGCAGGACACACCGGGGAGAAGCTGTCGTCAATCGATACCGGCGACGGCGTCGATGACCTTAATTACTCGCCGACTACGCACACGCTCTATGTAGGCGCGGCCAAGGACGCGAAACTCACGGTCGCCCGAGTTGACGCCGGAGGCAAGCTCAGCATCATCGCACAGGTACCGACGAACCCGGGCGCTCGCAATGGCGTTGTCACTAAGGACGGTACCGTTTATCTCGCGCACTCGCAGCTCGGTCAACTAGCCGGGCTCATTGTCGCGTCCCCGAACCGCAAATAGTGTGTTGGGGGCGCACGCGAGTACCGGAGGAAAAGTGATCGCCTTCGGGAACTCTGGTCGACACCCCAGGGAGCCGGCTTCAACAAGGGGAACAGAAGGGGTCGTCAATAAGCACATCATCCGCCAAGGCTCATCGAGTGCTTTTCATCCTGGATGAGCGCTCAGCCGAAACTGTCGCTCCGTCCGATCTCTACATTTGGCTACGAGCAGGCGCGTGCGTTCCACGCCACGGCCTCAGCCAGTCTCTCCGTGGCAAATTCCGTGGTGATGCGTCGGTCTTCTTGGCGGGCGATCTCATCGAGCGCCGTGACCAGTGCCGGATAGTCCGCGAAGATTTCCTCGTCCGCCTCTTCGAAATTTCCAAACCGAAACGCAAGTTGCCCTTCATTGGTGAGAACCACCTCCACCGCGGAGTCATGCAACTCCCGAACGCAGATGTTCTGAGGACCGAGACCGGAACGAACAAGTTCCCAATGGGCGGTCGGCACGTCGACCTTCTGGTCATCGGCGATCGATTCCAGATTGACGTCGACGCCGGCGAACTGGAGCGCCTCGCGCTCGCTCTCTGCCTGGGCAATCGCGCTGTTCCCATTTTCCAGCCGGATCATGAAGAGCCTCTTCATTGGTCCTCACCTGCGAGTCACAGATTTTTAGATGTCTGCGACTGTCCGTGCCCGCGACCGAATGTGCGCAGGGCACCGTTCGTTCCTGCCGGCCAGCGCCGGCACGTCAGTACTTCAGTCATAGATTGCAGAAGATTTCAGCCGTGCAAGGTCCTTTGGTCTGCAGCAATCCTGGTATCTCTCACCGCTTCAGCACCAGCATTCATCATTGCGCTCTATGGTTGCCAAGTGGGCCACTGGTCCCGAGGGCGCTGCAGGTCCTGGCCAATAGCCACCCGCAGCCGTGTGGGAGCTATCGAGTTCTTTCAGTCTCGGCGGAGCATCGGAATCAATTCAGCAAGAAATATCGAAGTGGGCGCCAGTTCCAGCAAAAGTGAACACTGGCTGTTTCACAGCGGCAGTGTTCGCAGCGCCATTTCGACTACATTTTGCAATTTATCGCGGCTTGCGCCACCCGCAGCCTGGACCGCCATTCCGAAGACAATCGTCGCGACGTAGCGGGCAAGATCAGCTGGGTTCACGGTGGCCGGCAGATCACCTTCTGATTTCGCACGCTGGAAGCGCCGACGTAACGCAGCCTCACCCGCCGCGCGGTACGCGGCCAGTTCCTGCCGGATGGAATCGCCCGCCTCGCCGCAGGCAAGCGCACCTTGCACCGTGAGACATCCGCCCGGATTGCGCGGCGCTGTGTTCAAGTCGGCGGCGCCCCGCAACAATCGCTCGACGACCGCGCGCGCGGTCGGCTCCTTCAACGCTTCTTGGGTGTAAGCCGCCGGGCCATGCAAATACCGATCGAGTGCTTTGCGGAACAGCGCTTCCTTGTCGCCAAATGCGGCATAGAGACTTGGACGGTTGACGCCCACGGCCTTGGTCAGATCCGACAGGGACGCGGCCTCATACCCCTTCCGCCAGAACACCTGCATCGCGCGGTCCAAGGCCCGGTCGATATCGAAGGAGCGCGGACGTCCCAGCCGCTCTGAGGACTTGTTGCGTCTCATGCCCCGTTAGATGCGGGTTTCATACCTATCGGTACAATTATTGCAACCATTCAGCCGCCGAGATATCTGTACCATATGGTACATAAGTGCCATGCATCCGATAGGAAATCAAAGAGGAGATAAATCATGAGCAAGTTGGAAGGAAAAGTAGCCGTCATCACGGGAGGCAATAGCGGAATCGGTCTCGCCACGGCGCAACGCTTCGTTGCCGAGGGTGCATACGTCTTCGTCACTGGTCGGCGTCAGGATGAGTTGGACAAGGCGGTAGCGACCCTCGGCTCTGGGGTTGCGGGAGTTCAGGGAGATATATCAAATCTGGATGACCTCGACCGGCTGTTCGCCACCGTGAAGGCGGAGAAGCGGTATGTGGACGTACTGTTCGCCAACGCAGGGATAGGCAATATGAGTCCTTTGGGCGCAATCAATGAGGAGCAGTTCGACGAAGTTTTCGATGTGAACGTCAAAGGAACCTTATTTACCGTGCAAAAGGCGCTCCCGTTGATGCGGTCTGGCGGCTCCATCATACTCACGGGGTCGACTACAGGCTCCATGGGAACGCCCGCCTTCAGCGTGTACAGCGCAACGAAGGCCGCTATCCGGAATTTTGCTCGAAGCTGGGCACTGGACTTGAAGGGTACAGGCATCCGGGTCAATGTGCTCTCACCTGGAGCGACAACGACGCCAGGTCTTCTCAATGGACTGGCGAAGACGGGAATGCAAGAAGCTCTTCTTGCCGGTTTGGCCAGTCAGGCACCGCTCGAACGTGTGGGCAATCCGGACGAAACGGCTGCCGTGGCCTTGTTCCTCGCCTCGGATGACAGCAGCTTTATGACAGGAAGCGAAGTATTCGTCGATGGCGGTTTGGCGCAGGTGTGACTCAGCATGAGAGGAGATTCGCCCATGGGATCTCCTCTCGTCATCCTGGACGTTTAAGTATCACGAAGGCGGTTTCTCGTCATCAATCGCACAACTGAAGGGAACGGCGTTTCATTATCTATCTGCACAATGGATGCTTCAGCGGCTTCAAGTGTTTACTCTTGAGTTATTTCCGAGTGGCCCACGACTCGCTCTCGACCGTGCATGAGGCACTCAGAGTTTGGCGTTCAGCGATAATGATCACTGCATGGGGAAGCGAAGCCGAGCGAAACGCAATCGAACACCTGCGCCGTTGCAGCGGTTCAGCTTTAGTTCCTTTGGACACGACAAGTCAACTTGGGCCTTTGTGGTGGGAATGTTTCTGCTGGCCTACGGCACAGCCGCAATGCAATACAGTCGCTGGAACCACCGCGAGAACGCCGTCGTTCATCCTGTCTTTCACCCACTGGCAGTTGTGTTGGGACTTGCGCTGATCGTCCTGTCCTACGCCAAATGGAAACTGAAGAAGCGGCCATGATCTCAACCGGACCGAGCCTAGGCGAAGAGACGGCATAGTGAAGAGTGTGCCACGATAGGCTCGGAAAGGATTTGAGGAAGTAGAATGGTTGCAATTCTTCATCGCCGGAATTGATCATGAGATTCTGCTGTCGAGCGTTCGAGTACTGGTACGGCATGGCAGGCACGCGGGGATTCGGAGCGTTCGCCGCTGAAATCGGGAATACTCCCACTACATTCGTCATTCAACATCGCGCACTAGACAACGACGCGACTCCGCCAGCATTCAGCCCCTCTCCGCTTTCGCTGGTATCGGATTTGATCATTCAATTCTGCCCATGGTGCGGAACAAAACTGGATGAGTTCTATCGAGGGCATGAGCAGCATATCGACAGGACCGGCCTCAAGTTGCTCTAGGCGCTCCGCTTCGTTTCTGGTCTAACCGCGTATCCGTCAATGACCCAATTCTGGTGATCGGGTAGGAGGCAGGGTCACCCCTGCCGTCCTCCCACACCACCCGCCGTGCGGTTCCGCAACGGGCGGTTCCTGTCTTCCGTTTCTGGAGTGAGCTTCGTTTCGTTGACCATTCGCCTGCTGGTCTCAGGACACTTGTTGTAGCCGTCGGGACTTCCGGCCCCTACCTCCATAACAAGCCCTCTCGCGAGGCTTCTGTCCAACCAGTCAGAGAGATGGACCTCTATCCGCTCGTGACAGGTTCGGCCCTTCGCTCCAAGCGGGCAGCTACTATGGCCTCTGCTG